>JGI24158J21664_10006793_pt1 | contig 15121 bp, 9 predicted proteins | sample Ectturendosymbi3_FD_21664 | JGI IMG/M metagenome (IMG submission 21664) | reverse complement strand
AAACACATTCGGACTGCCCAAATTGATCAAAATATGCTTTGCATTTAATATTTTGTCCTTATCCCTGTGCAAGAAATGGTTTATTTAAAGGTTGTACAAAATACAAAAAATCACCGCAATGGACGCTTCTGTGTCGGAGACCATCGATCAAAAAACGTATCTGAAGGCTTCAGCCCCCTTAGCCCCCCCCCTGGATCCGCCTATGTGCAGTGAACATTTACTGGTTCGTTTGTCACAAAGGATTGGTGAAAGACCATGAGGTCATCTAGTCTGCCAACCCTGCAATACAAATTTCAGTACTGTCATAAGTAGTCAGTGAAAAGAAAAGACAAGATGATAAAAAACAAAGACACATGACATTTACAGATCAGTGCATGCTGTGGCGGCCAGAAGATGGCGCCACATGTAAATAAATATTCACCGCTAGATGGTGTCCATGAGTAACAAGTCTCTGTGATAGTCACCACAAGCGAATTATCGTAATTCTCTTATCCCTATATAATGATAGTGCAACCTGGTATTAGTAGAGTGAACTCGATGCGTGAACTACTGATACTATGGTTGCGATTGATAGTTCAATGTGGTGAGTGAAAGCAAAGAGTGAACTCGTCGAGGGAGCTCTATTGCTGCTGGTTGCTTTCCTGTTAGTTAATGCCTCGAACTGCCATCTTACTCTTGTGCTTGCCTCAGTAGTTCAAGGCGATGCAGTCAACTGCAACAATGCCTATGTACACATAGTTTTCATGATGAGATATTTAATTTCACAGGTGTGGAGAGAACAAACACTAAAATTAATGTAAAATTTGCTGAAGTCTCAAATTTTAGATAGTTTTTTGATGTCTCAAAATTTTGGAGTTGCGCATATCAACATTTTGTGTTACATCAGCAAAACCTAAACACAGACAGATTTTGTGAAGTTCACATTTTCTCAATGATAATTCTATCTGGTCCTATGTGGTTTCTCCTTATTGTAGAAGTACACCTGCACCATACAAAGTAAGCCCTGTCCAATGATGCTGAAATTACGTCAGTCTCGTAACATCTGTCATGGTGTGCATACTTGCCAGCTGAAATTTCAACAAAGCTCAACCGAATGTTTTCATCGTTATAGTTTCGTATTACATTCATTAAACCTAAGTATGGTCCTCTTTCGTTGACTGCTTCCATTCGTTTCCACCTTCCTCTGTGAGCAGGGGTGAAATTTAAAGAAGGCTCACGAGAGACGGTCATCTCGGTTTCCCTTATTTTTCATGCTTTGCCTGTTATTTTTTGGTCGTAGACCGATTTTCTTTAAACGATCATAAAATAAGTCAATTTCGGTCACAATGCCCGAAAAGGCATTCTAGTGAATACTTTTTCAGCGAGCTTTAATACTACTACGAGACAAATGTCTGAAAGATTTCAGCTAAAAAAATAGTTTTTTTTGCATTGTTCTGTTAAAAAACTTGCGAACCAATCAAGAGCCGCATAAGATCTGAAGCAAGTCATATGTTTTTCTAAATAAAATAACAATTAGCCTATGTGGAAATGTGCCAAAGGGGGCTCCTCAACAACTGCTTTGGGCCACACTTCTAAGAGTTTGGCCCAGGCCCCTAAATTCTACTATCCCCCTGTCTGTGACGCTTGATTTACAATCCTTGTCCACATAAAACAAAAGTCAAAGAGACTGGACGGTGAAAATGACATGAGATTAGTTCTCAACAGCAACACGCCCCCAATTGTTTAAAAACTAGTTGCACAGATGCAAGCTCAGTCGTCCCATTGCTTAGCATAGGTGCTGTTTTCTTTTGCATAAGAACGTAAATACAGTGAATCCAACACGTGGAATAGTAGTGCTTCTTACCTTGTCGGTTGTTATTCGAACATCTTTAGAGTTGCAGGAAATGTCTGGGGTCGAGAGCTCATGTAATATTTTCGAATGGGGTCGCGAGATCAAAAAGGTTGGGAACCACTTATATGGACAAACCAGCGTGGAGCTAAGGCAGATTTGAACTGACATATTGTGGCTGAAGCAAGTTTCACATCAGCACTGAAAAAACGGAACTGACTAGATTGTGTAAAGTTGGATTTATACAGCAAAAGAGGCGATATTTCCAGGTAATCAACAACATAACTTTTGCTATTTTCTGTGCCCCGAAATATTGCTTGAGATGCACTTTCGTAACGAGGTTAGATGGCGCCCCGGGACAAGAAGCAAGTTTCGCGCCTCCATGTGCGAACCTGAGATCTTTCGGAACCAACTGCACTGCATTGAAGAAAGTACTTGTGACCTTGTTGGAACTTTTCGGCGCCCCCCACAGTGATTCGGCACCGCCATAGCTATTCGGCGCCCGGGGAATTGTGCCTCCCTTGCCTCCCCCCGTCGTTACGCCCCTGCTGAGATGAAATAAGGCGAAATACTTTACACATACTTTTTGACTGGAATAAGTCATTGGGTTTTGCTTTATGTTAACCGCCCGATTTGTCTTATGTGCAATTTGAAAATAAACGCTGTCACGCATGGACCTTATCAAGGGACACTGCTGTCCAGTTCCTCGTGAAATGTCTCGCATGCCTAACCTTGTGTCTTTGTGCTTTTGTCGCCTGCACCAGAGAAACGTGACCTCTATAAACCTTTACTGGCGCACTTTCATATTGAGTGGATTGCAAGCACACCATGCAAAGGTAAAGAAGTTGTATTGACATATTTAATAACGGTTCGAACTACAGATGTTATCAGCATTTTTACAGACTTCAAAACATGCAAATATTCTGAAAGTCATTGACGCCATGCCATTTTTCATTCAGGTGAAATAGATACAATAATCTCTTATGCCTTATTTAGCTTTGTAAGCAATATAGATATAACAAAACCACATCGGTCGGGTCTTGGAAAAAAAATCGTAGAATAGCACAGTGTTTTCAATACGTTTGAACCCAAAAGTTTTCAATGTTAAACCTAAAAATATACAACAAATGATGCTCTGAATGAAAAGCATAGCGCAAATGTTATAGCAAATGGGAACTATTTCAAACCTGCTGAGACATTTGTAATGAATACAACACTGGGATTACCCTTGCTAAAGACGCTGAAATCTATGCAGCCACAATGAACGCGTGACACTCATAGTATGCAGCATCAAACAATGCACCTCTTTCACCTCGTGACTGGGGATGATCTATCAAGCGAATAAAACACAACATAAATAATAACGATGTTTCAAATAATTTATAGGTCGTCCTATGCAACGAAATGTTTAGAAAAGAAACACCGAACCGAAAAAGTAATCGCGCAGAATTCAATTTTTGTACATAGTTGCAAACAATAAACTCCTGCCAAACCTGTTGACCATTTTCTTCCTAGTTTTGTAGAAGAGTGAGAACAAGTTTCTGGCTTCAGCGGTTTATAAATCTTATCAAAAAACTCTTACACAAGGTAGACTGAAGATTCCAAATTCGGAAGTCATTGAAAAAATTGATACGTTATAATACGATTAGTCACCCTTTGCAACACAGCCTCGAAAACTTAGTGATTGGAACGCTTTCATCTATTCTGCACAAAAATGGCTGAAACACGACAAATCGAACGTTTCGTGTCGCAGGTAGAATACCACCATTTGATGTAAAGCTCTCGAAAAGTTCACTAAAAGTAACGTTGACTTAGAGCTGAAGGTTTAAAAATTCTTTCCCACCGGGTTTGGTTGAATACTTATCAACTGTCACCCTGCGATAAAGTTGAAACCAGCAGGTTAAAAGGCAACGGTAAAATCTTGAAAAATTAAACATTTTATGCAGATTTAGTCTTCTAAACACCGTGTTCAGTGAAACAAAATCATAGAATCGCTAACATACACATTACTCTCAACACTTGCATACTATGTACAAGTTACGTAAAATATCTACGTATTTATGGCTTTGTTTTCCTTGTGAATGGCGCAAACACACCAAAGTTGAAGATATAACTCAGATATATAAGATCTTACGAGTAAAAAATAACAATTTGTACAAATACAACACTAACAATGTGAATGCAAAAAATAACTGGACCACGAATCACGATAAATTCGTGACAAATGATGTCTTAAAATGCCATTCTCATATTATTATTAGAATGACTTATTTAGTTGATGATGTCCCCACCTATAGTACACATTGTTACCCTGCTGATAAGTGCAATACATTAAGCACTGATTTATAATCTCTTAAAATGTCAAAAGAATGTTACAGCCAAACTTTTACTTAAAACTGTGCAGCGTGGAAGCTGGACTACTACCATCGCTGTCATAATGTGAACGCCTCCTCACAACCCAAGGTAAGTTTGGCATCGCGCGTGGTTTCGTTTTTATCATTGGAAGATATCAATATGTCGCAAATCAATGCGCAAGTTCGAAATGATGCTGGTTATCCAGGGGATTGCATGTAATGATTGATCAATTCTTGGCAGGTTTTCGCTGCGCTGAGCAGATGAGGCACATGAGACAGCAGCCCTCCGTACTCCTTCAGCTCCTCCAGCGACAAAACGTCTTTCAGCTTTTCCAAGTCTGGAGATTCCAGCTCGCTGAAGTTGTATTCGGGGTCGAGCATCTTCTGCCAGGTTTCTATCGATTGCGTCACTCGGTTCCGCGTCGGCGAGCGCCTGTGACTGCCGCTCGACGTGTTCGATTTAGCCGACGCCCTCGACGACTCGCCCACTTTCAGCCATATCTTCGACGTGAGATCGCGGTGGATGCAGTCCAGCGACTCGGTGACGTTTACAAATTCCTCCACTAGCTGCGCAGTGTCGGCCGAGTCGTTCTGACGCAGCGTGGTGGCGTACTTGCGCAAGTCGCCCACGTGACTTATCTTTTCGACGCCATACTTCGGGCAATCTTTCAACGCGTCCACGAAGCGACGGAATACGGCAGTGTCGAATTGCCTGCGATAAAACGACGGTGCTATCAAACAAGACCACTTGCATGTAGGCCCGGAAAAGTTCAGTTACTTTGGACATTTAACGTAGAAACAACAAATAAACGTTCAAAATATAACGAAGACAAAACACTGCACGGCAGTATTTACCGCGATGGTCACGTTCAGTTACAGCACTTTGAGATGACTACATGCAACGTGTTTTGCCAACCAAGTAACTTTTCGCAAAACCCCGTCTGGCTTTGTAGAGTTATTGAAGGATGTTTAGGTTTTGATAAATAAACGTGTTTTTTCCAACTGAAAACACATTGACGAAAACAGCAGCAAAGTATAAAAGAACAGCGAATGCAATAAAAAAGAAGAACATTTCTTAACTTTTTTGATAATATTCAAGTCAAAACTAACCGATAAGATGACTCTGCATCATCAGTTCGTTTCTGCAAATCTTCCAGCACATCTTTCATTTGATTGTCGTCACTTCGGTTTTCATCGGATGTTTTCGGATCCACCTTCTCGTCGGAGCCTGTGCATGAGAACACAATTAATAAGATACGAAGAGATGTTTCACAGATAATGTCAAAATCATCCCTAACCCTCCAGAACTCTTTCTGGCTATACGGTTTTGCAAAAGTAACATTTCCGCGCAGTTCGTTCTGTTTTTCTTCGAAGTGCAAGTCAAAACAGAAAAATTATTTTAAACTGTTGCGAAAGTGAAATAGTTTTTCAGTTGCTAGTGGCAAAATTGAATTTCACAGTTGGACTTGTAAACCTGTAACACCAGAAAATAGAAAGTGTCCTGCCTAACTCTTCAAACATCACACTCACTTAGTAAGGCCATCAGCAACAACAAAATAAACAACATTAGCAACAACGGCAATAATTGCAGCAACAGCTGGAATAACAGCTTCCGCTTCACCAAAACAATCACAATGGAGACATGTCAGGACACATCGATAACCTGATGCTGCTTTTAGAACTCGACAAAAGCGCAACTACTATGGCTAGAATACTAACTTGCTCCAAACATTCGGCCAAGTTATGTGTATTAACTAGCTCAACAGTCTACATCAAAAAGAGCNTTTGCAAAGTTTTTGCAACCGAAAATACAGTTCTTTAATGGACATTCATAATACTCCAGCCTGANTGCCCATGTAACACTTTCAATGAGACTTCACGAAGTACTGTATGTTGTAATCACAGCAGGTTTACTGTAATTTTTCTCGCTTGACTTACTGCGAGCAACGTCGGGAGTTGGTGGTGGAGCAGAATGTTGTTCCTGTCCATCAACCTTGTCATCTTTTTCCGTCTCGTCTTTAACCTCCTCAATCTTCGGACACTGAGTCGTGTTATCCGCAAATCCTATGCCCGCAACACTCTCAGACTTTGCAGAGAGCTTAGACTTATCCCCTCGGGTGGGTGGACCCCGTGGTTCGGGTTTGACTGTTCGGACACTTGGGGCCAGATCCACGCTGATGGAGCGACTCGGAGGAACTGAAGACACTCTGTTAAAATTGCGATCTTTATTTTACTAAGCAGCAAAACCAGTTATGGAGATTAAAGACCATGAAGCAAGTCCTGTTACAGCAAAACTACTGAAGAAGTGAGTGTTATGAAACATTTTTTGTCAGGCTTCTATTCACAGATAGATGAACAGTTAACTACTGAAACTGATCACAGTGATCACTATTGTTCGACAGTAAGAGAACTTTCGCTGAAACGTGTTTATTACTTTCGCGCAAATAAACTCAAAACTAAAAGCATGTTTCAAATCTGCACTTTGGAACGCATAAAAAGAAGAATCATTATTCAGTAGCAAATCTCTGAAGTTTTGGAACAGAAAGTATTTCATACGATTTAACGTTAAGCCCGAAACAGCTTACTGCCATTCGCACTTTCACTTAAAAAAAAACGATTTCCGATGTACAAGCATCGAAATGTGACTGCACACTTAATGCACTGCTATATCCGCAAAGGTTCAGTAAATTCAGGCTGGTTTTCTTTGGTAGGGGAACCACACAGTCAGAAAAGTGCACGCGTCTCACCTTGTTTGGGCTGTAGCATGCAGCCCAGTCAAAGGAAGCCTTGCAGAATGTTTGTGTGAGAAGCGGGGAGGTGAAAGACGACGGTTGCTGCTGTGGATTGCGCGCCGAGCAAACGAACCAGGAGATTTTCTTTGAGACGTGGCTTGACCCTGTTTTGAAAAACAGGATGAGTCGTCAAAAACTTAACTTGTTTGAAACTGCTTTTCACTTGGATTTTTTAGAGTAGATATTTAGATGGAATAATTTCTACCAATGACTTTATGTCGTTGGAGTGAACAATCTGTGCAAATACTGACGTATGATCAGTAACTTGAAAGCAAATTGCTTTCGTCCTTAACAATGAAACCAAAGCAAGGTGAATCATGTCAAAGTGGAAATTTTTCACGCATGGGATTTATTGGACGAAATAAATCGAGAGAACAAATGGTTTCCTTTAAGTTGATTACTGCTCTGCTTCGCATCCATTGAAAGTAAAGTTTTAGTTCACTAACGTTAAATTGGTTACTCTGTAACAGGGGCATGCAAAGGGGGAGGGGCGGCGGCCCCGGGCATCCAAGGCAGTACTTTTAATCCAAGGCAGTACTTTTAAAGAGCAATACTTTTAATTTAATTTTGTCCAAACTTGTTTTTGTCAACACTAATTTTTGCCTATTTTTCCCTATTTTTCTCACATTCCTATTTTTCCAAATGCCTATTTTTCTCACATTCCTCAATACTAGAATTTGGTACAGGGCATACAATCAAGCAGTTGCCCCGGGAATCACCAGACCTCTGCACGCCCCTGCAGTTTGTGAGCACTTTGTCTTGAGTTGTACCACCATTTTCTGCTGCTTTTCTGAACAAATTTCCGAATTTACTCAAAGTCAATTGTTGAAATTCTCGAACACGTTTTGATTCGATAATGGTTTGAAACCGTGCGTGCCTCCACAAGGGAAATGTGAGATTTATACTAATATTAGTGTAGGGCATAATTATTTTGGTCTTTTTCACTGGTTAATTCAATTTTGAAGACCTAAAATTGACAAACACTTAATTAACCCAAGTTATTTCACAAGTTTTGAGACAATTTGCATCGCAGTAGTGATATATTGTCACATTAAACTCTACAGTGCAAACGAACTGTTGCTTTCAGGAAGCCCCTGACGGTTCAAATCATCTTATTTGCTTACGTTTAACGTAAGACTCTTCTTGAAGATGAGCACCAAGCCACTCTCCATCGACTCTCCGACGACTTTCGCTACAGTAGACTGTACATTCTGGCTAACCGAATTAGCAACAATTTCTAGATATCAGTTTGCTTCTTATACCATTGCGGATGTTGCCTTAATTAGGCTAAGTACAAACAGTCGGCGTACACTTTTCTATCGCAGCTTTCTGTCAAGTACAAACCTTCAGCCCACACTGCAGTTTTGCTTAACGTCAGAACTAACAGCCTGGAGCTACAAAACGAAGTGCTCAGGTAATATAACGTAAACGTTGCTATGAGCTTTTGAGTTACCCGCACATACCGTATGGTGCGGAATTGTCACAGATAGTGAACTGAAGACCTTACCGTTGTATGAGTGACAATCCAGCACATTTTTGGGAACGTCGGACAATCCTAGTAAGTGTGATAACGTTTTTAAGAACACATCTTTAATTTCAAAAGCATTTCATCAGTTCTTAGAAACATCGGCTTATAATGTTGTAGAAAGCTTTCAAACGCGATCCAATCTCCATTTTTTGCATAAAATGAAACAAAATGCAGGCTTGGGTACTGTTAAAAGTAAGGCGAAAGAGCCATGTAGTGTGCGAATTTGCCTCTTCAAAATTGCGCCACAGTGTTTGCTACGTGATTTTCTTGACAGATCCGTAAGCAAACTTAATTACCCGTAGTTGTTGCATGCAGGTGTCAAGCTCTGCTCGGTTGATGCTTGTTTCGAGGGAGATTGCAAACGCACCCGCCATTTTCAGTGAATTGTCGGATATAAGATGCTCTTGGAACATGTCGTTCAGCTGACCTGCGATGACTTGCGGTAAGTGCACTTTTCAAAAACACTGACTTGTTGGCAAGAAAACCAGCCAGTCAATCTGGAAAGTTTACTTGTTTCCGAAACTACTTTGTATGCCTTTCCAAGTTTTGCTCTGTCCGCGTTACCAGCGATACCGTGACTTCTTGATGTAGTTTTGTCATTTGTAGGGTGTGAGTAGTGCGTATCATTCTACAGCGGACTTGCAAAAATGTACTTCTCATTGTCTACCTGATTCAAAATGACCCCAAAGAGCTTTGAGAGCTGCTGGCTTGTGGAGGTATGTCTCGATCAAGATTGAGCCACGGCGCAATTTCTTCACCACCAGTCCGTCAATCGACTCCAAAGTTGAGACCATCGATAAAAGTTCCCTGGAACCGTTTCCACTGCGAATAGGAGAGAAAATAAAAACGTATTGTTTAAAACGAGAGAAACTACAGAATAAACATCGTGAACAGGTAAGCTGATATAAAAACAAAAAAGTCAAAAGGTGCTGTTTTTTGCACATTGCATTACTTTACGTTGTTTTGAATTTAAATTCACGAATAAACCGCCACTTTTGTATACCCTTTTTTCTATTTAAATAAGGACTGAGGATACGTGATTTTGCGTGAGATTGATTTCCTATTAAAATTTTGCTGATCGATTCCTTGCGCACTCCCATCGTGGAGAGCACATGCTTTTATATACCCATATACGTGCGTACATGTCTCAGCTCCATCCCAAAAACTGGAATGGTCATATACGTAAGAAGGAACCTAAGGCTTGTTTTGTATAGAATTTAAAACAGTTCCATCACAATGCAGTATGTGAACGGCATAACTACATTGTGCTTGTCACCCTTCAAGCCAGACCTCTGCAATCCAGTCCCGGGTCTTTTTGTAACAAATTCTTCAGCTTCAGAAACAAATATTAAGTTTAATAATTTTTTGGAAAAAGCTTTGATACAACGGAAAAGGTGTGGCGCGTAACAGACCTTTGGCAACACTTTTATGTTAAAAGCAGTTAAAAACTTCGTCCTTACTTCAACAAATAATCAAAAAGCTTTCCAGCTATTTTTGCTTGAACTTCTTCAGGATGGCAATCCCTGTACACATTGTTCGTTAATGGCACGGCTGTTTTTATGGCGGTGTGTATGGCTACTTCGCCTGAAAAGGTCAAAAACAGTTAGTTTATTTGACTTTCGCAGGCACTCTGCAAAATTATAGTCATCGTCAACTTTACTCTTTTAGAGAAATATGTCAAAACCAACAGTGGTTGCAAAGCACAGTAGTTTTTACCGATTTCACTTTAAAGTGCGTTTTAACATATTATATATCAACGATTTCATAATGTTCGTTATACTTGCGCTACATATAACATTAGGACAGCGTTTTTTATCATAATTAACCTTGAGAAATTTTAATGTGATTGGAAACCAATTGCTTTATGTTGTAAAAATGATAAGACCTCATGGATTAATTTGTACTCATATAACAACTCATGTTTTGCCCACAGTGCACAATACTGCGCAAAAATATAAGTAGGACGTTTGTTCTGCAACTTGATTTTTGATGTACTCCGACAAGCTTTTCTTTATTAAGAAAACATTGAACAAAAGACATCAGCAACCCATAAAAACATGCAAGGAAAATAAAAAAGCGAAGGTTTTCTCTTTTGCATAGGCGTAATAAATAAATTAGTGCCTGTCTTTTTTCTTTCTGGAGGATCACACAAATACTTCGTCAACGTACGTTAGTTGTTTTAAGCTTAAGAATCCAAACATTGATTTTGACCTGTATACATGGCCATGTCTTGCATATTAAAAAGCCAAGGGGTGTCAAATGATGTCTAACTTGACTTACGTCTAGTCACTGGTTCTTGGTTTGTCGACCGAGACAACTTGTTAGACTGTAGAAAAATTCAAGTAACATTTCTGCGAAAATGCCTTTCGAAATTTGTGTAGCTCAGTGGAGATCTCTGCTTTAGTAAGTACCTCAGTCAGCTTTCCTTCCGGTTAATGGAAGCCTTTACTTTAGTAAGCATCACAATAAACTTCCAAAGAGGCTTGTTGTCTACATATATACTGTCGTTTGTCGTCGTAAAGCAATTGGTTACATTCGCCGTGAGCTGTACAATTAACATGGTGCTGCCCGGGTTTCTTAACCAAGTGACGGAGACCTTCCCTAAACGTTTCAAAGTATCCTTCAATAGCATGTTGTTAATTTGAACGGGACAAGGAAGACAAAACTTTTCACCGGTGATATAAATATTGTGAGATGACATCCCTTGATGGATTGAAACAAAATAAGACGCATTTTATAAAGAGATGTCGAATCGAATCACGTTGCGTAACAGCAGTTAGTGAATTCCGGTTTTACACAGACGGTCAAACATTTCTTCTACAGTAACACGGAACAGAATTATGAAAATAATTAATTACCTGATTTTTTGTGAGACCCGAGCGCTCTTCTTTTTTTTCTTGGTTGTTGATTCTTGCTGGCAATGGTGGCGGGCCGAGAAGCTACGACGAATGTCAAACGAGTTGAATAATAATAACGCCACATAAACTTAATTCACTCGGTGAAACATGACAGACCTTTCAGGTTCTTGACATATGTATTCTTAGTACAACAGAAAAAAGGCGATCCGCAAGTTATCAAACTAAGAACTGGTTGAAATTACATCAGTATTCAAAGCCATTTTGAAACAACGTAGTACGACAGAGCCCTTTGATGCACCAGTCTCTTTTATATCACCGTTCAACCTACTGTTGTGAACGGTTGCATTCCTTAAATTAGCCAAACACATGGTTGCCAGTTGTAGTTGGATTTGTTATTAGGTGATAAGACTTCCGGTTATTTCAAACCGAAATGGTAAACTTGGCAACGTGGTTGTGTGAGAACAGTTGCTTCGCTTTTTCCACATTGTTCTGTTTGTTGCTTCATAGACTTATATGAGCTTTCGTCTACCATTTTTCATCAAGCAAGAAGTTATTGAAAAATACATGAGGCAATATTCAAATTAGTGAAATGCGAACCATGAGAAAATCCTGAAAACATATTTCTGAGTTCTTCAATGAAGGTAGTTTTCAAGAAAACCTAACTTGCGAAAACAAAGTTTTTTTTTAACAATAAGCATCGTTATGTCAACAGCCAATAGGCACCGCCACTGCGTTAGCACGAAGGACATATCGTAATTCAAGGAAGACCCTGTGATGTCAAGTCTACCACAAGCCAAAAATGTCAAGAACAGCAATGTAATTTTGTCGGCAGAAGTTACAGAATTGCGCAAAAAAGTTTCAAAACATTTTGACCCAAGTGTTTCGTTTCGGTGCTGGGCACCATTCCAGCTTCCCTTTGTTACGAAATAACGGACCACAGTGCGCCGCAATGGACAAGTATATTCTTCTTTCTGCTTATAGTATATTCTTCGACTCCCAGAATAAGCGTGGAAGGAATGACGTTGGCCATGTGTGATATTGTTGCGACAACCGAAGGCAAACAAAAGTTGGGCTTGAGAAGCTCAATAAATTGCTTGAAGTAATCCAATTAACCGACTTCACTCCCACTGCGTCACATCCAATTAAGTGTGAGGGAATACGCGGCGCGATTCGCGCCAGCCAGGCAGGCACGCGACAACTGCCGTTGTCTGCTGCGCAAGTGATCGACATGTCAGCTTTATTCGGTTCTGCAACGTGAGACTAAAATCGAGGCCCGCGCGGCAATAAACTGCGAACATGATGGAAACAATAACGATCAAAAGACGTGAGGAATAAAATGTATCATATTTTTAAACAGAACAAAGCGCTCGGGCTGGCCGTGTTGATGCGGCTGGTACTGTACCAAGGCATGCGCGAGCCATTCTTTGGCGCTGTACGCCGTTCGTGTATTATGTTCCCCTCTGCCCCGGGGGTGTTGCTATTTCTGACCCGGAACATGGTTACGAGTGAATCTGCTCGGCAGTGTACGATTTGTTATTGCCGACCACGAGGTATTTGCTTTTTAGATATCTTTTCCACACGCAAGATAGCTGGAAACATCTGCTTCGGCATGTTTGGTCAGCAAGCAAGTGACGCAAAAAGACTGCCAGTGCTAACGTTCCGTTACTGCCCAAGTCCAGCCTGTCCTGTGCTGAAGAACTATTTGTTACTTCCGAATAATTATCTGAATACCTGTTTTTTGCTAGGCATTCCACGTTTCAGAACTTCACTTTTGGTGGTAATTGAACTTTAGCTCAATACGAAAACGCAGCTACTGCCTACTACGTCATCGTTGATCTGCCATTTCGATGAGGAAGCCTGTGTCAAAAGTAAGTTTAGAAAGCACAAATTGTGTAAAAATGTTGGGTATTACAAACAAATCGAACACCGAGATCTATTTTGAGTTTCGACAATCCACTTCTGCGATCTTTTCTTATTTTACTTGCAGTCGTCTCAAACTCACTGATTGTCTCAACTTTACCATACACTGGTCATACCCTATCATTTGTTTGTCAACGACCGCTTGGAAGCATGCTCCTGGTCAATCTTCGCTTCAGCTACTGAAATAGGATTCATGGATCCCAGGAAACATTTTCACGGAGCTCCAGAAAGTCGTTGAGCTCCTGGTCGAGAACTGACGCCCTATACGTCGGTTGCTAACCTGCGTTGTCTGTCCAACTTACCAACTTGAAACTTGCTAACCACATTTTGGCAAAACGTGTAGCCTTATTTGGTAGTATCTGAACGCGCTTGCATCTTTTCGCTTCAAAGTTTTTTACGATTCCGATGCCGTCATTTCCGTCACGAGCTACCAATACAACTTCTGCAGCGCAGTGTGGGTTAAACAGGAATGTAGTGCTAACAAAAAAGGTGTCGGAACGCACTCAAGAAAGGTGCGGGAACGCACCCAAAAAACTAGCCATTTTAAAACAACTTCAAACCCATTTTAAAGCAAAACGTGAAAAAGGTGTGGGAAAGCCGTTCCCACGCGTTCCCGCTCCACTACACTCCTGGGGTTAAACAAAATGAGAATTGGTGATCGAGGCACCAAAACTCGTAATCAAACTTAGTGCGCTAGGTTTTAATCTGGGATATAAACAGCAAGCAATGAAGTTTTGTTCAAGTGACCAAGATATTATCTTTCATTATCCCCAAAAGCTCTAGGAATTAAATGCTAAAAACGATATTTCTGAAAACAGTAAAACTTAGTTTTTGAGGTGGTTTTGTGCAAATATTGACAAAATAAACACATCTTTGACTGCAGTTTACAATCAGTTTGAATTTAAAAATCACCCAGGGGCTTCACCTATTTATGTGCAAATAGTTAACATTTTGCTGATATAGTTTGTTTTCAATAAAATTGTCTTTAAGTAAACCCCACAAAAACACGTAACTCTTAAAATCATGTTGGTTAGCTTGTCCAATGGTGAGTATAACATTTACGCCTAAAGCGGAGTTGCAACATAAGTTTATTTAGAAAAGTTCAGCGCAATCTTCGCTATACCTTTTCTGGCGACGCGCACTGTCCAAGGTTCCCGATGTGCAAGGCTGAGTCTGGAGCCTTGGATAGAAACTGACGACGTCAGATCGAAGGTAGAATTGGAAGGAACAGACCGGGATGGGTAGAATGCCACTGCTGGGGAAGTGCAGAGAAACTGCGGGAGAGGAATCTCTGCTAGTTTCCACTGCCCGTGCGAATGTGCCGATTTGGGAAGCTGAGGATACCGAGACTGAGGTCCGAACTGCATGGAGTAATACTCCGTTTTCAGAGAAGTGGGTTTTCGAATGGCTGCAGACTTTCGGAGGTTCATTATTCTGCAGTAAGACTTCACGTCACCTGAAAATCACACGTAAAACTTTAAAACAGTTGCATTACAATTTTCGAAGCATTCTTGAAGTAGCATTGACAAAGGGAAATAATAAATGTAATGCTTTTTATAGCCTGCTCTGAGATGCTTACAGAATGAGGAATCCAGAGATTACAGAAAACGTCTACTTTCGCAGTATCTTTTATTTGCATGTCGTGTTTCACAGGGAACTACCGGTGAAAGCTTTAGGTTTATTCAAATTTGCTGGTAGCCATGTCGCATGGGTTTGTAGACCATGACACAGCAATAATAATGAAATAACATTAACGAAGTGAAAGAGACAAAAAGGGAGAGATGAGTGAAAATTCCACCATGTCCGCAAATTGCAGGCTTTGTCTCCAAAGTCGACAACGC
>JGI24158J21664_10006791_pt1 | contig 15123 bp, 12 predicted proteins | sample Ectturendosymbi3_FD_21664 | JGI IMG/M metagenome (IMG submission 21664) | reverse complement strand
TTTTTGGCCCCCCTGCTGCTAAATCTTGGCGACGGGCCTGCAACCAGAGATGAAATTTCGCAGCCCTCCCGGCCAATTTCACCACGAGCCGCCACTGGTGCCGTGCATTTCACGCGTAAATAGGTAATGACATCATATCTTAATCATATACTCCCTGCTAACAGCATGACTACATACAGCTACAAAAGCTGTGGAGATTTTAGCATCAAGAAATCTGAGAAATGAACTGTAAAAAGGGTGAGAGTATCCCTGCTCATGCCTATTTTGACCAGCTGGGGCATCCCTATCAACAACTCCATACGGGTATCCTTAAAGTGACCGTGTAAAGCTGATTCCTCTAGCTGAATTTTTTCAAGTGCTCTGTCGAGCATTCCTCTTGAAATCTGCATAAGCTTTGTGTATTTCAAGTAAAAGGGGAAATTACCCAGTGCGAGCAAATTAGACCAGACGTTTTTCAACACGAAGCTGCGCAAAAACCAATTATACCCATCTCGGGCAAGAAGTTTTGGAATGCTAATGAGGTACCAAGCATTGTTGTTTCGGCACATGAAAGAAATCGTGTTTGTGAACTGAAGCAGGTTCGACCTGCGTGACTCATCTCAGTGGTTGGTTGGTTCGACCTGACTTTTCACGGCAAATTTTGTTATGCTCCATAAACAAGAAATGTTTTAAGTTGTTTTCATGGAACGGCTCGGAATGTCGACAATGTCAGAGCACTGCATTTTCGTTGGATTTGATCATGGTGCTGCAGATACCGCAAAAATCTTTGAAACGGTGGTGGTTTCAGAGGAAATGGGCAATGAACTTCATCAAGCCTTTGGCTATAAGGCGTCTTTCCAATACGATCTTGCCTCCCACTGTGCCGTCCACGATCCACCAGGGCCTTGGAGCCGGAACTCAAATTTCAGGCTCCGGCTCTGGCTCCAACATCTAAAAGTTTTTTGTCCCGGATCCAAAATCATTTAGTCCACTGATACTGAAAGCCATTGCATTATTTGTACAACTCGCCCCACAAACTAGGGCTGTAGAAGCAGAACCTACATTACAGAACAAGCGTTGCCGCCGCTATGTGTGTGAAATCATATTGTTTCAACTTTTTTGTGATCGATACTGATGCCGCATATTCCAAGGTATTGTTTTAAAATGTGCAGATTTTGGATGAATAGACTTTACGTGCAACCCAAAAATGTCGGTCAAACACGTGCGTTGACTCAGAACAGGATTTGCCGCCGCTACATGTGTGAAATAACACTGTTTTTAACTTTTCTGTGATAGATACTGTGCTGCAAATTTCCAAGTATTGTCCTAATGGAATGTTCCCATTTTAAGTGAATAGACTGGGTGTGGAAAATCTCAAAAAAAATTCCTAAAAATAACAAATTTTCGTGTCTAATTTACTTTTTTCATGTATTTCCGCCAGCTTCGAATACATCACGATATGGTTCTTGTACAGACCGCCAATAAGAGAAACTGGGGTAATTTCGAAATTTTTCGTGTAATTTTCGCCTCTTTTCTATTGGTACTATCCGCATTTTTTGAAAGGTATGTGTATTTGGTTTTGAAATGATATAATTTTTTCGTCATACAGCAAGTTACCTTTTTATGGTCAGGTGAGCTTGAGAATAATTGCTGAGTTGCTGAAAATTGCGCCTGTGCTTCTGAAACGTTTGCGTAAGCTTTGTTTATGGGAACAATATTTGCCCGTCAAGGTAATGCTAACAATGGTGTACATTTTCATTGAGACCTGAGCAGGTCCATTCAGAAGCATGCGGTCCAGTGTAGGTTTTCGCTGTAGTACAAGTAGCCTACACATTGACAACCTGGCCTTTTTTTGATAATCTTAAATTTGACATTTTTGATGCAGTTGGTCCTCAGTGCTACTTTATCACGTCTGCACCGCGTGCTGGGAGATCTCCATATGTCCACTGACACCATGTTGCAAAATTTGTAGCAGTTTTCTGATTTCTACACTTGTTGCTCCACTGGTGCTAAACTTGCCTACAAAATGACACTTACGGAGTGGTTTAATGTGCCAAAGAGTCGTTGCAATTGCAGTTAGGATTCGAAAGCTTTCAGTAGGCCTACTTAGCTTAAACTACATTTGGTTTGCTAAGATCAAAGTAAGTCATTCAAAGCGCTGTCCTGATTAATGTGTCATTCAATGTGTGGCCTTGGGTAAGATAGTGACATAATATTTGGCTTAGTAAACAATTTAGGTTGCACATGGTTGCTTTAACTGGAACTCCGGGTCCGGCTGCAGGTTCGAGCAAAGCCTAAAATTTTGACTCCGGCGTAAAATCCATACTCTGACCCAGGGGCGCAACCAGCTCTTTATTTCGGGGGCAATTTTCATGAACTTTCATTCGATGACGTCATCGCGCTTATTCAACCGTGGTACAACTTTTTCGCAAACGGTCACAGATATGTTCTTTTCGCAACATTTCCAAAAATGAGAACTTATTAGTCTTAATCAGGCCCGTAACTAGGGGGATAAAGCCCACACCAAGTTTTTTCACCCCCTTGGAAAAATGTGTTGGACATAGTTTAGAAATTTGGGCCCCTCCCAGAAAACTCTTTCCCCCTTCTGGAGTCCCAAGCTGGATACGGGCCTGCTTTTTATCAAAATGCAAACCGAACGATCAGGGCAGAGTAAAAATTAGTAGCCTAATACAAACACTTGGTTCCGCATTCAACTAGTGCAGTCATGGCTTTATTGTGTCAGATCTATAGGCTACTAGTAAACCTGCCTAACTTTTCGTCTTGTTTTAGAAATTTCATCAAATCGTTCATCAAGATTTTTCAAACTTCAGTTGAATGTATTTGCTGTAAGATAATTTCTGCAGACGATACTGCAAGTGGTGAAGCTTTCAGATACAAGAGGCTATTGTCAGGATATATTCAATCAATGCTGCTGTTGTTTTAACTGTAGATACGAGACTTCGTCTGCCAACTGAAATGCTTTTGAAAGGAATGCAGAACAGGGCCCTTGAGAATAATAAAATGTGCTGGTGCGAAAGCTGTTTTGAGACCCCTTATAAATTATAACTAATTAAGAGCTTCACTAGCTTTTCAATACTATGACTAGAAAATGATATGCTTTATTTTGGTATTTTACATCATAAACATTTACCAATGTTATTACTAAATTTCGAAAGGTCTCAGGCTGATCTCAAATAATGCGCATAACACATAATTTTTTGTGAATTTCACAGTTATATATCAAATTTAACATTAATAGCAGGCTATAGTAGTTCTCACTAGCAAAGCAAATTTAATACTTCTTTAAACATAATACAGTGATAGAAGGACACGAAGAATTTCGGTGCTCACTTTGTCATGGATTCTAACAGGTTTTGAAAATTGTACTTGATTTACTGTCACGATGCCAATTCAGGATTCGGGAGTGGCAAGGAATCGGGGTTTTTTAGTGGAGTCGGATCCCTAACGACACTAGGGTCGGAGTCGGATATTTTGTCCGACTCCGGAAGTCCAATTGGATCACTTTTACATCACACTCCAAGTTGGGAATTGCTGCTGAATTGGTACAATTTCTTATGAAACTTTTGTTGAAACAGAGAATTCTTCTGTGCACCACGATTTCCACTGAGTGTTAGTTGGTACAAAATTCCTGGCCGCCAAACCTCATTCACTTCATGTTAAGGAGTCGGAAGTTTTGGAAATATCGGAGTTGGAGTCAGACATTTCACCTCCGACTGCTGAACCCTGGATGCATATTTGAATGATGGCCTCTATTAGCTTGGTCATGGTGGTGCAATCGAATTTTTGTTACCGAGATTTTCTTACTGATCACAAATTCTCAATAGGGCTACGATCTGGCGAGTTTCCCGGACAATCTAAAATCGTCTTCACTTTTTCAGATGAAAGACGCGGGACAATATCCTATTGGAATTTTCTTCCTCCATCAAGAAATGTTTTTCTCATATCTGGAATAGCTTTTCTCTCAATTACATCAACGCATTTGCATAAATTCGTCATACCCTCAATTGACATTAGTGAAGCTGCTACTGAAAAACTGAAACTGCCCCAGAACATCTTTTTGGGTTCCTTTAACTGGCTCATTGCAATGGGCAGGACTTAATTGCTCACGATTCCTGATCTTAATAAATCTGCTATGTTTCCCTGGAACAAAAAATGACTTTCATCTGAAAACAGCACTTGTTCCAGTTTTCTACAGCCCAATATTTAGGCTATTTTTTACACATCCTTAGCTTTTCTACCAGCCTTCTGTGGGCGGCATCACACTGTACTTGAACTTCTGTACACTCAACATGCACCAAATCCTTCTGTAAATCACAATTCGTTTCTTAGCATACCTTTTGCAATGGCTGTTTGGGTATAATTGCAGTTACGAAAGCGTAACAATGCAACTCTGCTTCGTAGGTGTGACATCTGCCATTAAAAATCACAGAAATTCCAACATGTACAACTCTCAACCAGGGGTGGGTGAGCATTTGACTTTAGGGCCAGAGTAAAATAGCAGAAAGCTTCCCCAAAGCATTGTACAATTTGTGATATGTCATTTGCACAATATATGGTCTTGAAAAAGGGCCCATTGCCCCTATGTTTGTTCACGTTAGATCAAAAATGGCCCCTGTATTTTACGCATGCTACACAAAAATATTACTTGCTGAATGCAATTTAAATTTTCCATGGTGTCTGGATATTCTTCTGCGTGAAAGCTTCTGCGTGAAAGTCCATTTCACATTGTAAATTGTTTGAAGTTATTTGATTTTACATTGTTCTTTGTCTACACATTAAAGTTGCTGAAGGGCCCACTTTGGCACATATTTTTGCTTTATTTTGAAAAACATATGACTTGCTCCAGAGCTTGCGGCTCCAGAGTGGTTCATCAGCTTTTAAACAAAACAATGCAAAAACTAAGTGCGAAGGACTCAAAGAGGGCCCCGCAATATCTCTGAAAAAAGGGGGCCCGAGACGACAGCCTTGTTTGCCTTCCCTAATATCCGCCCCTGCTCTCAACTACATACAAAAGAAAGAACTGGCTTCATTCTATAACACTCCTATGTAACGTCATAAAAGTATTTCTCGATCATTCCGTCATGTTACGCATAATATAGTGCGTTGGGCTAACAATGAAACTGCAGCAATTGAGATAATCTCAACCACACCTCAAAAGAAATGGCGATACATTGTATATCGACCAAAACCACAACTTTAGCCAATTAATTTGCACAAGATTGTATGAATAAAGTTATAACAATAAAAACTTTGTGCAAAATTGCCCCTTTCCATTTTAAACATTGAGGTTCATGGGCCCCCTAGACTACTGGGGGCNCCGGGGCGGCNCATCNGCTGCACTCCCCTCTCGTTGGCCCTGAGCAGGAATGCAACCTTAACTTTATTACAAATGGTTGNGCCAGACTCGCCACCANATGTGGGTGAGCCTCGCCACTTTTGCCAGGACTACCTAAACCACACCTAATAACTTTGAGACTCTTGTGCATTTCGAATTTCCCTTGCAACGTTAGAGCTTGGCTGTGAAAGCCCAGCAACGGTTCAGCGTTGAACATAAATATTAGCTTACAGTAACCCCAGGCAAACCTAAAGCTAACACAATCTGAACATATGAGNAGGCCATAGGCCATGCTGTTTCTGTNACCAGGCANAGTCTACTGGGTACAAACTTTGCTCCGCAGGTGTGATAGCAATGCAGTATTTATCGTTGACGTGTCAGGAGTGTATGCAATCTCTTCCTCAGAATCAAAGCGTACACACACTGCATTTCTGAAAATTTCCAGAGCGATACATGAAAAAATGGATAAAAAATGCCTTAGAAATAAGTTACCAACATTTTAACGTTCTTCCAATTTCAACGTCTTTGTTGTTAAATACCAATCATTTACTAAATTTTCGATCAGATGGCCTGTCTCAAGATATACTGTATCTTATGAGGAGATGATTAACCAGTAAGACAAAAATAAGTAAAACTTTTCTTAAAAATGATTAGAATACAAAATTTAAACTTTACCATTTGAAAGTTTCTTGTCAAAATTGCTATGCAATCTTTTGAAAATTTCGGGTGGGGGAAATGCCCCAAATGCCCCCGCCCCCCGCCATGGTTGCGCGCCTACTCTGACCAGAGTTGACTCCGGCACTCCTGCTTTGTGATCATCTCTGAGGCTTATGGCTACGGTTGCACAGGTGAGGGAACACTCATATTTTGCGATCAATATCCAGTCTTGAATTTTTAACTGAGTCTAATTCCCAACTACATTCCAAAACCTTTGAAAATTTTGAAGTCCAAGCCGAAATCGAGTCTGAAAAATAACAAAATAAAACTTTTTAACGACAAAACTACGCAATTCTTTTCAATTAACTTAGTCCAAATTCGGCCCTGATCCTAAATTTATGAAATAATTTACTGTTCGGATCCAATCCAAACCCGAAAAAGTCGTCATAAACCAGTCCAATCCAAGTCCAGTCCAATGCAGAGATGAGCATCTTCGTTCCTCATATAGTCTTTCAGCGCATGAAAACACACGCTCAGAAGCTGGTATTGAAAGTATCCATCTAGTGGGTTTGCAAGTTTGGGATACGACACCTGTCGCTCTTACCAAAATTGCAAAAGATAACTTATGTGTACTGAGCACGCTCATCAGGGTAACATCTTTCAACATATTTCAAGTAGAAAACATTACTTTCTAGTTTCAGCTTAACATTGCATAACTTGAAAAGCAAAAAAACATTTATCCTGTACGTCGCGTGATGTTCAACCCCAGCTCGCCACTTTAACCTGTAACGAATGGTTGCCCACAAGTGAGGAGGCAAAAAGTTTAACAAAACAAGGTATCCGTTTACAAACAAGAAACTTTCTTGAATGTTTTTCGAATAAAATTTTATTAGAATAAAAATTGTAAGCGGCTCGCGTCCACTACGCGGCAGCGTAAGTCGACATACGCGGCGCAACGTGGCAGAAAACGTAAAAGCGGCCGCGCATGTTGCGCTGTTGACAACAGAAATGAGCGGACTGTGTTGTTTTGCGATCCAGATACAGTACTGAATTTTTATAACTACGTCCAAGTCCAACCCTACAAATTAAAAAAATTCCAAGTCTAAGTCCAAATGACATCGAAGAAATTAACAAAAATACAGCTTTTTAACAACAAAAATTGCATACTTCTTTTCCTCTACAGTAACTCATCGTGCTCAGCTCAGTCAACCATGCTACAACCTTTTTGATGAAGATGTTTCTGCAGCGCAACTTTACGTTTATGTACCAGGACTATTTGCGTTCGCCAATAGGAACAACTTTGTGGACAAAGAAAGGAGGAAAATTGAAGTGCGCACACTTCACAAAATCTTGCGCTGGTTTGCATGAGATTTTTGGCTACCACTTACCGTGTGAAAAAAACTTAAAGAATTTATTCAGTAAAATATTTCTTGCCCGCCGGCGAAAAGCATTACGCACCTAAAGATGACTAGAAATATGGTATCAGTGCGAATCATACGAAACAGTGCTCGTTTGCGTACCGAAAGTTGCAACCACTTAGCTTGGAGCAGGGGTACACTACCTTTTCGCTACTGCCGGCCCCATTATGTTTTTTTGATGAATTACGGCCGCCAGTGAGTTAATGTGGGAGTGAACAGCCTGCCGCCCTACGGCCGCATGCCTTCGATAAAAATTGATGCATCCCTGCACATGTAATTTAAAATAGATGTTAAGGCAGCCGTGCATTAAAAACTCTTGGTCTATTGTATAAGTATACTTAGAAATAAGGCCAAACAGACGTGTGGAAGCAGAACAGAAACATTCCAAATAGATCAAAATATCTTCAAACACAAATAAGGGAAACTTTGTTATAAACTTTTTTGCATAAACGGGTGTAATTAAGAAAGCACCGACATCGACTGCTTGCAAAAACGTTGAAGTTAAAGTTGGACAATCCAGAGAAATTGTTTAATTGGCGTGCTGTGTCAGCGTCTCGCAAAACCATTACAGTGTGAGATTACGAAAGCTGCGTGGCGAAGTCATTTAATCTTTGAACGAAGAAAAACGAATGAATCCGAGAGAATAATGTCCAGCCGAGGTCCTTGTAGATACCATAGGCGTTTGTCTTGAGATAGGTCGTCGTCTTGTTGAGGTACTGCAGTTTGTCGATGTCGATGAAGATTCCAGCAGGCATGTGACATTTTTATTTGAAAAAGCATTGGCCACCGCCAGATACACAATAGGGCGAATTCAATAGGCAAACTGGTACTTCAACAATACACTAAAACCATAATAAAAAATGCCAAATAAGGAAGAGAAAGATTAACAGCATTTTGCAAATCAGATATTCAAGAAGTTCCATTCAGCAAGCTATGACCAAAATAAGATTATGACACGTGTTTCAAAATGTTTGCTAATTTTTGTGTACTATCACCGAACGAGTGAATGTCGTGCAATGTTTGTACAGGTTGTGCATAGCCGATAAAGTTCTAGCACGCCTTTTTCTCTCGACTGTCAGAAAGTGGTATTTATCCAAGACAAAATTTTCACGCAATTACCAGTCGAAAAAAGTGGTGTGATAAAAATTGAAAAATTGGCCAAGCCGTTGTCGTAAAATTGACAAAGTGGCCAAACTTTAGTTAAAACTACATTTTTTAAGCCAGTAATCGAAGAACAGTGGCATTCTCTTTTATTTAGTATTGCGTTGGATTGGAAGAGTGCAATCTATCACCTGTGCGATTGCTTTTCGAATGTCCCATGCTTGTTATTGCCCCGCGTTATATGTAAATAGAGTCCGTCTTCAATGAAGACACCACGGCATATGCAAATGGACGAATTCAATATAGAGGCCGGTACTAACAGTTGCCAGTGTCTGGTACAGTTACGATTGCGGGCAAATAATTGTTTCATACACACTGAACATATTCTGCCTTATATTCAATATGACTAGAATGCAGAAAAAAGATTGTTTTGAGAGAGTCATTCAGCTGGAAATACTTTGCTGTCGCACGCTCGCATACAACCCACTGGAGCATACGTACAGCAGTAATTTAAACAAATCACCATGGCAAGATCAAAACACCACCTCCACTGGCAGAAAATAAAATTCTACAAACTATTTTTGATCGGCGATGCCTTTGCATCATGCACGTGTCATCAAAATGACACGAAGGTCATTTCCAACCTAATACATCAGTAACTGTGTCGTGGCAACGAAACGATATGGTGTTGTCTGCCAAGGCTCTTTTAGAATTTTCCAAGCCTTGTTTTTAAAAAATAAAGATCTTGTGGAAGTAAATTCGAAGAATTGTCCAGTTTTTTTCGCTGAAAGTGTCCGAACGCCTCTCAGCATTTGGTGAAGTATGCGAAGAGCAGGGTCCCTGTAGCTTGGCGGAGAAGTACTCCTGGCAATACTTGAAACAAAATATCGTCTAGTTGAGCGATACTTGCGGTTTTGCAAAACGTGCAATTGTAAATCAATTCCATTCATTGTTAGAGAATGATGCAGCACTCGTCGGCGGGCACCTCTGGCATGGACGATCTAACCCGAGTTTTTCCGCACCAGGTCACAATGACAAACTGCTTGCGGTCAGCAGTGTCGCCTGGTGAAGTGTTTACAGTTTCGGGGTTTTCCCTTTGTGTAGAATCTTGAAATTCAATGACAGCCGAAGAAGAATCTGGATGTTCAGGCGAACCCGACAAATTTGTTTCAGCTACATCCATTTTCTTTAAAAGTTTTCCAAACTTTCTTTGGTTTCCATTGGCTACTGCATTATGGTCACACCACTTTCAACTGCAACAAAATTCTGGAACTAAATTGCGCTGTACGTGAGATACACAAACATGCCTTGTCTTGCTTTAAATTAATAAAATATTTTACCTAGCATTACCAAAACATCCGTATAATGAGGACTTCAACCATTTAACTTAGAGGCTATGTACATCACTAAGGAACTCAGATAAAAGTTAAACATAAATCTTCTTTGGGTGAGAAAGAAACTAATCAAGTAACTACTGTAAATACGAAAGCTGAGGAAGATTAATACAAGTCTGGCTTCCTCGAATATATTTATAAATGTCAAAGTTTCGTATATCAATATTTCTTTGCATGTTTTTGTTAATATGCTAGTTTTCATTCCGTCATGCCATGAATTTTGCATTTAGACACTTTTTTTTACTGTAACACACTGCTTTCATTTAAATATTTCTACAAAATGGATTGCTTTGTAAACAGGTTAATATTTCATCAAAAGTGTTTCTCCTTTTTGAAAATTGAAAATTAGCTCCTTTCAAATTGACTGAAAGTATCCAGGGTTTATGGAATTCGTACTACAGCAAGACTAATGAACGGCACTGAGCCCAAGAAGCGGCAATCAGCCAGGTGCACCGCCAATCTACTCCGTTTTCACAGATTGTACTTCCAAAATGACAAAAACTGACTTGGACATCAAAAAGACAACAAGCGCCAATGGAGGTGAAAATTTTGCTTCTGTTAAAATTAGATCGTCTGGGAGATGACAAATTTGACAATAAAGAAAGACCTAAAACATGAAGAAATATTCTTTGAAGTTCTTAGTAGATTTTATGAAAAGGAATATCAGGAGGAAAGTTTTCTACATCTGTCAATGACAACATAGATATAAAATATCTCAAAACTGTCAGTATCGTAAGGACCAGGTCTAATTTTTAAAATACGTAGCTCGTATTTTTTAAATGTTACTATTAGTTTAATGAGGTACTTAACAGGTTGCAGAAAATGAATTTGGCATCGTAATAATGCAACGAAAAGCTACGTTGGCATAGTGCCTAACTTACATCGCTTACACAAGATTCAAACAGTAGAAAGGATGTTGAGACTATTTCTTAGAATATGGTCGGAGGAATGTTACGTAATAATTACGAAATGTCAAATGTCAACGGATGCAATTAACTACGATTTAAGAAAATGTCGAATGCTAGCGACTGCTACTCAGTTGAGAAATCTCATCAAGATCACAATGGTTCCCGAAGCGAATATTTATGAGCCAAGGCGACGTTTTGAGGTGGAGCTACTGTCTCCAGCAATCAGCGCCCGCTTGTGGTTTGACTCACGGCTGCGTCACAATGATTTTAGGTTGCCAGGGTTGCAAACTTACCAACTTTGCTCTCATTGTATGATTGCGTCACAATGGGCAGGAATCTAGCTTTCACAGTACATGAAGTATGCTGCTGCGTATGCTTTTAGAGCAGCGATATAGCTTACAATATGTTGTTACGACAGTAGATCTGATGTTTAGGAAAATTTTTGAGATTTGATGGTTTGACAAACTTCATGTTGAAAGGGATGTGATGTTGTTCTGAATGTAGTTATGTGTTTTATTCGTGGAATTTAAGTTTCAAATAAGTAGTGGCTGCTTTTTCAACATTTTAATTGCAACTGGGCACCAGCGCTGAGTATATTTGCAAAGTATATTTATTTATAATCGTTAACTGTTCAATTACTGCTACATGCGTTTTATATCAATTCGACGTACAAACTGAGCATCTCCATGGACATGATTGTCGAAATTCAGGTCACAAAATTGTCAGCCTAGAAACATGGGTGTCCGCAAAAATTTTTCCAGGGGTGGCAACGCTGACATTTTGCTTGCCAGGTTCAGGTTGCTATCGATGCAATGCAAACAGACGTTCACAAAACGGCTTATCTTGTCTACACCACAAAGAAACGCCCCATATCACGGCGACTGTCACAAAAATCCGCTTCGTTGGCAGAAATGGCCAGGTATATTACGATAATTTACACAATAGGCTATATAGAGATTTTAAAATCAGGGTAATTCTTTTCAAGGAAACATTGCCATTGGTCTTTGAAGAAAGCAGCGTGCCATGGTCTGACTTTATTTTATGTAGCAAGCGAGCTTTTGAAGATTTGTGGCTATTGTATTCTTGGTTTACGATTAAGAAAAATAAATGCTATAACAGGCAAAGGCGAATTTTCATTTTCGGGGCCCCAGGCTATTTTAAATTGGGGGCCCTCCTGTAAGGTTTGCGACGAATGATGTCGTGCAGATTCGCACCACACGTGCTCATTACAGTCACTGAACAAGTTGTTCCAATTCAAAAACATATTACTTTATTCTGAATTCCAAACAGTCGCGATGAAACTAATGACAAAGTCAGCGGTGAAGTTATCTGACCACACTCTCATTATATATTTATTTAGTACCTCACTGGCCTCGTGTAATCTGAAATATGAAGTCAGACGCTTTGTTCCACACATTATACGTAACAAGAACCAATTCTCAAAGCCATAAAAAGAGAATGCTCATTGTCATTCACTTCAATTCTTCGCGCTCATTCTTCTATATAAATCTTTTGTTAGCGGTATAGTGAAAAAACGTGCGTCGAATCAAAACAAAAATACAAATATAATTGCTTATAGAAAAGCTGGAAATTGTCCTTACTCCCAAAATTTTGGGGTCCCCCGAAATCGGGGGCTCTAGGCTTAAGCCTTTTGAGCCTAATTGTAAATCCGCGCCTGCTAACAGGAGAACAATCCCCTTGCAAGTTTCGCGGCCTACCTTTGCTGGCAAAGGAACAGACAACTGTAACCTTATCACTGCATAACACCAGAATTTTTAACCTGACTCTTGAGCGGAGTGGGTGTCATACCGCCAAGTAAACTGTTATTGCATGAATTAATTCAAATGATCGGAATTAAGCTGTTGACTTACGGTTTTCTATACATTTTTGGTTCTTAGTCCCAATTTCCAGGGGCGGGAAAAAGTCCCATTCCCCCGTGCGGACGCCCATGCCTAAAACGTCTCACGGAGCGTCATTGATCTTAAATTTTTCATAGGTTAATACATGTGAGGTAACACTAACGCATCTGAATTATATCAGTGTTTTTGACGAAATAATCGATAAATTTGCAGCAGCAAAGGCAAGAAAACTTTATCTATAACGTTGGATAATTACACTTACAGGTAAAGCAGTATTTCTTTTCTGTTAACGTTACAGGGTGTAATGTCCAAAGAAATGTTTCAGCATTATGCGATTTTTATTTGTCTAATAGTTTTGCACAAATACATTTGTTTTCAGTTTTTCATATTTATTCTTCTGCCTGTTCTTAACTTTTATGTATGCGTGAACTTGTCTTCCGTCAGCCCTCATGACGTTCTAAAACTCAAATTCTGGGAGTGAATGCTCCAAACACCTATAGGTCGCACCAGTTGTTATTGTGACCACCAGGCCTGACGAGAGAGGGGAGCAAGCGGGTGCGCTACATTCGGGTCTTCAAATGGTTCTAACAAACCGGTGTTTCATAAAACAAGGTACAACTCTGGCCAATTTTATGTTGTGTTATCAGAAGATTCTTGTGCCCGCAAAATTCTGTCATTAAAATTCATGCAGATGATCGGAAAACTTTTGCGTAGTTTTTGCATTTTCTTTCACTAATTCTTACAATTCGAATGTATTACCGCAATCAATCGTGACAGAAATTTTAAAGTGACGATAGCTTCACGAGAAACGATTAGATTCTGAACTCTACCATAGTTAATGATTTCCAAGATTCAATGGTCCTGACGTCAATTCCGTGACGTCACAGTCATATGAAATTTTCGGACGAGTCTAGAAACAAATTTATTCGGGCCCCACCTCAGCTTTCGACGCCCCTTTACTCCCAACTCATTCTTCGGATCTATGCTGCCACGACCAGACTGGGTGGGGGTGCCCAAACTGACTTTGTCACAGGGCGCGGGAAACCCTAGGTACGCCACTGCTTTCGACGCCCCTTTACTCCCAACTCACTCTTCGCATCTATGTTGCCACGAACGGGCTGGGTGGGGGCGCCAAAACTGACTTTGTCCCCGGGCGCAGGAAATCCTAGGTACGCCACTTGTTGTAGGTGGTCTTGTACCCAGTAAAAGTAAACATGTTACGCAGTTTCAAACAGGTACCACTCGCACAAGCGATAGGCACCCAGAGTTTAAGGATACAAAGTTTGTGAACGGGTATGACGAGAAAGATTTTCTACTGTTTTTTGATTTATTACTCATCGGTATTATTTGAAACTTTGCACCCATATTTCTTATGCAAACTGAAATTTTTCACGGCATATTTGCATCATGGAGAAGCATGTACCTTTTGGAGCTGCCCATGTATATGCGTATCAGTGGGGAATTTGCCATATTTCTTTGAGTGAAAACGCAAAATTCGAACATACGTATTTTGAAACATCTTATTTTTATCGAGCAAAGCAGTAGTTTCAAAAACACAGAAAATTAAGAATAAAGTTGCGCATACCACGCAATTGGTATCTGTATTGAGCCATATCCTTCATTTCACCATTTGATTTAGCGAAACCATTGATGACAACGCGATAAGTAAGTAGTTTCCCTTGTAATACTTTTAATGGGTGAAGCAACTCAGACCAAATGTATAAACTGCCGATTTGTGAATAAAAACAAGGTTTCACGCTTAAAGACGCTTTCAGGTTTTGCTGCAAGGCCTACGTTGCAAGAATGACAATGCCATTCACCGGTCGCTAGGCACAAAATAAGGATAAGAAACTGTTCTTATTCTAAGCGGGTTCATCTTTGCTTATTTTCACGTATGATAACTACAGATTGTGAATTTATTTCGACCAAAAATTTAATGACTTTAGAGAAGTTGTCTGTAACGAACGATCAATACATAAATGATATGTTGTGCAACTTCATTTTCTGAATCAAAAATTTCATTCCAAGTTTGTATCCTGCAGGTTCCATCTCGATGCACTTAGCATCGAGATGGAGATAAACCAATCAACGATAATAAATTGAAAAACAACATAAAAGATATAGTTGTGTAGCAATAATTTCTTCCAAAATAACTGTATTTAAAAACAGCTTTTTGTACAAAAACCTGATTTTTTCTGAAATGCAGGTTACCTAAACTATTATAAGGATCTTGCTATCAGCAACATTCATAGAAATCTTTTCCTGTATGTAGTCATGTAAAATTGTACAGCAACTTCCATTTGAGTACGGATTACACACCTGTTCGCCCACATGCTTTATATTTGTGAAAATGCATAGCACAGTGGTTCCCAACCTTTGTTGATGCATTCCTCCCTTTGCTCATTTTGGAACATTTCATTCCTCCCCTATGGAACGTCCATTCCTCCCCTG
>JGI24158J21664_10006790_pt1 | contig 15125 bp, 10 predicted proteins | sample Ectturendosymbi3_FD_21664 | JGI IMG/M metagenome (IMG submission 21664) | reverse complement strand
TATAAATGTACTACTGTATATGTCATATTTTGGACTTTCGTTATGAACTGTGAAAATCAGGAGTTAATGTGATTGTAATACAGCAAAATGAACAGAATTGGTGGTGGAAAAATAGTACGGCCCGCCATATCTTGCAGAAATTGTGTTTGGTCCGCGACTAGGGAAAGGTTGCCGACCCCTGCTTTATAGTGTGCCAGAAGTAGGGTTTTTACTCAGTTACGGGTTGATCTTTACCAAACTTTGTGAAAAGTACGTATTTCGTCCTCGTACGGAAATGGCGAAGTTTGGTTGTTTGAAAAACCACAACTTTTTTATTTGCCTATTTTCTTGTAGGTTTCAACATCATTTTCCTCTTTTTGTTATAAGTTGTAATAAATACAGCAACAATGATTTTGGCATGCAAATAGTTTTCATACTTGAAACACTCTTTTGTCTGGACAAATAAGCCAACAAGATATTTGACGGATGTTTACGAGCAACTCTACAGCGTTCTGCCAAATACGTTTTCCAGAGGAATTTCGCCAAGTAAATCCATGTAGTTATTTATCGATGAAATTTTAACATGCCAAAAAAAACTTTGAAAAAAGTTTAGATTTTCAGATTTCCTCAACGCTTTTTTATAAACTCTTTTTGCGTCTTTTCACCGAGCTCATTTCCAGCGGCACTGCAAAATACAGTACTGGTACTGAGAGCCAGTGGCTTAACTGACGGGGGAGTATAAGGGGGCGACCCGCCTCGCTGGCAAGCTAGATGTAAAAACTGGGCTACCTTTAGTTGCCATTTTGATATTTAGTATTCTTTTGTTGTTTTTTTGCGTTTTTCGGGGTGTTTTTGTTTTTTGTATCTAGTATGGACATCCACGAGATGCAGCGATTAACCATCATTTCTTAACCATTTTCTTAGTTTTGGCTAGTGTCCAATGGCCCCCTTCAGCTAAGATTCCCCCCCCAGCTCAAACCTCTAGTTACGCCACTGCTGAGAGCGACCAGCCACAGGTTGCCAGTTATATTACCTGATGCAACGCATGAGTTGTTTATCGGTTCGGCAGCGACACCGATTTACACGACGTTGCAGTTTAAGTTACAGCCACGAATCTAAAATTTACTGGAAGGGCCATCTGATTTTAAGGCACTGGCCATAATGCCGACCACGTCCTCTGCATTTGTGTGAATTGGCTTCTTTCCACGATTTGTTCAGATATATCTTCAGGCTGAGACCGAAGCACTGCTATTTCTCAGCGTTTGCATGTCAAGCTCACTTCAGTTAGAACAAACTGTAGTACTGCAACGAAACGAATGTTGAATGATAGATTTACCTTCTATATTTTTCGCCAGTCGGCTTACGCCCACGTCACTCAACGCTAAGCAAAAATTTCTCAATTTATGTCTGCTCACCAAAGGAAGAATTATCAAATCCCGGAAGCATTTTCCAGAATGGAGAAATAGGAAATAAAAAAGCATTCCAAGTTCTTATTTTCCCATTTCTGTAAGGTCTGAAATTTCAAGCAGTTCTAATGTTGTTTATTTTTCTAGCTTGCGTGCTAGCAGTTAGCTGATATGGAATGCAGTGTAATTACTGGATTCTACGCTTGGCTAAATTTTAGATTTTCCTAACCTTTTAGTTGTACTGACAGACAATAACAGAGCTGATATTGTAGTGAAATGGAGAACGCGAACTTTCCAACATTTCGAAGCAAATAGTTGTGCGTCCAATATCATGATCTCGATTTTCTCTGGACATAAAAAATACCTTGAAATGCTATGAGACTGACTTGCAGACTGGTCACGGCCATGTTACCAGGTTTGCCACACGCATTTCTACAAAAGGTTATCCAAACTATAAGACATTCTATAGAATCAGATATTTGAAGTGACATTACTTTTGAGGTAAATAGATGAAAGATTTCATTTATAAGCATGCACGTCTTAGTTTTACAGACACTTTATTCTTTTACAGAAAAAGAGATAGATATAACTCTAAACTTTCCGTAGTAGACTATTTTCTATTCTTAAATAGTGAGGAAACAGAACCCAAAATATGCAGAATTACAACACTGCAATGTGCCAGAACGCACGGTTTCAGAACACAATCTTGTGCCATTCACAACTACCCACTTCGCTGAATGCGCGTTTAGAGCCGTTTAAGGTCATTTTGACCAAACAAAGTAACTTTCGACGTTTGCTAGGAAAGGCGCCACATTTTCAATTTCTAACTTCTCCGTTAAGGAAGCTAAAAGTTCTCACTAAAGTTAGATAAAATATTTGTGAAATTTTGATGTTTTTTAAATGTTTGATAAAAGTAGTATTTTGCAATAAAATTCAATTTAACATTTATCTTTCTTGTGATTTACAGTAAGTTGGAAATGAAACTGTCTGTGTTTGTAAGGGAAGAATAAGGAAAAAAGTGTTGAGAACCACTGGTGACTGGCCTATCTTTTTTCAACTGGTTTTAGCCGTTGCTTAGACCACTAAGTAAAAATAATCTGAAGTTGAGCAAAACTGTGGGTCAGGAAATTTTTTTAATCCGTAGGGGCATTTTGTTTGGTCAAATTTGGGCTTCGAATTCGCTACACGTGTTGTAGTATTTTTTAAAAAATTGCTGCTAGAATTGAAAAATAACTGCAGCCACACAATATTGCCGAAAAAGTTTAATATCGGTTGAGAGCAAACTCTTGTGACGTTCACCGTATTGTTCAGGGTGTGGTGCTGATGTTTGTAGCCAACGTAGGCTTTCATTCATTGCCAGGGATGAAATTTGCATTNGAGTGATTGAGCAGCTCATTCGAACCGCGNCAAAACGCGCGGACGCCCAAGCTGTTGCCAGACGCGGTTGTCTGCCAACACATCCACCACGCCGCACACTCCCNTCAACAAATACGTAACCGGGCTTCGCACTTTTTCGAAATCACGAGAAGAAGGTTAGGTCGGCGTGCTCTTTTAAATCTAAGCAACTCCTTCAATTCGTTTCTAACGCAACGTTGAGTCACGAAGAGTTAGTCGACGAGCCCAAACGCCGGTTGTATTTCAGATAAGAAACAGCTGCTTATTCAATTCTGTTTTTCCAAGTTTCAACGAGAGCAAGAGATGGCATGCACAAAGAACTACCTTTTCCTCACGTTTTTGGCTTTCATAGGTACGTCGACTGTGCAAAACTAGAGTTGTGAATTTCTTGATAACGTTTGAAATTATCATCGCTGATTGAAGTTAAACTTGCAAGCAGTATTTCATTGATGAGTTTATTGGCCAGCNGTNAAGCTTGACCTGACGGCGCAGAGCGTCAAATGCGTTTCTCGTTAAACAACTGCCACAGAACGTTTTCTGCTTTTCTGTCGAAAACTTTCCTCATCGGAAAACTCACGGGGATCACAGCGGTGGCTTTTGTAGCAACTGACGGTTGCTTAGATTATTTACACACTGTTGTATATTTCGCTGGAAACCGTGTATAGCTTATAGTTTTCCTCAGCGATATCAGTGTCCCGTGCACAGCTCATAGTTCTCTTCAATCAAATATAGATAACTGGGTTGAATCAAGACGTTTTTCAGAAGTTTAGCGGTGATCCGTCACGAACAGTAGTTTTAGGTAGTTTTCATTATTGCCTGAAGTTGTGTGGAATCTCAGTTCATAGCCGCCGCAGCAGAAGCAGCAGCGCATTTTTACGGTACTTGCTTAAACGTGTGTAAGGAGGTGGTGGAGTCTCCTTAGCTGCTTGGTGATCAGTATCAGAATTAATCATTGACGAAAAAAGTGGAGCAGATGATGCAAGCAATGGGTTAGAAAGGAAGTGTTACAGCAGAAGGCAGATTTTCGAAGGTGTTGCTATGGTTTTCAGACAGTTAATCTACTTCTCGAAAAGTGTTTGTTTTCATTTAGGGTTGATGCGTGTTGTGTTGTAGCAGTCAACACCCACTCCTACATCAAATAATAAATAAATTACCGAAATGGAGGGCACGTTTGTTACGGTTGTTGACGCTTTTGGCCGAAGGATCGATTACACTCTTATGTCCTTGCTATGGTTTTCATCTTCTGCCAACGAACGTCATTGTGCTTTTTTCTAAATCGATGCGTTCCATTGAATTACCAGGCAAATCGTCGGTTGAAAGCGATGTTTGTGAAACGAAGTGTCAAATCCGTGTCCACGGTAACCCGGTGTCAAAAGCTTGTGTGATGGTCAATGCTCAACACCTGATGTAAATTTGTAGCCCGCGAACAAAGCAGCCTTTTCAAATCCTTGAAACAACAGGTTTCCATGTGGAGTGGAGAATCTCCCAGTTCTTCTTTGTGCCATTGTAAGATAAACAAAAAGACGTAGTGCATCACTGCACACTAACACCAACGTATTCATTTTACATAGCACGCAATTATTCCAAATAGTCCGTCCTTCATTTTGGCGAGTTTTTCTAGCAATGGAACAAAAGAAGTGAAAGATCGAAATACTTGCAAGATTCCAAAATATGTTCAAGTAAATCTTTTTGGGCGCTATAGACGCAGGAAAGTAATAGATGTAAACGCCAGTGATACTCTTGGCTTGCACATTCATAAAACTAATAATAAGATAGTAATATTTTTCTTAGCTGCGGTTTCCTTGGCTTGTTTCTGACTAGTCGGACAAACGCTTCAATGGTTTATCAAAATGGTTTGGATCAGTTCTTCCCAACCGTTTTCAGCATCAGTGCTTCCAAACCTTTTTCAGCTTGCGACCCACTATTGCTGACAAATTCTTTTCTGATTCTCCTTTCCCGATCTAATCATTAGAAAATCGGCTAATTTTCAAGAACGTTTTCAATTAGACATCGAAAAAATCTAACATTTCTAAATACTTCTGGGCCCTCCTGAAACAACGTCGCGACTTGCAGACTGAGAGTCGCTATTTTGGATGAAGTAGCGCTCATTGCGCAGCACCCGCATAAAACAGTAGATTGATTACAATTACATGTAAGCAGGGCTCTTTGAATAGTATAAGCAATGGCTTTGATCGATCAACGCGATTCGGCGGCACCATGACCAACTTCCTCGCGGCGACCACTGCAAGTGCAAGAGCCTCCTCCTGAGCAAGAATGTTTTGGCGAAGCCGCTTACATTTTATATCACTCCCCTGCCTCCAGTGCAAACACAAGTATGCAGTAAACAGGAAAGGAGGGCTGAATATCACCCTGGAGGCAGTGTTGCTCAACCTGTGCGCCGTAGTTTTCGAGTGGGCCACGGAGTTGGAACAAAAACGATGTTAGAATACAGTTTTGTGGACATCTGATCACTGCAGCGTGGGAACACATGATTTTGTTCAGCAGCAAGGTTCTCACTGAATCGCGTACAGGAATAAATTCAACACTTTATAACAAGCGTGTTTATTTATGCGTATAAAAAATCATAGCCTAGCGCTATGCTAACATGGTAGTTGGTCACCCAATTTTTACCAAAAGTTATCTGAGCCACGTTAGCAGAACCGTTGAGACTGCCCGAAAGGATAACGCCCGTTTAAAACAACCGCATGATTTCATCGTCGTGGTAGTAGCTTGGTACGCCCGAGGCTTTTTCCTACACTTTCGAAGGTGAAAGCGACTGCTGAAAGTTTTTGTAACCGTCTAAAGATACACTACTTTCAGTGAAGTTGTGAGAAAGTGCTCAGTGTAAAACATTTTATTGTTGAAAGTGCATTGGTTGTTTCGCGTGCTTAAACAACTGAAGCAAACCTCTCCGGCGCTGGATTTAATGCCATGCTTTTAGTTGCTCGTTGCTTTTCCGTCTGGTCACGCAACTCGCTGATGAAAGCCGATCTGGGTATTATAATTTTAATCGCCTCAGTCGCTCTTGGCGAACATATCACTATGCACGTGACGCAAAACGGCCGTGAACCAATGCAAAACCTGTTGCCGTAGTGACGGAATCCCTCACAGCGCCACGTGAACGCGGGCGTCCAATCAACCGCAGGTACTCGATCATCTTCGGTTCGTTCAGCCTCGAAGGAATCAACTAATTCTTTGGCTAAAGTCGGATTTTCACAATGCTTTTGTTTTCGCATCTTAAATTTGGGTGTTATTGGGTGAGATCGGGGTATTCTTGTTGCACAAAAATATTGCATGATTTTTGTAGAAAAGAGATCCCTTTTTGTTGCAAGAACCTGCCGAGATGCAATGATTTTGCAATCACGTATCATCGTCTTGTACTGCAAAGGCGGTTTACCAAAAGCTTGGTGGTGAATGCTGGGTTCGATTCCCGGTCGGTTCTAACAACGCACTTGACTTGCGCAACAGACAGCTTATGTTAGCCGCATGCTCAGCGTCAATGGCGCATCGTAGCGAAACCTTCAGGCGCGGTTATTCTTATCATTCACCGTCACTTCAACATTGACAGCGCACGCCGTTACAGGTCCACAGCGCAGGGATAGTAATGACGGGTACCGCAGACCGCTCGTGACCACGATGCGTAACTTAGTTGTCTTTTGCGGAAACAGCTCAACAGCATCTCAGTGATCGCCAGTTCCTGAATGAAATAGTGAACTTCAGGGGCTGCATTTTGAAAAAGTCAACTTTTAAAACTTAGTAGTTTGGAACTCAGGTTTGTTGGAGCGTGTGTAAAAAATCTATTTTTTCCTTAGAAACGGGGCTGTTTCAGTCTTGTGACGAGTGCGGTCATATCGCGAAGAGCTAAATAAAGTCTTGATCGAGAAAACCAACGATGCGTATCAGCGATGACCGGGAAAGTTTTGTGAGACGTGGTTTCTGTGGCACTAGGTTGTATGGTAGTCATCGATCACATGATCCCCCAACTAAGTATATGATGATATACGGCACGCCTGTATTTATTTATGCCTCAGTGCATTCTCTTTGTCACAAACCCAGCGATTTATTTTTCGTCCCCATGACACTGATTTCGTTCAGACGTTGTTTGCGTCTCCTCCAGGCATTACTGGTTACGATCGTTGCCTTGGTTACGGATTTCCGCCATTCACTAAACCAGCCCGTACTGGTGACGAAGTGAACGACATTTTAAGAAAGTTCTGTAGCCAAGACCTTCCTCTAAATTCTAAAATGAGCCTAGTCGTGTTCAGGCTCGGGAATCTCTCTTGTGGTAATTTTTAAAGTTTGTAGTGTGAAAAGGCAGCGGTCAATCGATAAAAATGAAATATTCGAAAGTTTTTTGCCATTAAACACTGTCATCAGTCATTTCCAAGCCCCTTTCTGCGACGATCAGCCACAGGAAGGTACTCCCCCCCGCGCTTTGTATTTGCCCAAATTTCAGCTACGAGAATGCGTCGTGGGTTTGTGATGGCCGCGGTAATGAAAAGATACGTCGATCAATATCATAAAAAAGGGAGCAGCAACTTTCCGTACAGCCTTCGTAATTTTTTTCCTTTGTACAGTCAGTGTTCACACATTCTGGAATGATTCAAGCAATGCGATTGTTGCAGTTCGCGCCCGTCTTGCGCCTCGGCTAGAAAAACAACACAAACCCCTGCGGTAACGCCGTTTCTCCTGCCTGCGTGAGCACCACGGCGTAAAGTTAACCAGGCAAAAATTCTGCTCGAATCAGTTGTTTTAGACATTACATGAAAAACATGATTGGGAGAACAGCGTTTCCTAGAATCACCTTTCACCTGGTTACATATTTTGTCGCATTCGTGTAAAAAACGTTAAAAAGGATACTTGTTGGAGTTTGTGCTTTACGTTTTTTTGAGAACATGGTGCCAAATGTTTTGGGAGTGATTTATATGCAATTGATGCGAAGTACTCTGCGGATATGATATAATATGACAATTACCCACGAAACAAAGTTACAATCAAGAAATAATCTTCACAAGTACAAAAACTTATTTGCGGCAGCAGATCCGTACATGCAGAGCTGTAGACATCAAGCGATAGATATAGGAAAGTTCCATTGAAAAAATGTGCAAAGTCTTTGCTGTTTCTTCTCACTGCGATCAATTTTTCTAACTCGCCACCTCCCGTGCTTTCGAGTTGTTTTTGGACAAAAGGAATTCCTCTCCTCGTTTCCATCTACGTAGTGTGCTTCATTGGCTGCGATCAAGTAAATTATTCATTTTTGTTGGGTTTTTGTGGTGGGAAATATTGCGGCTGTGCCAACACGAATTGTCACAGGCTTAATTTATTTTCGTTTGTGTATGAATGCAACGGCGGATTGATCCAAAAATATGCTTCAACCACGCTTCATAACTTTCGCCCCTGGGATTGTTATGAAACAGCTGTTCATAGCCCTACACTGCAAATTGTTGATTGTTAAGAGCAAGCGGCAACTATCCTCAAGGAAGGCGAATGAGACCACTCACAGGTGCAGTTGTATTCCTGCAGAGTTTAGCTGCGCGCTGACGGCAACAGGAAACGACCATTTGGCTGGATGCGACCTCAGCCAGACGCGATCGCTAAAGCCCTGAATTATTCATGCAGCTGAGGTGAAAAGAGATGCTAGGTCACTCAGACATGACGGCATGGTGCAGCAGGCAGATCCGCCAAAGGTGACCATTCCACAATGTGAAACTAACAAACGACGTCACGGACGATGTTCCAAATTTCTTTCGCACTTGAGCGAAACTGCGCCCGGTTGGACACCTAACAAGCACCAAGTAGAGTGAAATTAACGCAACTTGTCGATATCGCTGCTCTACAGTAGATTGTGGTGCAGGTCAGTAATGCCCAAACAGTAACGTAGGCTACAGCGAGACGCATTTTCCCCTTTTCGTATGNTTTTTTGCGGCTCTTCACAAGGACTTGATGAAAAGTACTGTTCATGGTATTCCTTTGCCCTCCTGCTCATGTCCNCCACTGTGATTAGTTAAAATAGANNATAGCTCGGCAANTTTCTCATGTTCGACTTAGTGTTGGGCAGCTTCATGTAACAGCGCAAGACGTACTAACTTTTTCTTATGATTTCCGCGTCGTATCTCTTTCAACCCACCGACCTTGAACTGGGATTCCTCCCTGCTGCGTCGGACTAGTCAATGGAGACCAGGTCTGATTTATGGTCATTACTAAGCAATTTTACTCCGACGACCTGTCCCCTTTGTACAACACTAAAAGCCGTCCTGCTCTGCTACATTTGCCAAATTTTGCATGCAATTTTAGGGACAGTTTGCATTCAATTAAAAGCTGTGGTCATTCACAAATACGCGCATCTCAAAGGAGGAGTCGCCGAACACTCCTTGCCGTCTAAAAGAGCTGGTGGATTTTGATTGGCAGGGTTTGGTGTGACATGCGTCCGGTGAAACTTTCAGCTACGGAGCGTATGGCGAAACCTAACTGCAAATAGTGACGCTTTTAATAGATTTGCTGACATCGTCTGAGATCCAGTATCGTCACTTCTCACAGTCAACAGGCTAAAGACCAGATGTTATTTTTCCCAATTTCATCGGCAGATGTCGTGTGTTTGTCTCGACACGGCGATGACGGTATGTTGCCGAACATACGATCTCTCAAAAAAGACAGTGATACAAGAGGTGCCCGGTTTCGATAAAGGCAGAACGGAACTGAACTCAGGGCGGAACCAGGAGGGGCGATTGGGGCGATCGCCCCTCGTAAAAGCTACGAAAGTTACTTTATTCACCATGATTTTGTACAATTCAGAAAACAACATTCGCGATTAAAGGGCATTTTTTGTCGTCCATTGTTTTGTCACAACGGTGTTGTGAAGTATGCTTCATCTCTCTTACAGTAGCGAAGCCGTTATGAGACTTGACTACCAAATATTACTGAAATCGACCTTCCTAACCTTACTGACTGGATCCGCCCTTGATTGAACTCTCTGTGCTGTCAAAAGAATACCGAACAAATTTGTGTTTGACGGTTGACAAAAACATTTAGGCAACTTGGCGTAAATTGTACAAAACAAAAAAACATTACTCTATATATACGGGCTCGAGAGCAAAAGTAACTTAAGTTCTTTGAATTCATGTGAAAGTTCGGCATGTGATCTCCCTCATCAATGGTCGTTCTAGTAGACTAGAGTGCACGCGAAAATTATGGTGATTCGGTAAATTTATTGTAGGCTTGGAGACATATCATCAGAAGTCCTGTTCCATGACAAGCGCAAGAGTCAGTTACGTTCTCGCTCTGTAGTTGCGAAAGTTTCGATCGTGCCCATATCCGGTACACTCTTCCGGTACACACCTACTGACATTTTTCATAGCTGTTTCGGTACTACCGCGAACAAACAACGTTCTTGAACTGATCACCGAGCAGATGCAGCGATATGCCACCACATTACCGGATAATTTCTGTTGACATGGACCACAGTCCCAAAATCAATTCTGTTTCTCTGCGGTCGTTGCAGTGATTCGGCGCCCGGTTCATTGTGCACCCCTACCCCCCCCTCGGTACGACCCTGCGTTACAGTCCTCCACTGCAGCAATTGTTGGTTGGAAGCACAAAGTTTCGAAACCGAACGTTTAACAGAAAAACAGATAAGCGGAACTTTCAAAGCGCTCTAATAAGTCCAGAGCGATCGCAACACACGGTTTTATTCGCGATTGAAACCCATAGTTTCTCACGTGATGACGTAATGCGCAAAAACATTTCAATGCCTTAAGTATTTTGAAGAACGGTTACTAATTTTGTTTTGAAGCTGGTTGCTAATATTTGAGGGAAACCAACAAGGTGGGCTTTGTGAGTTAGAATTATAGTTGATCTCCAACCAGTGAAGGCTACCTATAAAAAATAAGAAAGATAGAAGAAAGGCTTAGACCGCTGTCAAGCGTATAAGCTCAAGTGATTTGTGTATCAGATTTAAAGACAACCAAACGTCCGTTGTTATTTTCATGGAAGCGATGTAAGATTCAGAGGGTGCAGTCGACGACCATCTTTTGACTGGTGCTGATATTCGCTTATTCTCTGTCGACTGCGCAAATGCCCCGATGCATCTGGACAAACAATCCTTTCTTTGGCCACGCAGACGGACAAACAACGCAGGCTTAATTCAACGACGAATGGCGCCTTGTGCGATATATGTCGACAGGGTGTCATGAAAACGCATGTGGGCGTCGCGACGATTCGAAAGCCACACTAGTTATTAACAAGTGCTTTGATCCTGAGATGTTTCGAATCTGGGGCGGGATCCTAAGCAGAAGTGAAGTAATTTGGTATAAAGTTGTCGGTGGGGATGAAAGCCAAAAGTTGGAAACAACATAATGACAAGAAACCGGTATTTTGTTTCAATGCTATATAATTTTAGTTTAGCTGTCTCAAGTGCAATTTGGCTTCTTTTGCAAATATTACAAAACGGAATCGGACAGAAAAGTATTTTCAAATTGTTTGTTACTTCGTTTTGTACTTAAGTAAGAGACTTGCGTGAATTATCAGTAGACAGTTTAGCCCGCTGCTGGGTCCATTCTTGTGTCAATTTGTTGTGGCAAAAATGTAGCTTGAGACCACCATCAAACAACACGGTTGCAAACAAGAAATTGCGCAAATTTTCTGATAATTTTGATCGGAAACGGAAAACCCTGCAAAAAACGAGGCTTGGTGGGCAGTGCCCATTTACTGCGTTGAAGCCGGTGTTTTGAGTTGAAATGCTCAAGCGTATCGCAGCTTACGTTTCTGCCGATGTGTGGTTATCTCTGCGCGACAATGCACCCCACTCCGTAGGAGCAGTACCGCAACCAGGCAAGGCCCTGACTTTCCAGATAAAACACAGAATTCAAAGATACAAATGGCATTTTGAACGATGAAGGACAGCAAGCGATACGGCGCTGTCCACAGTCGACGCGACGTGACGCTTTCCAGACCCGTACGTTTGTCTCGCAGCTGGAATGCTAACACTAATTGGCTGCCGTTCCGCTGGATTACGCCAGTAGTGATGCGTCGTCGTTTGAACATGAATTATAGCATTTTCGGTGATTTTTGTTGCTCTTGCTTTCCTTTCAAAAACCTGTTTTCAAATTTGTGCCTTTTGGGGCATCTGGTAAAATAGTGTCTGCTTGCTTCAGTTGTGCAACGACGTAGGCTACACTACTTGAAAAATTGGTCATATTAGTCACAAATCAATCGCTGCAACAGTTTGTCATAACAGAGAGAAAGCAATTAATTTGTCAGTGCGTGCTAAGATTCTGAACAGCGAAGATGTTTTTGTTTTGACAAAATTGAACAGTTGAAGCAAAATAGCTTGTTTTAGCAACTGCAAGCGTTGTTTTGGCACCTGTTGCTAGAAGGCGATTATTGGGCTTTTTAACTGGCCAGGAGTTATTGTGAAACTGTTGTTTTTTTCTAAACAGTCAATCACAGCAGTATAGTTGAAAAGTTGAAACAGTGAGTGTTGCTTTACGTCTCACCAAGTTTTTTCGTGTTGCCTTAGTCATTAAAACCATGCCATGTAAACTCGAAAAAGTGCAATATGCAAACTCGGGCGGCATAAAGTGTGTTTTAATCGATGGAGATCATCGTCCTGATTTCCGACATTTTGTTTGATATCGCTACCAGAGCAACATGAAAAGAAGCTAACCTTCGTACATGCAGCAGTATGTCGACGAGGTGTTCATCGTCTTTTTGCCGCTGATGCCGGTCATGTATCGTTGAGAAATTTAATCCCATCAGAATAGGTCTTGTTTCTCTCAGCCATCATGCATGATTTAATAAGGGCGAAAAATCGATCAAACAATTGCTTGTCTGATGCAATTTAATTCCATTTCATCTCGTCGCACCGCTTCTCCGATCTTTTCAGAATTGCCTGCCGCACCACAGATCCGCACTGGAAATGCGACAGGGCATTGTCTTTTTCCGCGTTTTCGCATAGACTATTCGAAGCTGCGTTAAGCTTGCTTGTTGCCTGCAACATACGACATTCCAGCCTTACCATTGTTTTGCAAATGCGAGCAGTGAGCACTGAGCTAACCTATGCAGAGAGTTGTTGGTAAGGATGGTTATAGTGTTAAAACTGAATGATGGCAAAAATCCCGTATGAAAAGGTTCGATGCTAAACATTGCTTTTTTCAGTTTAATTTTGTAAAACGAGCAAATAAGACGTTGCCACTTTTTCAATGCACCGGCGGCATACGTAAACGCAACAGAAAAACGGTTGCATTTCTTGCAGCACGGGTACGCCCTACCGCCGGGAAGAGTATGACGCGATGCAGAAAAGGACTAAGTTATTAAAAAGTCACGCTGTCAACTACAAAGTTTATTAGTGGTATAGCTTCTGACATACGCTATATCCGCCTCTTCGGCATGATCTGGTAGAATCATAGAGATTGCTTTCCAGTTATTCAAAGGTTTCTTCAATTGCACATCTCACCGTGAGCTAGGAAACACGTTCTGTGAATTTTTTTTGGCCTGCAGCAAAGTTTCCATTCTGTATTTTGTTTCAGCTCTTCTATCATTATGCATGGCTCAGGACAGCACGGTGGAGTCAGCTACAGTGGACTCAACTACCATAGAAGGTTCTGGGGGTGATAGTCAAACAGTACCATCAGGTTCGCAGGATGGTACTGCAACTAACGGTCCGCAAGTTGGTAATGGAACTCCAGATCCTCAGGCTACCTCCGCAACCACCAGTGGTGCGGCGTTTACTGCACCTGCATTGATTAGTTTGGCCGCAACTTTGTTTGCCTTTGTTGTTCTTCGCTAATCCCTGCGTGATGAACAACTTGCAAATCGTTCTCGTTTATTTCAATTTTTACGTTTTTAGTGAGCGTGTTCTTAACAGAGCTTCTAATTTAATTGACCGGAGGAATGCTGTTTTGCTATGGTGCACGTGAAGCGGTTGCAAAAAATGATCATAAAACAATTCTTTTTCAGTGCGTTCAGTCATTAGTATCTGCCCTGGAAGAAATTTAACGAAGCATCTTCGTTTTGTTTCTAAATTAAGTGTGTTTCTCAGCACCGTTATATTTCGGCGCTGGGAAAACTCGTACAAGTTTGCAACACCCTACAAACCCTAGTTAAACCCGTGTGTTTTGTGCTAATTGTGGTTTCGGCCAGCAAAGACCGGATCACCTTATGTTTTACGAATGCCCTCGAGTCTGCTGATTGTGATGCAGGTAGTTCAGGGTTGCAACAAAGCTTTTTCGGCGTTCTTATTTAGGCCTGGAGTTTGCGGTCTTGATTCCGCAGGTATGTTTGTCGCATTTCCTCTTTCAGCGTTTCTCAGATGCTTATTTTGAACGAATATTGTCTTTTCCGCTGACTGTGTTGTTTAGTATTGCAGCCCTTCTTGTTTGTAACCGTATCAGTCACAACATGTTCACAAAACACGTGTCAAGTTGGGAGTAAATGTCCTGGCGGATGGCCCTGGTGGGCGCCTAATNCCTCAAAGGGAAGTAGCAGTAATTATTTTAAACTTGCGTCAGCTNACAATATTTTTGAACGCGGTGCACGCGCTTGTATTATCGCTCATGCACTGCGCGAAATCGTTGGGAAAGAAATCCCGACCGCGGTTACATTTGAGTATTGATCCTGCGAATAATGCTTCAGATAAGCAAAAAAACAGTGTGCCTTCAACGTAGACGCGCATTGCTCTTGGTTTTGACACCACATTACGTGACGCCACAAGGAGTCATGCAGTCCTCGGACCCGCTCGTGTAAGAAAAAAGTAGTTGCTTTAGATTAGAAAACGACTTAAGTCAGCTTCACATGTGTGTTTAGTTGTACGATCAAGTCGAGTAGATTTTGATGACTTCGTTCGCAAGCAGTTAAAGGAAAGATCACCTGCTCAATTGATCGCGGTTCCAGTATTGACGGGTTTTCCCCCGAACTGATCCGAATGGCTTTTTCGAAAGCATTTTTCTTGTTTCCCCTTTTCATTAGTTGAGTGATCTGTAGCGCCAACTTATTCTACGTTTTAATCTATTTGTGTTATTTTTTCTGAGCGGGTGTCGTTACAGTAAAAGAATAAAAGATCAGTGTTTTGAAGCCAACAGTGTACATTCAAATGGAAACCTGCTAACTTTGAACAATTCCGATATACGGGGCTTGTGTCCGAAAGGTAGAATCATTATTCATCTGTTGATCATCTAGCAGCTCCTCCCACATAGATGCACCACCACGAGTTGAAACTGGACAGTAACAAAGCAAATTTAACTGCTGAGGGGGATCGACTCGATAACCTTCCGGTTCCTTCAATGCCCTGGCGTCCGTGCACTAATTTGTGTTTTTTTTCTAGCTGAATATTAATTATCGCCAAATAAACTC
>JGI24158J21664_10006788_pt1 | contig 15126 bp, 14 predicted proteins | sample Ectturendosymbi3_FD_21664 | JGI IMG/M metagenome (IMG submission 21664) | reverse complement strand
ACCTTTCAATAAATGTAATCATCATTGTGGTATCATTTAAAATCCTGGATTTGTGCCCAATCGCTTTGTTTCAACAATTGTGAAACACCCTGTAAGAGAATCCACAGAAAGAGTTGTGGCATTAACAAGAAGTGAATAAGGCACAAGCGCGAAAGCAATTAAGCAACTATCAGATTCATGAATTTGGATCATTAAGAGTTACCTGGCACTGTACAAGATTGAGGAGTTATATGAGTGATATACCGAGATAAACAGTTTTGATGAGTTCCGGTGATTGCAATGGGCAGAATTCACGCAACTGCATTTACAATAGAATTGGCAGTTTTACTCTACATGACTTCCAGNCGCAATCACAATCACCGCTAAGCATTTCTGACTATTGTAAGCGCTGACATGAATAGAAAAAAACTGTATATGACTACGAGTTGTACCTTCAAACGCACAGGCGTTGCTGTTCAGGAGCGATAGAGTTTTGCGCAATCTTGCAACATACAACGCCATCTACTCCACAGACAAAATTGAGGAACTCCGCTCACCGACAGTTATCAAAAACGTTGCAGAAATAAACCACGACGCAATGACTTGACACCAGTATTACCTCAACAACGGCTGTTATGGTGAGACCGGCGACTGTTATCGAGTGAGCGTCAAGCCAAAGCTGAACAGCGATAAAATGCTGTTTTGGCGCAAATATAAAAATTCACGGCGACATGGTGCAGAACGTAATTTGTTCCAATTATCATTTTCTAAAAAGATATATCTTTATACTAGACTGCACAAGCACTCGCAACCACTTTTTCGGACAACCAATCTGGCTTGGACGGAAACAAGCACGGAAATTCTCGGATGGGAACTGCTCGAATTTACGGGGGAAAGTGGTTTGTTAGCGCACAACAACTTGATCGAAACGGTTAAAACTTGCAGAAATGTTTCCTCACACGCAGCACTCAGCCAGGTTACAGTGAAAAAGATCCCAAAATCCGTCTCACTGTGGCAACGTGCGGTTGAGTGGTTTGTCTGACGAAGCCTTGCTAGCGACAAAATGACGTGCCACAGCCACATCACAAAGCATTTCCTCATTATAATGTCATGCGCCAAACGCAATAGCAACAAGGACATACGCTGCACGACGAACGACACCAGGCACTGCCTGCCAATTAGATGTCGAAGAAAACATTTGAAGCAGTCGGCTTCTTTCAGAGCAAATAAATTTCACAGAGTAAAAACTCTTATTCGCACACCATTTCTTCGAAATCACGTCAAACTGAGCGCATCACTACATATCATAAATTCTTAATTTGTGCTAGAGTACGCGGTAGATATGCACTAAAGACTATTAAGCATCACAGTCTCCTAAAAACGCAATTTCTTTTTCCATTCACGCATTAAATCTTATAAAGCCTGAAGGTCAACAAGGAAGTATGAGGAACCAAGACTCAAAACCTACTGGTCGCGATGCTTGCAAGCGTGAAGCAACATTGTTCTTCTTTTGCTTTCCGTAAAACCATGAGTTCTTTTCTCTATGATCATCATCGTCATCATCACCAAACCAATCTTTAACTTTTTCGGACCTGTCGTCACGGCCGTTCACCAACATGCGTATCATGAACATTCCCATGTCTACATTTCTTGGTGTTTCAGGTATTTCCAAGTGCACAACAACACCATACGGTTGATTTTCTTGGAGAAGCTGCGACAAAGAGACAAAACTTATAAATGTCGGGACATGCATCTGAGTCAGATAAAAATGCACGTGTAGTGATCACCCTTTTCCTAATGAGCTGTTAAAACCATTGCGAATACCCTACCAACTTAACTATTTGTACTGTATATTTTCACAAACCGCTCAACTTCCGCTTTCATAACGTTCAACTTTTATAACTTGCCATGTGAAAAACACCCTGATACAGCAACCGACCCAAACAGGCATCAAGTGATTTTCTAATAACAGTGGAATCCGCTTTAAAAAGTCGAATCGGTTCGATCATCCCAAGTCAAAAAAATATAAATCCCATAGCAAGACACACTCTACTCAAGAAATACTATTTATTAACGAAAATATTTACCAAGCGCACTCTGTTGAGCTCTTAACTGTTTGCATCGAGACCAGGAACACACAACCTGCGGCCGTACGGCCCGATGTGGCATTTCATAAAAATTTATCCGGCCGTGCACAATGCACACGTAATCTAAAATATAAGTGATGGTGGACGTGTTCTAATAAAACTCCTTGTCTGCTCTACTGTGTGAAGATACTTAGTAGAAAGGCGGCCAAACAGACATGTGTAAGCAGGCTGAGCTCAGGGTTTGTCGATGCCCGAACTTCGGAATAAAGGAATAAAAAATAACCCACTACGCACAGGAAAGATTGTAGGCCTATTTTTGTTTTTTGTTGTCAACTGTAGCGCTTGCTAGTATTATTATCATTTTCTTCGTCTTTCTGAGAATATGTGTACTTTACTCATCGTCGCTAGATTTGAATTCACTGGGAGTGACAGAGTTGTAAATCGGGCGTCAATTTAAAGCCTGAACCCGGGCCGACATTTCATTTTGAAGCCCGATTTAGGACCGAAAGCCAAATTTACCGAGTGTGTCAAGATATGCGCAACTGTGGGGTATTGGTGACGTAGGAAAGTAAACTTGGCTAAATATTTCAATATTAATCACTTTTCATTGAAGATTTAATCAGTTTGATTGCTTCAACAGTAACTGGCGACGAAAGGTCACAAATTGTTGCAATAACTTGATGAGGCCGTCATTTTCCAGAACATGGAAAGCATGATAACCACGCACGCAAAACTCTAATTCCGTATTTTTAATGTTTAGCTTTTCCGAGTCATTTACCATTAAAATTTTGTAATTAAAATACGAAGTTAGCAGTTGTTGCTTTTTTTTATTTTCATCCGCGAAAAGCTTAATGTTCAATCAATGTGGCGTTTTATGTGGGAAGACCCTGCCTTTTCACAATCGTTCTTCAACACTGATTTACAAACCTTGCAAAATACAACACCAGCTAAAGTTCTAGACTGTGCATCTGTCGCACCAGTAGTTTCCGAGTTAGAGCACCGAGCGACAACGCTTATACTTTTCCAAAACACTGCATGTCCAGGTGCAGGTAAGAAACCAAATATTTCAGGATGTCGTTGAAGTTTACTGGTTAATTTCTGTGCATTATCCTTCAGCATTTCGCTATATTGCAGCAAATACAAGTTCTGTTCAAACAAAGTTAAAGAACATTTCATTCAAAAACCGTAGTGTACGGGTATAGCTGTAGGTACGTGGTTTTATCAAATACCCAACATAGCAACCACCTTGACCAAAACATTGCGCCTGGCTTGAACAAGCCAAACTTAGCTTGTTAGTCAACGATAATACTCTGGGATATAATGTTTCTCAAGATAAAAAGAAACTATCAAGAAAGCATCCACAATGGCGCTGTAGGCATCAAAGAAACTATCTACGATAGCGCTGTACGCATTAAAAGCCGGTCTGAAGGCCATCGTTTTTTAAAACAAGCAAAGAACCGCGTGAGTGACTGATCTTTTCGACGCAACGCCATCGCGTGCTAATTTCTTCACCCCTGTCGCCTACTCAAAAGGATTGTGAGACTAATCCGAGCAGATAACATAAGAACGCAGCTGTGTTTGCAATTATAATTAGCTGAAAGAAAAATCACAATCACTTCACTCGCAGAAGTCACCGCGGTGAGCACAACAAATCTGCGTCACGAAAGAAAAAAATCATTACTTTGAATGTGATGAAGTTTTTTATACAGATCCGAAATCGGCCCGAAACATTTTGACAAACTTAAGCCCGAACCCGACCCGAAAAGCCCTGCCCAACTTACAACTCTGGGCGGCCGTAATTCATAAAAATAAACGTAATGCAGTCGGGAATTAGCGAAAACGTGGTACACGCCTGATCTAGACAAACACGCAAGCAAGCGTATCACTCACGGATTGTTTGTGACAGAAACCTTCATGACTTGGATTGAAAATTTATGTAAATTTCAGGCTTCAACAGTGTTCCCTCTAAGCCGAAAAAAGCCGGCACTTTTTCTGGACGCCAGCCGACAAAAATTTTGAAAATCGGCACTTGCAAAATTGGACGCAATTTCTTTCACTGGAAAAAATTTCACAAAACAAATTTTCGTAATTTTTTCAAAGATGTGCGGGACATATTTTCACGATTAAGCCGTTTGCAGGTCACATGATGGATATACAGCAGTAAGCGGTGAAAAAAAGTTCAGACGCAGTTTAGAAATTCTCCGCTTGCAAGTTTAAAAAAAGTTCTGGGCGCATTTTCACGATTTTTGCGTCGAAAAACGAAGAATTTTGCTGCGAAGTTCAGACGCATCTTGGAAGCTCTCCGCTTGCAGGTTATACAAAAAAAATTCTGGGTGCATTTTAACGATTTATGCGTCCAAAAACGAAGCTGTGTGCCTGAAGTTAAGACGCATTTTGGAAGCTCTCCGCTTGCAAAGTTTACAAAAAAATTTCTGGGCTCATTTTCACGATTTATGTGTCCAAAAACGACGCTGATTGCCGTGAAGTTGAAGCGCATTTTGTAAGTTCTCTGCTTGCAAGGTTTACAGAAAAATTACTGGGCGCATTTTCACGATTTATGTGTCCAAAAACGAAGCTGTTTGCCGTGAAATTCAGACGCATTTTAGAAGTTCTCCGCTTGCAAGGTTCTGGGTGGAATTTCTGGGCGTTAGCCGTTAATTATGCAGTAGTTGTTTTTAGTCCCGTGGCATAGCTGGTGGGTTAGGAATGTTTGTTGCTTAGGCTATTTCATAGATAACCGGCACACTGTTAAGTCAGTCATACTTCAGACAGTGCGCTGCAAACCATTTTCAGATTTTGGACGCAGGTTTAGCTGCTTGACGCGAAACCAATCTGAGGGAAAAGAGACAGACTAAGTAAAATTCCTTTGTTGCTTGAAAACCGCTTTTATGCTCTTTTCTGGAAATTTGTCAAATGATATTTCAGTGCGGTCGTAAACATTCATGCATCGCAAATCGACTAATATGAAAAGCAGTTGAATGTCAGCCCTCACCAGTCTTTGTTCAAGTCTCTACGCCTTATTGATGTTGGTTTGAAATCTTTCAAGTGCGAAATTTTACTCTTTTTTGAAGGTCAGCAAGTATTTATTAGCGTCGAATTAAGCTGCAGAAGGGGGGGCAATATCCTGGTTTTACAGTTTTGGTTGCAATTGGGACAACATTTGCAGCCAGCAGTGCTGGAGCTGAGAGAGGCTTCTTTTTGATGAACATCATTAAAACCAAACAGAGGTATGTAAATTTTATGCAGGACAGCTCGACGCTTCACACATCTACAGTCGACTAAATACATGAAATTCTGTTTTCGTTTAGGAACCGATTAAACGTGGAAACTGGATAAACTAAATTATGCACAGAGCAGCAAAAAACAGCCGGTTGAAAATCTGACAGGCTTATGGAGCTTCATAATGAAAATAACGGCCTAAGTAAACGATATAAACGACATGCAGCTTTCCTATAAACACTGGGTTTCTTCGAAGAACCGTTGCGCATTGGACTTCAAACGCATGTCAGCCGCAAATGAAGATTTTGACCCAGAAGAACATTATATTTCATCGTTGTTTATTACATGCGATTTATGATGTTTTAGTTTCAGATGAGTCTGTATACCTCGAGCGCCGTGTCGATTCCGTGATTGCCATAGTGGTATGTGCCAAATCTTTTTTGCTTGAAATTAACTTTCTTTAATCGTTTCAGTGCTGGGCATTGCAGCCGATCATGGGCCCACGGTGCAGTTGGTGGATTTGGTTAGGGGAGAGTGGGATGACCCCTTAACCATCATTATTGTCAGATCCACTCTGACCCGGAATGGTACAGCACCTGACAGGGTTCCAAATTTGGGTTAGACAATTTGTCAGTATTTCTGAGGGGTACGTGACTTTTCGGTCTGGAAACATTTCGGTCATGACATTTCTGTACATATACAACCGATAACATTTGTTTATTTAAAATAAATGATTATATAGGCAGGCGAAATGTCACTCTAGGTAGTGTTATACAAACTTCCTTTGATGTTGCAGCGAAGTGACAAAACAGTCTGACAGGTGAAATTTAACGTTAGTAGGTGTTATACCAACTTTATTTAAGTATGTTTACATTAAACTTAACATGAAAATCATGTGTTGATGCTGATTAACTGTTGTATCTTGGATCATGTTTGTATTTTTTTTAAATAAAACTTTTCTTGATTCAAGTACATTTGCAGTAAAACGTTAGCATGTATGATTTCTGCAAGATTTCATAGTCTGACCAGAATGTCTCGAGACCAAAACGACCAAGACCGAAGAGTCCACGGCTCAGACTGAATCGGCCAGACCGAAAATTCTTGTTTCGATTTCAGAGTTGCTACGTTTTGACAAAGTTTAAGTGAAGGAATTGCGCAGTATCATCAGATCATCAGCCTGATTCAATTGCATTATTGGTTTATTGCAGTGATTTTCAACCTGGGGGTCGTGAACCATTTTTGGAGTGGCCACCAGTAGATATTTAATGTACGCAGCTGTATTACATTGGCTTTATTCAAGTTTTAGATGGGGGTTGTTGGGTTAGAGTGACTTGCTGTAATGGGTCGCGGTACAGAAAAGGTTGAAAACAACTGTTTAGTGCGATAGTAAGCAACGCACAACAAAGACAAGAACAGTCATTCAGGACCGCATGAGGGCAACCGCTGTCTGGGAGAAAAGGTTCACATTTGGCTAGGACGTTTGCACGCAGCTCATTTGATGTATTGCCTTTGTGATGACTGTTTTTTTCATTTGTTTATCAGAAAATGTTGCGTGTGCACGTGTTGGAAAAAGCGAAGACCATTTTTTATTTTTCTTGGTCATTCACCAAAAATGGTTGATGAAAAGCTTTTTCAGTAAAAATGGACGCATTTTAGGAAAATTTACAAAGTGCGCCTAAGTTTCTTTCGATCTTGACGGCACTTTTTGGACACCAGCCGACTTAAAAAATCTTAGAGGGAACACTGGCTTCATGCCGCTTCGAAAGCATCACGGGCACTGTTGGGCCTGTCTAAATGTTGGCTTGTGAATGACTCTAGCGCTGGTTTTTGAATGGCATACTCCACTTTACCATTTGTGCTGCTTTGTGTAGAAGTCAAGCATATATACGACAGCGAGTTTCCGAAAAGACCAACTCTATCAGACTGGACCGCTTTGTTGTGCAAGCCACGCTAGGCCTAAATCATTATTGGACAGGTTGTAAAAAATGTTGGCTCTCATGCAGGTCTCTAGTTTGTGATGTAAATCGTTACATAATAAACTTGTAGTTGTGATATTTTACGGTATTCAATACAAAGCCGCTTTTGCAATTACCCAGGTGGATGTCTGTCTGCAGCAGTGGTGCTCAAACGTTTTGGCTCGTGGGCCATATTTGTCTTTCAGAAACCCTTCGCGGGCCACAAGAATTAATAATCTCAATAAAAATTATTTAAAAAATTATCTTAAATGATTAAAGTGTCAAGTTTTCTTTCCAATGAAAATTGCTTCGCGGGCCACGGTTTGAGCACCACTGGTCTACAGTATGGCCCCTTGGAAGGAATTGTGACGCAATTAGACCGATATATTCTAGTGCATTTTCTTGGTAGGATTTTGTTTGCAGCAATTTGGCCCAATTATGTGCATCTACTGCCAAAAGAGTGCAACCACAAATTATTCCTATATGTATCAACTACATGCATTTGCAAGCACAACGTTTGAAAAACGTACATTGAAGAATTGCAAGCACTAAAAAGAGTAGGTTATGTTGGTAAAACCAGGATAACCTGAGGGCAAAGTAATACGAATTACAAGATTTGTGTCAAGGTGTGTTGCATGCGGCAAGGTGATTAATTAAGCAGGTTAAGCTGTTTTAAAAAATCTTTCAGTAGATACTATACTAAATGAGTAAATTCTAGAACACTGGCTGTTTTGTGAGCAATAATAATCTTTGCAGAAGTTTCACCCACAAGATGTATATATCAGTACATGAGACCTATTGCTTTATCACTGCAGGGATCAGTAGTCCACCACGACCATTGATGTTATCTCATATTAGCTTGTTAACATTTAAAGGAATCAATAAATGTACAGGTGTCAAGGATTTGTTGCGTTGTATTTTGCAGGAAATTCCCATCAGTAATTCAATCCTGCTACGCCTACTCACACACAAATCACGAAGATACTGTTGGAGTCGGAAAGCCCGAGTGACAAGTGCGCAAAGCTTCACACTGTGGCAACAAGCAACTCAATTATGCTTGTTTGCGCCATACATGTGGGTGTTTTCCTTGGCGCACATCCCGTTCGTGGTGAATCGCACCTTCAACGCCACGCTAACCAAGAGGCTGCAACAGTACTACTAATAAGCAGCATCCTTTACTTATTCATATATACTGTTCTATTTATATATTATCTTCATGCTTTAATCACAGTTTGCCAATGCCAACTTTTATCACCGAGACGCACCTTTCCCGATCAACTCTTTATATTTACCTACTATATTATGTGTAGAGATCGATCGATATGGCTTTTTGGGGCTGATACCGATGCTGCTATATCGGCCAATTATGGACCAATAGCTGTTACCAATATTTTCAAAATTTTTTAATCTTGCTTTCCGCTTCATTATCAAAAATATAATGTATTCTATGCCTTACGTTTTTTTCAAAAACTACAAAAATCAGGATTTATGAGCTAAAATTTTTTCAAATTGCAGCAATTTCAATATCTTGCTATGATTTTTAATTAATCTGATTAGTGATGATGCTTTTCTTTCGGCTGCAACAGCCAACATGTGCTCCATGGTTCATCTTGTCTGGTTGTTTATGAAAACGCACCTCCTAGCATTGCTGCAAGATAACTATCTTGACTTGGTTCGTTGTGCTTTCTTGTGCAAGTTGTCTGCATGCGTGAGGAATATAACTGTTTTGTCAACACCTACTGAGGCCGATTATACCGACCATTTTGGCCGATACCGATATGTCAGTAATACCCAGCTCTGATTACGTGTTACTTTATCTTTACCTATTCATTATAAAATCTTAAATTGTTGGCTATACTGAATAACTAAACACATAATATATGTATCCTTCGCACACAGTGATAAAGATATGCATTCCATTTTAGTTTCACATGAACCTGAGTAAACAAGTTTAGGCATGTGATTTTATACTCACCTTTTGTCGCTGTGGTGAAGTAAGTTGTATTACTGCTGAAGGATAACACCCATCTGAATATAAGTTTTGTTGTGGCCGGATGCCTCTAGTGCTGTACAGGAAGTGACCTTCAATACAAGACCTAAAAATAACACAGAACAAACTGCACTTAACACGGCATGCTTTCACATGCCACGAAAATACCACAAGTAGCATTTTAAGTGCTAATGACAAAGGACACCATCACATTGAAAATCAAACAATGCACGTTTCTTTCTTCATTCATTCACTTTCATGCCTGCTTTTCCTGTAGGGAGGGTCACAGACAGTGGTGTGTTTAAGGGGAGGCGAGCAAGGTACTTGCCTCGGCCCCCCTTGGAGAAGTTTCGCGAACAAATTTTCCTCATTTTTGGTGAAAAACTTATTATCCACTCATATAATATTTTCCGATGCACATCATAATTTTGCACTCCGTGCTGCCTTCAAAGGGGCCCCCAACAGCAACTGTATTGTGCAAATACTCTGCTTTCAAAGGGCCCCCAACAGCAACTGCAATGTGTAAGTACTCTGCTTTTGAAGGGGCCCACAATAGCAACTGTGCACAGCTATGGATTACTGCTCAACAGTTTCAAATTTTTCTTTTTGCTTGCAGGCCACGTGCAACCAAACAATGCTTTGGGCCACTCATACAAATTGCCTGCTTCAAATCAGCCTTCTGATGAATTGGCGCTAACTCCCTCTTTTAGTTTAAGTGATAACAGCACAATGCTCATCGCATGCATTTTGGACTGATGTTTTCACTACAATTGGTTCTAGATTAGTCTTTTAGTTTGGTAGGGACAGCGTAATGGTGATGATGTGTTTCAAATTGTAGTCCACACGTTTTCTCTAATTCTAAAGCCTTAGCATGTGTTTAAAAATGCAGTTGGCGTGATTGCTTGAAGTCTTGCTATAGTATTACATCGTTTCACCTGCAAGCCTACTTGGAAATTACAGCACTAAAGATGCGTAATTGACACGAAATTGATTTCCTAGTAAAATGCTTTGTGAGCCGATTTTGCTGTTTTGCTCTTGTGGTACTTTTGAATGTTATGCAAGAAATAATAACAATTGTTGGGATCATAAAAACAAACAACCAATTTTTGGTGGTGCCTTTATCAAAAAAGTTTCTGAAAAGCATTTTTCAAATTCCCAAAATGCAGCAAACATGAAAATAGTTTCAAAATAATGTCTAACAAACAAGAAAACACTGGGGCTCCAACAGCTAAGTCCCAAAACAAGCAGTTTTTACATTGCAAAACACAAACAATGCCATCTCCCTGCTCTTATGATACAATACATTTTTTCACACAATGTTTAGAATTCAACACCAGAATGTGCCTCCCTGGCTAAATAATGCAATTGATATTTTTCGTTTGTACAGGTAGTTGTTTTGGCAACTAGTTGTGCATGCTAGTCACGGGGCAGTGACGTAAATGACAGCTACGGCCGTCACTTCCTGTCCCTGTATTCCTGATGAAGTATTCTGTGCTTGGTCGGGATGCATAAATAAACTAAACTGAAACTGAACTAGTCACAGGGTTTTTTTAAGGTGTTTTAGGGACCTGATTCGGGTCCCTAGAATTGAAAATCAGGTCCTTAGAATCAGATAAAATTATTAAGTCCCTAGAACCAGAGAAAATCAGGTCCCTAAAATCGGAGACATTGGGTCCCTACAGATCCATACAGGGTTCCTAACATTTTCCTTCAAAAAAACCCTGTAGTCAACATATAATAAAAATAAATTCAAAAAGAATGTGCGAGCTTCACAAAACCCATTAGAAACTGGTTTAGTTTTTTTTTGTACACAACTTTTGCACGATTTTGATCAGTAAAAGTGTGAAGTTCCAATTCAGAACCACAAATTATACAAAATTCGACATGCAGTGTGTGCTCAAAAGAATCCACTGCCCTTTTCAAAATTTGTGTTGGTAAAGCAAATCAATCTTTTTTTCCCAAAACGTAGCTGAAGTACAGTTTTGACAAAAATATATCGCCTAAAAAATACATGAAAACACTCTAAACAAAGTTTTAATTGACTGAGAGAAGTGTAAGATATTTTATATTGAGCTTGCCAAATATTGACAACAAACACTGACAAAAGACTTAGCAAATGCATATCAGAATTTAATTTACCTACATTGATCAAAGACATTTTCTGATGAAAATCAACCAGAAGTACGCAAATTGCACAATGACATTATCTATAAAATACCTGTTGTATTGAAAATAGAGAGGAAATGAATGAAACACTGTCGGCATATGGTAAAAGTAAAAGGTGCCAAATGTAAATGCAGAAAGACAGACAGAAATGCCCACGACATTCAGACCCAACAAAATTCCAATTACAACTTTCTTTGAAATGCCATAATGAGGTTGAAGTTGTCTCCATAAAAATTCCACCATTGGAAAAACAAATCCACTAGTTATTCCTTCTACTACAGCAGCAATCATATTATAAAGAACCATTATATTGTTAAATCCAGATTATCACACAAAATCTGTCATAAACGAAAGATCATATAATGCAGGGCATTGCAGATGCTGTATTACAGAAGCCATACCTGCATAGTTGGACATTTATATTAATATCTTAACCCCTTTGGCGTCGATGTACAAATATATTATACATCTAAATCATGCATTGAGCTGCTCTTGTCACACCACTTTGCAACTCCATAATTTGCCAGTCGATTGTACTAGAGAGCTGTTCAAACCCTTGAAAACTCAGCGAGTCTTCTGGTTTGCAATAAAAGAACAGATTTTAAGTTTTGGGTTTCAGGTTTTTTGTGGGTGATGTTATATGTGGCACAGGTTTAGGCCTTTGTAGCAGAGGTCATCACGCCCTGAGCCCCAACCACAAGAGGAAAGTGCTTTGCTCATGTTTTTACTTGAAACAAGGCTAAAATCTGAATTTTTGAGCCTTTGATCAACTTTCTGGGGGTTCTGGACCATTCATCTGCAAGCTTTCTTGCTACCCTCCCAAGTTGGGGTAGACACCACTCTGGGTTTTGAAGCCGTAATCCATGCCACTCATTATTTCATGGACCAATCTCACAGCAATACCGTTTCACTTAAACTTGACATTAAAAATGCCTTCAACAGCATATGCCGAGACACTCTTCTTCAAGAAGCTCAAAGCACCTCCCAGAAATCTGTCCCTTCATATGGGATTGCTATTCTTCAAAAAATCCCTCTTTCCTGAAAACTTCTAGAGATAGACGGATATGTTGGCCTGGCCCACATATCAGGCCGATATTTGAGTTTCACCAATATATCAGTATTGGCCAAAACGGTCCATTTTATTGGCCTCAGTCAGTGTTGACAAAACGCTGTTTCATATTCCTCACCCATCCAGACAACTTGCGCAAGAAAGCACAACGAACCAAGTCAAGATAGTTATCTTGCAGCAACACTAGCAGGTGTGGTTTCATAAACAAGCAGACAAAATGAACCATGAAGCATGCGTCGGCCATCGCAGCTGAAACAAAGCATCATCATTAATCAGATTAATTAAAAATCACAGCAAAATATTGAAATTGCTAAAATTTAAAATTTTCAGCTTATAAATCCTGATTATTGAAGTTTTTGAAAAAAAGGTAAGGCATAGAATACATTATATTTTTGATAATGAAGCAGAATTCATGATTCAAAAATTTTAGAAATATTGGTTATCAGTATCAGCTATTGGTCCGTGAATGGCCGATATAGCGGCATCGGTATCAGCCCCAAAAAAGCCATTTTGGTTGATCTCTAGAAACTTCAGCCTAGATTCTGCTACTGGCGTGAAACAAGGTGACCCCCTCGGCCCAGCCCTCTTTACCTTTGCCATTTCTGAAGTAACATCCAAAGTCAAGGCCAACCTAAACATTTGGTACCTTGATGCTGGTTGTATTGGTGGAGACCCACGGACCATGCTCAGCAACACTACCATGCTTAGGAATGGTTTATCTTTGATTTGGCCTGGAGATTCTAAATGCAAGCTACTCTTTATGAACCACACAAACGCCAACAAGCCCCAAACAAACAAGCTCTTTCAAGACCAATTCCCATTCCTCTCTATACCTGACACCAATCATGGGCAGTTACTAGGATCCCCCTGCATCAGGCATCTGCCCCACTACACCTAAAGGCAAAAAACAACATGCTAGACAGCATCATTGAAAACACTGAGCTAATTTAACCACATCAAGCATTTTTCATCCTAAAAAACTCCCTCTCAATCCCTAAACTCACATATTTGCTGCATAGTGCAGTTGTGAACACCCTTGCTCCACGCTACTATGTAGTCAGTGCTGCTAAACCAGGCAATGCAGTAACTGATGCTGAGACCAACAAATGTTGAAAATACAATGACCTCCTTGACAATTATTACTTTCAACCAGTTGCATTCAAAACCACTGGCGTGCAACTGTGTATGGCAAGTCCACTGCCCATTTTTTGAGCTGCCTTGCAAAGAAACTTGTTGATATGTCAGGTGACCCAAAGGAGCAACAGTGGCTCCACCAGCGCTTGTCCCTGGCTGTGGTCAAACAGAACATGCCAGCATATTGGCCTGTGTGCAAGTTTGATCTGGTTTTAGCCATCCTCAGTGCATTAACTAGTGTTGATGTCCGTCATTTGTCTCTCTTCAATGAAAAGCTATTGCCTTCCAACTGTTTGTGTTTTCTGTAAGCTTCATGGTCTTCTCTGTTTTGCGCTTTATGTGTAATACTGTTTAATATTAATATTGTAACTCCCCTGTATAATATTGTTTCGCTCCCCTTTTCAGCTATCCTGACTACCGCAGGGCCCATGATGAAAACACAACGTTGTGATTAGGGATGCATAGACTGGAATATTGGAATCCTTTAGTATTCACATCCGAAAGTCAGAGTTTTTTCAAATACTTAGATTCAAAATGAATTGAATTAACTAAACGTGAAAAGTTGCGAAGTCAGCAAAACAAATGGTTTCATTAGCTACAATAAATTTTGCAGTGGCACTCTTTGTGCTCCTGATCAAGAAAAAGAAAAAAAACACTCAACAAGCACACAACGTTGCATAGTCACATGGCAAGCTAATTAATAGGTTGTGTGATGGCTGATTTGTGTTTTGAACCTCTGCATAATCAGCTCATTTCACTCTTAACAAGTTATGCTGGAATAGGATTCAATATTCTGTATTTGAAATAATGATTCCAGAATGTTCCAGAAGCTCTAAATGTTCCATAATGCACATCTCTAGGTGTGACATATCTCACTTCACTTGAAACTCCTGAGGCAGGGCTGCTAGATCTACTTCTTGCCAAGGAGCCAAATCTAGTCTAGAAAAGAACCAAATTCCAAGACAAGGAACCAAAAAAAGGGCCAACCATTTTTCCAAATATGTCAGCAGTTACCAAGTCATATGAACCCATACTTAGCAATTTATTAAATGGCAATGTTTCTCAATCACAATTGTATCTCAACAGCAAACCAAATACATGATGAAAGATCGTAAAAGAACAACTTGATTTCCATGTGTAGCCATAAACTGAGATAAATATACCTTCCTCGATAGTGCTCAAGCGATCAACAAAAAACTGAACAAACCAATAAACGTGTGCACCACCTAAATAATTGTAAGTCAGGTGACGTGATGTAACGTAACAGTTCTTAATACTAACCTCTACAATTGCAGCAAGTAACAGGTATTCTGATGAAATTACTTTCACATAACGCAGAAACTCCAAGGATCCTAACAAAATGTTGTAAATGGCGTGAAGTAGGAGATTCATCCCAAAGCTTTTCATCTGACACTCTTCAGGGGATATTTTCAGAATGAAGTGGAGATACTACCGAACTGGTTTATATACAGAAAAGAAGAGATATCATTGGTTAAAGCAGTGGCCAATAAGAAAGGATTTAGGAGA
>JGI24158J21664_10006787_pt1 | contig 15126 bp, 20 predicted proteins | sample Ectturendosymbi3_FD_21664 | JGI IMG/M metagenome (IMG submission 21664) | reverse complement strand
AAAAAGGTTTGACTGAAGCTGACACGGTTTGAATGCAGAATGATCATTGCAGTCACCAATAATCAGAACACAGCGATCAGGGTCAACTAGAAGCGACTAGCGACTACAATAAATCATTTGATTAGAAGTTGGTGCTGCAGCCGAGATGAGGGCTTTGCAACGATTGACGTCAGTGTTCTGTGCGCTTCGAAAAATAATGCGAGTATTCCGTTAGCTGAACACGCAGTGGTAACGAAACCAGAACAATTTTTGAAAACAGTGGCGTTTCGCACTTTTTGCCCGAAATCCAAATTTTGCACCGTTTTCTTTTCCAGGACGTCGTTTCGACGCGATAGTTCCGGAAGTGAGAGCGAGGACGAGGAGGAAGAGGTCAGGCGACGACCAAAGTGGCTTCAGAGACAACCCCCCAATTTCTACCTGCCGCCCGCTCTTCCCAAGTAAGTAAAGCGTTGACCCAGCATCGTTGTTTGAAATGTGTGTAAACATTGCCGTGAAAGCGCGAAGTTAAAGCAACTTGCTTTTGATCCTGCATTCTGGGCCTGTCAACGCCTGAGTCTTTCACCTGGGATACTGAAACAAGGTATAGACCAATACGAATGTCAATGTCTCGATCAACCCAAAGACCTTTCTCCTGACGTTCACATTTCAGCAAACCGAATCCCGTATTTTAGAGAGCGTAGCGTTCTTGTGGGCATATGTTTTTGTTGCTAGCCACTTATTTCTAAGCACTTTGAATACCGATAGATTCTCAAGTTTAAGCTTAAGTTTAAGCGAATCCCGCGTGTATTTCGAAGCTAAGCGACGCTTGCCAGTGATCGGGCCTACATCAATCTCGTGTATTTTGCAGTAGCGGTTTCAACTCCCGCACCGCGCGCCATTCCTTCTCGCCTGTTTCGGGCGCGTGGAGTGTGAGCAAAAAACAAGCGGCCGAGCTGTTCGCAGCCAGTTGCGTTGCGACCATGTTGTGTTGGCCTGGACTTGACAAACTATTCATCGCAGCTACTACCAGTCCCCGCCCACTCAATTCCCGTCGCCGTACGACGAAGCGTACTTTTATTACGGCTCGCGCAATCCTCTGGACCCGGCGTCGGTGGTGGGCGGCCCCGTTACGGCTCCCAATGTTCCTGGATTTTATCCCGGGGTTTCCCCGATGATGGCTGCGTCTGCGTCACGAAACCCAGGTGATTTTTTGCAGATGCCGATCCGGTTGAGCGGTTTTATGCTGTTCATAAACCTATCTGACGATCAGGAAATTTCAAAGGAAATCTTTTTATCCAGTTCGTCGATCCAATCTTTGAATTACTAAAGTCGTGAATGTGAGAATTGTCATTCGAATAGTCTTCACTCTCTAGTTGGGAGCGTCTCTAACCGAAGTCTATGAATGTAATCAAGTTAAGTATGTACGTCGATCTATAACCGGCTCACATCAAAAGACTTTGGTTTTAGCCCAACGAAGGTAAATCAGATCCGTAACGAAAACATTCTGCCTGGCGAACACAACCATTTGTCAAAACTGTAGTGCTGTAACTTTTTATGTGCCAGCGAACATAGAGACTTAGAGCGCTTCACTTCACTGATCCAGTTGTCGGCCATGTTCTGCTTTCATCCAGATTTTATGATAAGATCGACGTGACGCACACCTGTTTTCAAGTACGCTTGTTGCTCGGTTATGAAAAGAAAAACTGAGTATGCTGAAAATGTCCTCCATTTATCACAAAAAGCTTTCGTTTATATGATTTATTTCAAGACTCCGTAAAACTAAGTCACGCACAGTGGTGTTTCGTCTTGCTTTAAAGTCGAAATGCTTCTTTTCAGCACTAGAATGTCATGAACACAACCTTGGCGCCCACGGGAGTGGTCAGTCAACGCGATGTTGTGCAGGTTGCTTATTTGTAGAATTGTGTTCACGTATAGAACGTATTGACATACTTCCGCAATTATAGCATGGCAGTGTTTTGTTAGGTTTCAGTAACTGCGTTTTTTGTGTAAACCACCTGAAACTGCCATTACCTGGACTTCTTCTTTTTGCAGAGTTTACGGAAAGTACCTTCGCTACCGGCGCCCACACTGAAAAGTCCAAAGAGTAAGAGCCAAGCACTATGCGCCCTATACTGGCATATTCGCTTTAGCTTGCCTGAACGATCGCGGTTTCGGATGCACTGCGCTCTTTTGTCTGATGCTCGCTTGAGAAGGATTAGCTGATTTAATAGCGAACCCCTTCAACCACTCTGCGGTTCTCTGCAGGCCCTTATCGCCTTGATGCCTTGGGTGGTAGACATCTTGCGGTGTTCTGGCATTACGTGTACGAACATCTTGAACCTCTGTCATTCGTTGAAGCTAATTTTGCTCAATCGCTCTGCTTCAGCCTCAGTTGGACACGCACCGGCAAAATGAGCGGAAACCCTCAATATGCGGCAAGCTAACGACAAANGTTTGAATCCTGTCCATGTCTNGAATTAGAAAAATCGGGACTGGCCGCAAATCAAACNAGGCAACTGCGTTCGATGCGTTGTGCAAACTCTGTGCTCACGTTCACGTTGCAGTTCGAGCCAAAAATCCAGCGCAAAATCTCTGGTAACTTCTGCCCCTGATCAATATCAGCTGCTCCTTGCTTCAAGATAATGTTTACGTTGTTGGCTTTGTGATGTTTGCTGCAAAACTTGCGTCGGCGCGAGGTTTGTGGCTTCATCATGCGGACCAGTGCGCGAATGGCAGACTTGTTGACCGGAAAGTCTGGCCTTTCACTTGAACTGAAGTCCGCTGTTTTTTTTGTCAACGCAGCCCAAAAAGGAAGTCGGGCACGTTTGAGTCGAGCCTGGTCGCTGATGAAACGCGAGACGCAACAAAAAAGAAGGACAAGATGTACCAGTACCAGAGCGAATTAAGGGAACAGGTACGTTTGTTGTGTTGCTGGCCTTTTTAATTTGGAATAAGCTTCGGGCGAATGGAAAATAGGGAAGCTTAGTTAAGAGCAGGTGATTCGCTGGAAAAAAAAACTGCTGGCCCGGAGGACAGAAGTGTTTAAGCGCCTAGCTCGATGTGAAATTTCATTTTCTGAATTTGACTGACGATAGTTTTCTCGTTTTTGCAACTTGGTAGGCTATATTAGTAATTGCCCAAAAGTTCAGTTCTGCATTCGTCAGGTCTGTTCTCAGCATAACATGTGTATTGAGCGCAGTCGGTCATCTTGACCTCCGCCAAAAAGTATGTCGGCGTGTTCGTAGCATCTGCGCGCTTAATAATGAAGTCATAGTCACCGTTTGTGACGACACAGATCATTGAAGGCAGCAAAGTCATTTCTCAATTTCAAATGTATCACCTATGAATAATTGCGTCCTGGAATGATTCGGCGTCAACAGCGGTAAGAAACGTGCGTGCAGTGACACCAAAAACTAAAACAATACCAAAAGCTTTTCTTATGCGACTGTAACGTGTTCCTTCGAACAAACTGTTCAGTGCCTGGCGAGCAATTTTGATGAATCCCTTGACCTTACTTCAAATCTTGAAGCGGCATTTTGCCTCGATTTGTGGAGTGTTGTTGTGTTACAAGATGTTGCAAAAAGAGAAGGAAAAGGAAGAGGCGCGACGAGAGAAGGAGCGATACGACCGTAAAATAGAACAGGAGGCGCAGAACTACAACCCTTGGGGGCGTGGCGGAGGCGGCGCACCGATGAAGGACATTCACGGCAATCTCGTCTGTAAGTAATGATTTTTTCAATCAACATGAATCGGTGTCGTTCCATCGAGCTGCCGCATTGTTTTAAAGACATGAGTGACAGTCGTTTCCATGGTCGGCTGTTGCCAGGTGTTTCTGCACATTCGAAGGCGCGAAAACAAGCTGCGGCTTCGTCTCTTGCCATTTCAACTTTTTGCAAGCTCTTAGATTTGCTGAACGACTGTAAAAATCTTAAGAGTTTTCAAAAAGTTGTGCTTAAAAATGACCGCTGGCAAAGCACGGCCGGTGGTCAATTGAAGGGGGTTGCTTCTTTTTCTTTTCAACTGCCCTAAAGCCAAGATAACTGATATACGACTGGTCCCTGAAAAAGTCCTGTAACGACGCCGTGGCCGAATAAACGAGCAGCGCGGAATGCAAGCCCGTAATTTAGAAGAGGAAAGCACGGAGTCATTTCGTCTTCCTTCCACAAAGATAGACACCGCAAGATATAGGGATTTGCCCTGGGAATCTGATTACGTTATTAAAAACATATTCCCTTTTCAGTCAAGACGTGTTTCTTCAGAAAACATGCTCGCTGGACGTCAATTCGCAGGTTAGCGTTTCAAGCATATCTTGAGGCCATGAGGTCATTCCGCAGACTGTAACCTTCAAAGGATCACAAATCGTTTGACGCTATGCAATGACTGTTTTTTATTTCTCTTGCAATGAACAATTTTTAGTAATAGAAGTACGTTTGATAAACAGGCGAATGTTGTTGTTTTTTGCTTTCTGTGCAGCTGACTTGCGCCAAATGCACTTGGAGAACGAGGACTTAGTTCGGGACCCCACCAAAGCTGCGGAGGTGGTGAGACAGCGACAGCAAGCGATTGTTGAAGATGTCCCGGATGTACCAGGCGATGTATGTCGCCTATGGATTTCATTGCATGTCGAATCAAGTGCTTATAGATAAAGCGATTCTGCGCAAACCCAGATAATGACAAAGAAGTTAAAAACAAAGTGCGCTGGCAACTTTGGCGCCACTTTAGTTGCCATTACCGTCTTTGTTTGTGTTGTGTGCGTGTGTTTGTGATAGTTCCGCTTGCCTTTCACCGCTGCTCGCCAACGTAGTCAACGTTTCTTTTCACCAACAGCCCCTGTCGGCGCGTGGTGCCAACATGGGCCCCAACTTCGGCCGCAGCAACCCCTTCGAGCATAAAGAGACGTCCAAGCAGAAGACGCAGAAAGACCTTTACAAGGAGGATTTGCAGAAGCAGGTTGGTTCCTGATTTGCATCGACGTGCGTCGCCAATCGCCCTTTCGCACGATCTGATCGCGTTTGTTCACGTCGTCATCACAGACTTGTCGACGAAGTGTTGATTTGTGACACCGACTTTTCCAACAACAGTAAACTGCCCTGATTTATCTTCCCAGTGCTGGTGCAGAGTTCGTTGCCGATTCGCTGTAGCGAGGAGCGTATAGTAAAAGGACGCGGTTTTCAAAACTTTCTCTGCCCAGTACATGTTTTCGAGCGTTCGCTCGGCGCGTACGGCCATAAAGACCAAGAATGAATCGCAGAAGTTTTGCATTTACGTTGACCCCCTCCACCCGCAATTCATGTCACTGCCGTCAGATCATGGAGCGACGAGAAGCGGAAGCGAAACGCAGGGAAATTCTCCGCATCGAGGATGAGAAACTCGAGAAGAGGATGCAGGAGCAGCAACGGAAGATGCAGGAGGAGCTGGAGGAAGAAAAACGAAAACAGCAGCGAAAGATCGAGGAAGTAGGGGTCACTTTTCGTATGCTCGGTTAACGTTGAATTGCAAGCCGTACTCGACCTGACCATACAGCGCAATGCATGAAGCTTGAAGGAAAATGTCGTAAAAATGATAAAAGACTTCGAACCGAACTGCGTCTAATGCCCAAAATCACTGGTTGAGCCACCAGGAGCGGGGCTCTTGTCTCGTAAATCGCGCNCCCGCCCTCTAGTGCTTAAGAGTAACTTGCACTCCTTTCGCTTGAANAATATCAGTACTGCGGCCAGTTTTTCTGTAACAGAAACTCGAACGGCACTTGGTTCTCGATTGGCTGCTTCAGCTTTTAGCAAAAGGGACAAGCAAGTCTGTTGCACGTTGCAAGGCTGGTTTTGAGTGAACTGAATAGATGTGTGCGAACTTACGTGAATCAATCTGTTGTGCGTCATGTTGTCCAGCATCAACGGATGAGCAACGAACTCCAGCGGGCCGCTGAAGAGAAAAAGCAGGAGGAGGACAGAAGAAAGAGGGAAGAGCAAATGAGAAAAGATGAAGAGAGGGCTCGAGAGAAGGAAAGAGAGTTGGAAGAGCGCCTCAAGGTGAGAACGCTGCTTTTTTGCGTTGCATTTGCTAATGTCTGAATAATTTACTAGTCTTGCTTGAACCTTCAGCGACGACGTTTTCATCTTTGACTCGGCTTACGCTTTGAAGTCTGTTTAGCTCTTTGTGAAACATCACTTCCCTTGCGAGAGACCTTCTGGCACGCGAATTGAGAGACACTGGAATAGAGTTGATTTGAATTTAGTATTCTTCAACGAAAATCATTCCGCTCCTTCAAATCATACATTTCTTAGCAAAGGTTCCTACAATGCTGGTGTAACCAAGCTCGGGTTTTAGTGACTTTTGGTCCAGACTTGACCGGCGTAGTTGCCAAATTGTCCACGTACAAACAATAGAACAACTCAACGCTTTACGTGCTTTCGTCTCTTACTGTACGTGTGTGAAGCGCCGGTCACTGTAGACGTCTTTTCCAACTGCGTTTGATTTCGAGGCAGTTCCGATATTTGGTTTGTTTTTCTCCATTCGTCTGTGGCGCCGAGCTCCAATGGCCGTGCTTTTGCGTGTCCAGGCCAGACCTTCTTCTCCACCAATCAGAGCTCAGGATTTGCACGGAATGCAAAGTACAATGGGCGTGCCCACTTCGCAAATCGACACCCACCGCACGAAACCCCCCGAGTAAGTGATGTGCTATTATTAGTTTCGCTTCAAAGCGATGGTTTTTGACGTATTTGAAACGCCGTCGCCTCTCGTGACATTGAATTAGTTTTTGGAACGACGGAGCACGTGTTTTTATCACGTTTGTTGGCTTTCAACTGCGTCACTTTCATCGAGAGGAAAAACTTGATAACACAGTGCTAGTTAGCATTACCATTAATTTAGCAGATATATAGAATCGAATCGGTCGAGAAATAACCAAAGTCATGGGCTGGTTGCATGTTAACACGCTTACATTGAACACTTCTTCAAATAAAATTTGTGACTCCTGCTCTGCTCCACAACTTTCGTGCCACATTGCATTCTTTTATTTGGAAACACTTAGACAAACGGTTAAAGGTTTTTCACCGTGGTCGGTGGCGTTTAATGTTCCTGTCAATACTAACTACCGTAATCAGGAGTTACGCTTTAGATCGCAACATGAGGTACTTGAACATTTGTTGGTTGTGCACTTCATGATCTTGAACCTTATGCTGGAATTTCAAATGAATATATTAAGCTCATCCACAGTCTTCGCAGACATTACATAGAGTAAAGCCACCACGAACAATATGCTTTTCCTAAAGCATGCCTAACGCCGATTGATAAGTGGCTGAGCGTAGTGTATTCGAAATGTGGTCACACACACCCTTGCTTTAAAAAAACAGACATGGTCTACGATTACTTGCAAGCAGATGCATTGTCCTCGTTGTGAGTCAATGAGACTGACGCGTGATATCTTATATACAGACATACGCCAACCGTTATTTGTTTGCATTATTGATGTTACTCATTCATAAAACTCCATCGTGTTTTTTGTCACAGTTGAGTGCAAATAGATCTTTTGTGATGTAGAATTCAGCAATGTCTTGCATTGCGATTCCACGCCATGTGCACCCATGAAACCGCAGAATGTTGTGTTCACATACGTTAGCCACCGCCATTGCCTCCCAAACAAGTAGTGTGAGGTCAACTTTGAAAGTGATAAACAATTCCCTTGCTACACACATAACAGAGCCACATTGCTTTGCTTACTGCTGATAAAAATTTAAGTTTATTCTTAGCCGGTATTTCCAAAAGGTTGCAATAGATAGACGGCGCATTTTTTCTCCGTAAAGCAGGTTCAGTCTTTTCGACTGCATGCAAAGCTCTGCATGTTGTCGACTTTATGTGCTGTGACTCACACTCACAGCCTGTGAGTGGAAGTATATTCAAAAAGTACGTTCATATTTTTTGTCGCAAAAGAGTGTGAGGAATCAAGTGCACTGAACTACGTTGATCGCTTAACTGCCACGTTTCAGGCGCGGTACCCTTAAATTCCTTTCGGGTACACATGTTGCAAATCACTGGTCTCAGCTTTCGAGAGCGCTTTTCAGAATCAGCGCAATATTGTCGCTCCACTTCTGCGTCGAATCTTTTTCTTCTCCCGGTCGTTGATGGTGATAAACTGTGAGTTGCGTGCCGTTTCAACACAAACACATCGATGTGTTTTTATCCTTGAGCAGAGAAGAAACAACCTATCGACCAGCGGTTGAACCGCCGGCAATCAGCTACGAAAGAACGCGCTCCCCGCAGGTCGCCGCGATTCGACAAAACCCTTCAAGAGGTTTGTTCCCACAAGTTCTATGTCATGGATAAAAATTGCAAGTCTTGCTTTGAGTCTTGAACGTACGACACTAAAAGACCTTTCTCGATTAGGACTCGATTTTATGTGGTCGTTTATGTCACGATCCCCCCGTGCATTAATTCGTCTGTTGTTTTCGATCTCGCGATTCCAACTCAAGCCCGGTAAGCGCTTCGCAGAGAGCTGCGATAAGCAAACAATTAAACCATCGCCAGAAGCTGACAAATCGACAGCACTGTCGTTAACTTCACGACCACGAACAAACTTCAACGTCTCGCCTCACGACTGTGGCTGCTTTGTTTTCAGACTCCAAGCGCGTCTCGCGCGAGCTGTCCGCTTTGCGGAAGCAACTCCTCAGCGAACAGCGAAGGATCGAAAGTCAACTTCGAAACTCAGACGCGCCCCTCCAGTTCGCCGGTTACCAACCCGCTCGCATGTAAGTTGAACGTTCCGTCTTCGTGGTTTCGTGTTTTCATCAGCCCTGGCTCTTTTGTGCCACACCTTCAAATCAGCCTCTGAGGCTTTCCTTCATTTTAGCGTTTCGAACAAAGCTTCACACAAGGTGCTGGTTTCTGTGGGAATTGTCTCCACATTGTTCTTTTGTTCATCATTTCGGGCAGTATTTCACATCTCACATACGGTAATAACGCAGTTAAAACTGTTGATCATAATCGCGACTTCAGAAGACCGTTGCAGCCTGTACTGAGATTTACCACAAATTATTGAACCAACGTGAAGGCTTGAAGTCCACTGTCACTGCTAACCCCCAAAATTTCCCAGTCTACAGTTTCCAACTTTAATCTCCTGCGGAAACTGTTTCTTGGTTTAAGAAAACTTGCGTAATTTTGCAGCTGCGCAGGTAGTTGAACATTCACCTGCGACAGTGAATAGTCCGCTTCTGGGCTGGAGGTTAGTTCTTGGGCTGTGAGCCGGGTCATGTCAAAAAACGTTGATCATCACGTTTTTTCCTTGAGGTTTTTGTTAGAAATGCAACGCAGGAAATGTCGAATTGCATTCGTAAATGTGATGCGACACGCCGGCCTTCCTCCTACTTTGCCAGTGGAGTGTTTTCTCATTGATCGTATCGTTGCGTGCTGCTAAACACAACCTTGTCCGGGTGGTGGTGGTGGCCTCAGGGTTTTTATTTCCGTCCCTGCAGGCAGCAGAAGAAAAGCTGTACAAGGTAGCTTCAATGGACATCTTTGATAAATGCTCTCTCACNATGGACAAAACAGCTTTTGTTCAAGATAAATTTTTGCAAACTGTGGCTAAAAGTTCACTATTTTTGTATGGACCGGGCAGTGTGNGGTTCAGTAGGTTGAGGTCACGTGGGCAGGATACGGTTCAGCAGTTGTGGTTTCCAGATTCGGCCTCGACCCATGCTACTAAGTATTGCTGAACTTCAATTAAGTTGACGTCGCTTCTCACGAACAACCTTTCTGCAGCAAAACGGACACCTTGATCGATCTGTCGCGGGCGAAGCAGCGTCCTGTGCAGGTTCGACGTCCCCCAACCACCGACCGGCCCAGCTCGAAAGCCCTGCGGGATTTCTCGGAGTTGAAACACAGGTTTGACACCGTTGCCTTTTACACTATAAAGTACTTGGGAAAGATCTACTAGTGAAAAAATACGAATGAAAATCTGTGAAAGTTCAGCATTTCGGTGCTTCTTTCCATGAGCTGATTTGTTCTGTAAGAGCTATAGATTCGAAGTAAAAGTGCTCGCTGTTTAACGTTGTGTATGTGATATTTTCTGCAGAGCTGACGACACCGCTTCGCTCCAGATGTTCCGTATCCAACATCCGGAGACGCCCGATACTTCGAGCGCCCTCGAGCGGCAGCAGGAGCAGTTTATAAAAACTCAACTGAAAAAGATTGAGACCTTGAGGTGAGACCGTGCGCCGAGCGAACTTCTTTCAACGTTTAATTTGTGCGAAGTCACGCGCCTGTGTCGTTTATTCAAAACATTTACATTGACAGTTGCTATACAAGAGCACTGCAATAAAGATGCTATGTCACTCTCTGTGCTTTTGATAGAAAATATTTGTGTCGATAATCGGTGTCCATCAGTTTCAAACTACATCGCTGAAACTGCGCAATGTAGAAAAACAACTGTCTGCAGCTCAGATTTCTTAGCGCCGATAAGTCAAGACTTTCTGAGGAAGTTAACTTTCTAAGATCTGGGTCATACAGGAGCATTTCAGATATTGCAATCCGACTGTGATTTTTTGTGGGAAATACGTTGGTTTTCGTTCCTCCTCCTACTTGAACTACTCGCTCAAAGCTCAGTTTACCTTTCAGAGGTCGATCAGATGAACCGCGTCACGCCGAACGTCCGTCCACCAGAGAAAGCAGAAAAAGTTTCTCTTTGATCGTGAGTTTTTTGTGCTTGTTTCGTTTGCTTGTGTCGACGCACCATGCCCATGAACAGCTTCATCGCAGCATGCATTTGCCGGCAGGAAAATCGTTTAGCATCGAGAATTAATGCGTGTTTTATTAGGTCCATTTATTTATTTGCTTTTTATGAAAAGCTAAGCCATGTAGTGGTGTCGGTTCATTTCCGCGGCTCGTTTCCGGAATCAGTTGACGTAGTATTCGCTGCTTTGAACCGCACTCAACTTGGCTTAAGTTCGCGACGGCAAAGCTTCGAGCCCGTAGTTTCAAGACTCACGGAGGCTTCCAAGCCAATCGTCCATCAACTGGCGATTCGCGAAGACGACAGTGGTTTGTCGCACGACACCCGTGTTACCCGCGCGTCTCGTTTCTTATAATGACGCAACAAACAGCTCGCGAAAGCGCGCGGCATGTTCCGGTTGTGACGTGGGCAGCATTGCTAGAAAGGTAGAAGCGACGCGTCGCTGTGTGAAAATAAGCTTGAAAAACGCTGATGCAACGGTAATAACTTGATTGGTTCGTCATCAGCCTCCTGAATCTCGCGCGTCGATGCTCGAAGCTGATACGACGTTCATTCCTGTTCCCGATGACGACATAGAAAACCAACCACCCCACACTCCTGATGTGATCGCCAAGGCCAGGTACGCGCCTCGCTTAGCGATACCTCTAGCAACGCAACATTTGAATGTACCAATGAAGCTATTTGGGATGTGATTTACGGCGTGGTCGTCGGAGGGGAGCAGGGGTCAGGACGCCCCTGGATTTTAACTTTTGATATTTTGCTATTACCTTTTCAGAAGAAAAATGTTTTTCTCTTAGCAGGGTTCCCATATATTTTTGAAAATCATTTTCCGTACCTTTTCAATATCTGTTCAATCCTAAATTAGAAGAGTTCAATACTTCCTTCATTTTTTGAAATTCTTAATCATGAAACTCAATTTTACACATTGCATAACACTGCATAAATAATGAACTGCTTTGCCTTCAGTAAAATTCTGCTCAAATACTTCAAATTTTTTCTCTTAAGAATTTTCACACTTCTTCAATACATATGCATATTTTGGCCAATTTCAATACTTCAAGATCTTGAAACCGATTTTGAAATTCAATACTGTCCATACCGCGTGGGAACCCTGTCTTCGTTTCCGGGTTGGTAAAATGAAATCTCATCTCTGTTGGTCTTCCCCTGAAAATATCATTTTTTGGCCACGCCCTGGAAAATCCGCCCGTTCCCGGTAAAAATCCTTCCGACGCCCATGAACGACGAGATAAGCTTTGCACATGTTGTGACTCCATTGCCTGGATCCTAGATCGTCCCTTCGTGCTCCCGACGCAGACCGTTGCCAAGCACTGCGCTACGTCACCCGGGTTGGAAAAACCCGAAGCTCGCTTCCTGAGTCGTCGTCCTGGGTTAACGGAGTGGTTTTTGTTTTTCTTTTGTTTAATTTATTATCGCCTTTTTTTACACAGGAAAGATTCGGCTCGCGAACGACGTCGGAGCAACAGGCGCGGTGAGGTAAGCCTTCCTCCCCTTTTGTCCTCAAGATTACTTTTGCGCGATAACCACGCTCTGCTGGCATGTTAAGTATTACTCCTCGCAAATACGCTGGTGAGTCAAAGCAGTGACAAAAACTTCACGTTGACTCAGATTGCACGGACGTAGCAATAAAAGAGTTAAAGCGAGCGATAAAAATCTCTTATTGACAATGATGTTTTCGTGCTCTTGGACGAAGCACACACTGCTTCAAGATTCCCGGATGTTGCTTGGCTGCTTGGTGCTTGCTGTTCACCACAAGTAATTGTTTTGCAGAATGAGGGAGGCGCCACTTACCGAGCCGCGCCCGATAATTTCTCCATCAACTCCCTGACATCTCTCGCGACGCTCGATGTTGACAGGCTGGCGAATAAGAATCAAGCCAGACTCGCGAAACTGCACGCTCTGCAAGGTGAGTGCGTCGGTAGTGATTTTTCACCAACAGTGACTCGAAACGTTTTAACATCTCTTGTTGCGAACCTCTGCGAAAAGTTCACTGGCAACCCAGCTATCAAACCTCAAGCCGCAGCATCAACGTATTTTTCTTTTGACATGAAATTAGTGCGGCTTGGAAAGGTTGTTCGTCATTCGCTTCGCCAGCTTGTCAAGGTGCAGTTGTTAGATTGTCGTCGGAGAGTGCGAGCATCATTTCCCATTCCTTTTTTCGAATGTACTACAAATGTTCCGCCTGACTATCAGTTTCGGAATGAGCGTCTTGATTTATTGTCTGTTTGCTTCGTCAACAAACGTACATTTATGCGAGGTTGGAATTTTGCGAACTTTAATTTGATATGTGGCGTGCCCGGGCTAGTTCGTATTTGAGAAACGTCTGTGTGATGACATCACGTTGAACTCGTCCACACGAACAGACTTCGTTGACGTGAGCATATCGAGTCGGTTTCTCGAACATAACGTCCGGTTTATGTTGATTCCCGCATACATTTTGCTGATTAGACGAATTGAGAATGAAGTGAAGGCAACTAACCACCGCCCAATCGGCAACGCAAAAATTAGAGACCAATTAACCAATCAACGCGACTGTCGTCACGCCCGTTCATCACTAATCGTGCCATCGGTTCAGCGTTGACATTCGTTGCGTCCAGGTGATGACGTGTCGCTGACGGACCCTGATGACATCATCGATCGCTTTGTCAATCAGCATCGGTCGGAAATTCCGACGCCGGACTCGATCAACATTCCCCGGCAACGAAAAGCGGCCTCGGTGGCCAAAAACTTCAGGGAGCGGCCGCCGTCCGTCAACACCCTTGACACAGAGCCGTGGCTGAGACCTGGCACGGAGCCAGCTGGCGCTGCTGGCACGACCACTTAATCGCTCGTAATTCATGCTCTCAGTTAACTTGCGTCATTTAACACTGTGTACCTTTGGACCTGACGTCTTTCTCCGTTTTGTTGACATAACGAGTTGGTGTTTTTCATGTGAACAGTTCAGGCCCGACTGTAAAAAGAGTTATTATAGATTTTATAACAGAATCGTTCCAGTTTCCCCTAGGGAACAATATTCTTACTGTTTGTCCACATTTCATATCGTTTCCTCTATCCTGTGGTTTGTAACTCTTTAGTCGACGTTCGTCTGCGTGCGCCATGGCGACGCAGCTCTTACGCGCATTGTTGATGGTGCTTTTTATTTGTCCGGTTGCTATGGTGACAAGCGCTAGACCATACGTTCGTTGTACGTCACAGCGCAAATATTGTTTTGCTGAAGATAAGCGTCCGCTACCATCAAAAGCGTCGGGGGTATACACGCGAATGATCTGTTCAGTATCGCGGTGTGTGGTCAAGTCCCAGACCACCTGAGCAGCTTACTATGCAATAATCATAAAATGCATTGGAACTTGGCCAGCTCTTATGACAAAACAATGGCAACTTTGCTGACAACGTGCGTGGCCAGTTAGAAATTGTTGTGCAACTGATCATTTCCTGGGAAGGCTTGGTAGCAGCCGGTGTGGTGTTCGCTTGACCATGACTTCGTCTATTGAACGCAAGTTTTGCGCGCGTTTCCAACACTATCAAGATGTTTTGCCACTTTGTGCGTCATTTTCTGTATAAGCATTGTGATTCATCGCCCTTGTACACAAAATATATCTCGCGAGCCTTTTCATAGATGCTATGCGTTTAATTTTTAATAAAAATCGATTCTGTTGTGTCGTTTTCCCCTCACGTCAGCTTCTTGTGGTGAAGAAGCTGTGCCGGTTTCCTTCTCACGAGAGANACGGAAGTAGGACACTTATGTACTTGCGGGGTGATCTTGTGTGTCCTTTCATTCATTTAAATGCAAGACTGCAGCTGTTTTTTAAGGCGTCCCTTATTGTTTATGAGTAAGACGGGTTGGATCGCCTTCTTGTATTTTACACCCTAGTTTCAAGCTGCACACGTAACGCCGATGATGCATCCAAATATTAATGGCTCGAGTCATTTTTTGAAAGAATGACTCACACGAGTATTTGTGGAAATACTCGGTTCCAGAGAGAAGTTCGCCAAAATTATGAAAACGTCAGTACGCTGAAATTTCTGCGTCAACCGCTGCATTCCTCTCACGGCCCATCCCGAAACTTTCATGATGAAAACTTGTCTGCATCAGTGGCGTAGCAGCCATTTGGACATTCTGGATTTATCCAGGGGCGGCAAAAATTGGCCTTATTATTAAACAGCAGCCTTCATTGTAGAAAACATTCTGCACTATAGAAAATATTCTGAGTACAAAGGTTTTCGCGGTTGTTTTTTTCACACTTAATTCACGTTGCTTGACCAGCAGTAATAATTTGAATGTTACGTATGGCTACCACTGTTTAAACTGTGATAAGGTCTTAATCGCAAACGTCACAAAGGAGCTCTATGATATACCGACATGACTTGATGCAGTATGAAGTTGTTCGGTATTTGCGAGTAGAATGCAC
>JGI24158J21664_10006785_pt1 | contig 15127 bp, 4 predicted proteins | sample Ectturendosymbi3_FD_21664 | JGI IMG/M metagenome (IMG submission 21664) | reverse complement strand
TACAAAATACTGCTATAGTGTCCGAACGTCCGCAATTCTTTTTCGAAATTAACGAATCATGATATTACATGCTTAATCTACCGGCTCTGCATTGAGGACAAAAACCAGAAGAGTAAAAGTCAAGGGTAAAGAGGCGGCTCTAACTTACTAATACAATATATATTGTGGGGCCCCTACGAATGATCGCCCCCCCCGACCGGAGGGTACGGGGCTGCCTTGCCACGGCACTGGTGCAAGTAGCGTAAAAATGCTAGCGCAGTCGCATTTCATCGAGTCTAATGACATAAAATCGAAACATTTTTCAACGCGTTGAGGGACCCTAGCTTTTATGTTATCAGCTGATACGTCAACCTGTCGCTCAAGAATCGGACCAGATCCACGTTTTATATGCGCGCAAGTTTTGTAGAAAGACTATTTCGGAAGTGGGTGTGTTTGAGCAAAGTCGCTACTCGGCTTCGATTGAACGTGTGTTGGTGTACATCAGAAGCGTGTAATATAAGAAGCGCAAGCGTTATGGCGACTACGACGACTTCATGCTCAACTGCAACATTAACTGCAAGCAGCATACTGCAGATCTGGCACTTATAGCATCGAGATTTTCACAAGCGCTTTTGCAAGAAAGTTTTACGAGCAAATGGTGGCTTTCATCTAAAGTGAAAGCTTGGGGCTTTACTAAAAACAAACTTTTAAAACTTGTCATCTCAATGCCAATAGACTTTCTATTTGCCGGCACGAATCTGAACATAATTATTCAGAAAAAAGCGTCAGAAAAATGCACATTTCATGGATGATGCTCTGAAAACAAGGAGCTCTAAATATTTAAATGTTGAGACTTGATTGTTGTTTACTCTCCCCCCATCAAAATTCCTTGCTACGCACCTGTCTGACACGATCTGCCATCGACTATATACTACGTTAGGTCAATGAAGCTGTATTTTATAAAGTGGAAACGTTTGTGTATTTGTCTGCCAACTGTGTTGGGGCTGTTTTTTTCATCTTATCGTGGCTGGAACATTCGTGATTTCTAAGAAAAAAACGAAAAATGAAAAATTATGGATTGTGTGATTATTTTTTTGCTTTGATGCTTTTCTTGCAAAAAAATTTAGAAATATCGCTGATTTTACTTAGGTGTTAAGCTACGCGAGCAGCCATTACTTGTTAATTTTTGTAGTTTTTTACATGCGTGTTGGTGAACCCGTTCTTGCAATAATGGTTTTAAAATCATTAATATTTTGATGGTACTTTTAAATATTATGAACTTGGCAGATCTGGGATGAATTATATTTCAGTGCTAAGAATTTGAAAGTTATAATGTTATAATACGACAAAAAATTATGAAGATATTTATAGATGCCATGAAAATAATTACATATGTCTTTAGCTGTTTTGCTTGTGTGCAAATATTCATCTACTCCAGGGGTCACCAACCTTTTTGAAACTGCGAGCTACTTCTTGTTTACCGATTAATGCAAAGGGCTACTAGATTGATGCACACTTCTGAAATAAAAATTTTGCTCAATTTACCTTCAATTATTTTAGTACTGATATTCGTTAATGTGAAGACATTGATCATCTTAATGTTATTTTTAGAACAGGCCCGCGGGCGACCTACATTGCCTTTGCGGGCGGCCTGGTGCTCGCGGGCACCACGTTGGTGACCCCTGATCTATTAGCTAGCGACATATTTTCTCTAACGCTATGCACTGATACCTTTTCGCATGAAAATTTCGGAATAACAGAGCATAATTGCTTTGTTGTTTTTCAATGAAAACGCTGTTCAGCCTGATAATAATCGAAACGTTTTGGTCATATGGGAAGTGTTTTCCGAACAGTAGTAGAAATTTGCATCCTACTCGAGGCTAATATCATTTGATCTGACTGCATTTGACTTTTGTTCTGCAAGAGCATATTAAAAGGTTCTAACAGCTGATTCACCGTGAAACAACAGACGTTTGCTCATGAGCTTTTATTTATGGGAAGAGTTGAAAATTTCAACTGATGTTGCAATACCTCTTGTTTTTTAAGTTTTCTCAAATTTTGTTCAATGGCGTGATTATATATTCAACGCAAAATGTGTTTTTGATATTCTGCTGTTTTAGAATTAAACCGCCAGGTAAACCAAACGTTTCTGAACACCTGCCGCCATAAATTTTTTTCTTCGTATTCTAAATTTATGTAGTAAAACTAGAAAATAATAAATCTTAATTTTGAAAATTAACTTTTTGTTTTTCAAGTCTCGGTAATACCTGTAATGCTTCTCGCTTTGATCACATTTCTCTTACTCCAAAGTGACTCCAAGACATCATTTCCAACTAAGAAGACCTTTAATGAAGTTTGTTAATAAGTTTCACTGTTAGGTAATCACACCTATCAAAAGTAGCCAGATACTGACTGTCGGCTAAAATTTGCTTGACTATAGACGTTTCGACGACTGCTGCAATATTTAAACATTCTCCGATTAAGCAAATTTACTTGATTTTCCCGCTTGAATGTAGGACTAGAAATTCCTCCTAATTATGTTTCGTGTTAAAAAGTTGCAAAAACTCCTTTACAAAAATATATTTCGATACTGCAAAACGTAATCGTTTTTTGCAAATGACATTTCAATGTGGGGTTCTCGGGGTATCTGATCCGAGTAGATGACCTTGCTAACCTCCTCATAAAAACAAGACAAATGTTGAAATAAAACGAAAAAGGAGGAAGACAAAACTAGGGTGATCGAATAATATCTTTATTGCACGCAAAAGCAGCCGCGGTCTTCAGAATTATTGCGACGTTTTCACCTGAAAGCAAAAGATTAAGTTCTGAGCATTAAATAAAACTCTGCTTTTCACATAGAGCACCACAACACCTGATATACTCAATACGATATTTGCCTTCAAGTGTTGACTTACACTGTGTTGGTTAAATCAATATCATCATCATCATCATCATCATCATCATCAATGCTGAAAGGTCTTCCAGATGAGCAGCCAAGCATGAAAATGAAACAAACCAACGCTAAAGACAAAGTCGCCAAGTGATTCATTACTCTTCCACAAGTAGGACTTCTTTCACACAATTCACTTTCTAGCCACTGAGTATGATTGGAGAGCACTACTGTTTTACTCTGTAAATCAAGGCAAAATAGAATTACCAGCACGATCAAGAGACCGTAGTAATGAGATGAGGAAACAATCAAAAGTTTTCATTATCGAGCAGGGTAGAGATAAAAAAAACATAAAGTAGGGAACCGTGTGCAGGGCCGTAACGAGGTTAGATGGTGCCAAAAGCAAGAAGGAAGTTTTGGGCCTCCATGTTCTAACCTGAGGTCCTTCGGATGCAAATGTGATGTTGAAGAAAGTATTTGTGACATTGTTGTGATTTTTCGGCGCCGCCATAGTGATTCGGCGCTCGGGAAATTGTGCCCCCCTTGGCCCCCTTCGTTACGCTTCTGACGGTGTGCCACGAAACGTTCACAGTCAGGCTGGATTCTCACAATTTAATTTCTAAAATTATTTCAGGTTTCACATAAATGTCAGAATCCAGCATGAAAACTGTTAACACCCTGTGACTTCTGACAACAAAGTTGTTAATTTCTGAGTAAAACTTTACACATTACCTTTCAGTTTATATAAACNTCAAATAATTTACATAGCGCAATTTTAATTGTATATTTTCGAAAGACAAAAACATCAATAAATGCATGTAATATATCGTTCAATAGACCGAGTATCNCACGTACGACATGCAGAGAATCATATTATCTAAGATTCCGAACTTTTAACTTGATACAATGAGCAACTTTAATTTTTCATTTATTTTCCATTTTTCTGAGGCCATCCTCAAAATTATGTTCAGTTAATTTGTAAAAGATACACCAGCTCGAAAAGAAATCCCATTCACGTTCAAACAAACTATTTACACAATAATGGCGTGAGTGGATGAACTGTCTAGAATTCTGAACCTAGCATTCAAATCAGCAACAACGTGCATTTCGTTTATGTTCGCCTTCAGCAGTTTTGTAAATTTTATAAAAGTTTTTTTCATAAGTTGGTAATAACTTGTAGTGAATAAATGTGTTTTGTCAAGCATGCATTTAAATTCGGCATCATATGCGGTTTTCACAGTTTTGCTAACCAAAGTTTGCTTAGATCTGCAAATATTACTTTAGGTAGGGGCGTGGATTGTCATCCTTTGTCTCATTCTAATTTTTCATTTAAATTTGATAAGAGGTGTATAACCACCAAATTGTCTCCAATCTTTCAGCTGCTTGCAAATCGTAGGTTAACCGCTAGCAAGTGCACTTAGACGGTACAGTGGTGGCCATTTAAGGTATTTCGAAAGGTTACATTGCTGCAGTTGGGCAAGATTGACTTAATGGTGTTTGTGAGACTATTTTGAAGTCAAAACATGACTTTATTTAGATACAGCAGTTGCTATAACTCTACTCTTTGATGGCCACTGGTTAGTTTGGAGTCATGATAATTACATAAAGTGCATTTTGGAGCTGCAGCCAAGCTCAATAACAAGGTGATCAAGGCGATTGTTATGACGGTCCTAATAGACAGAAAATACAATAGCAATGNCAAACAAAAGGTGAAACGCCGGTCATGAAATTGGTTACAGCTGAAGAAGCATAAGTTAAAGAAATTTTGAGAAGAATTTTGGAACTTTTTATGATATAGCTTTAAACCCGACGTCATCTGTCTCCTAACTATCGTTCCAACCACTTGTAAGTCTGTCCGCGTAGAGTAAGGTAACGCGTTGCATAACTGAGCTTGGGTTAGACGAATTCTCCCTAATTCAAGTGCAGTTGAGGGCAAAGACAGACGGTAAACAGTTTGATCATAAGAAAAACCTGTAAAGTGCAACATCATTTGCAGCACCTAGGCCGAAGTACCACTCTATTCGTCGTTATGACCTTGTTGCTGGCAAGGTATTTCGCAATCAAAACGGAACAACAAATTTATGCCTTGCTGTTTGCGGACAGCTCAGCCACCATAGTGGCTCTGAAAAACTTTTTCTCCCACGGAACTCACGGTCCGTGGAAGATGCTGCACATCAAAATCGTAGACTCAGTAGGATAGGGAACAACAGAGCGCATCTCATGACATCATTTTTGCACATATTTGACGTCACTGCGACGCCCACTTTTAAGCTAACTTGTTAGCGGTTTTCTGACATATGGCAGGTTGGTAATGATAACCACTTAAACTTAGCAAGTGTAAAATACCCTTACACTAGCTGAATCGCTCTATTGCGACTGGCGGGTTACAGGATTCAATCACCTCTTGCTCGATTCTAATCCTAATTGCAGTTGAGTGACTTTTGAAAATTATCAATAGCGATTATATGGAAATGGCTCTGTCACAGTGCAGTTCATTCGAGCCAATAAGAAAACCAGCTCTGCCACTGTTTCGGGCGTGCATTCGCTTTAAATCATTTTTCACAGTTTCTAAACGAACAGTTACCGCGAGTCACGACAGTGGAACACGCCAATGTGCAACTTCATCGCCTGTCACGAAAACTTCCTTTTTTGATCGCTCTCTTGCTTTGATTAACGATGCTCTTTTTCCTTATTTACTTTAACGATATCTTACCGCGTGCTATGACTCCAAGACAGGCCTGTGTACAGATGCATAGCATGTTTAAACAATTCCTTTTTTGGAGCATAAAGTTGGGATAGACTGAACAGTTTCATTAACATTAACACTTAAAAAGCCTTCAATAAACTATACATGTTTCATTTTGAGACGTTTCGGATTATTCTTAATCCATCTTCAGTAAAAAAATGAAGAAATACTAAGTAGTGTCAGCAGTTCAAAACCAAAAGTTTCTGTTACGCCAAAAATCCAGTTTGAGGCAAAAGACCGCCAGTAATGTCAAAACTGTTGAAAGCAAAAGCAGGACCAACAACCATGCAGAAAATGCTAAAACAAAACCTACGTAAGGTGGTAACCTACAACAACAAGCAGAGACCAGCAGCAAGGGACTGTTCGCAGACCACTGCAAGCGACGGATGCAAAAAAATTTGACACAGTAGTATTAACATCTGTAGCTGTTAAAAATGATCATCAATATAACCTTCATAGTTACAAGATCACCCGAGACATGCGCAAAACCACATGTGGCGGCAAGAGACAACCACCTATACCTACATCCAGCACCATATGTCTACGTCAACACAAACAATTGGGCCACGAAAGCGAAACAGGTATCAACGTAACAACAGAACTTCAACCAAACATTTGACTGACATAGCAATACGTATTAAAAATGTATGAAGTGGTAGAAAAAACTTCGACATTAATATCGGGCTACTGCTCTTGAATTAAGAGTTAGTTAACAATTCATGGTAATCGAAAGCAGAAGCCAAGATTTCGGTATGTAGTCCATGAAATGATCTGGATGTGAGAACAAATGTTTGACTAAATCGGAAGTTGGATGGTTATATCTTTCGAAAGATTGTGTTCGTCAAGGCGAAATGTCAAATTTATTTGAGTTTGTCCATTGTAGGAATGACCACACGAACATTTAAGTTTATATACCACCAGAACCGTCTTGAATAGGCTAGCTTTATATTTGTGCACGGGAGGCTTGACATTCTGAAATTTGACAAATACTTCACTGAAGGTTTGTTTGGGGGCTCTAAGCCCAACAAAGATCCACGTGGCGACGGGACTGTGTGTATACTATATTACATCGTTCCAGATGAGATTGCTTGTCCTTGTACATAAAATGTTTGTATGTGTTCTACGAGTACGAGCAAGCTGCACAAGTTCTTTCAAATATTTTCGAAAGAAGTTTCGAATTTTTTTTCTAGCTCTAGTGATGTTTCACCAAGGTGGGGCATATACAGTGGCGTAGCAAGGAGGGGCCTGGGGACCCACGGAACCTTTTGGGGGGCAGCACTTTTCTAATTAAAAGTTCATTTTTGAAAGGAGTTTAATAGTTCAAGCTTTTCGATATTCTTAAATAAATGCTTAAAATCTTTAAAAATTTTATCTTTTTTCAATTTGTGTGTTTAGAAGCCCTAGATTGGTAAGCTAGCCTAAAAAACATGACATGTTACTGTGGACTGAGCAAATTGATGAAATGTTTATTCAAAAGTCTGGGTCAACTCCAATGTACTAAAGTGACCCTGTATTTTTCCTGCAATCGGGGCTTTTGTAACACACTTACTTGGTGGCGATTGTGTCCCAGTCCCTATACCTTCCTCTTCAGATGACGCTACTTCTGCTATCCAAGTCAAAAGTCCTTTGAACAAAGAAAAGAGATGACATTCAACTGCATACTAGCAAACATTTGGGCATCGGTTGTTCGTGGTTTATATTGCCCCTCCTCTGAAAATCTGATAAAAAAGGCTCTGCATGAAATTACGGTAAATAATCAAGACTAGCTTAATCTTTTTGCTCCTATCGTTGCTTCCTCAACTGCACATCACAACATTACCTGATACCTGGGCATTGGCGACGAAGATTTCTCTGGGGCGGCGATAGCTCAGTAGCAGAGTGTCCGCTTCAATTGGAAGGTTGGGTGATCCACAGCCACTGAGAGAATCGCTGTTGCGCTCCTTGGGCAAGAGCGTTCACCTCAACTGCCCTGGTAAGAAGCATACTTCAGGCGTTGGCATGCCGCTAATTGCCGTCGCCAAGTTGAAAAAAAGCATTTCTTGACACATCTCATGCTGTTTTTTAATGTTCAGTGGGATATTTTAAATAAGTGCCATAAGCTGTATAGCCTAGTCATTAGGTAGGCTTATTAACATTAAATTTTGACGATTGAACTGAAGAACTCTACAGAGGTAACGTTGCTCAGTTTCAATACAACAGTTGTTTTTCTGCATGATGTAATGGTTTCGGAAAATGGCGTTCTTGAAGCTGTTTAATGCAGTTGGTGTGTTTGCATGGGTAACTTTGAGCTCAGATTGTCGCTTTGAACTGTAAGTAAAGTGAATCAGAGTCAGCCGATAGGCAGTGTGAATTTCTCGTTTGCTCAGCGGTATACTTCTTATTATTTGCAGTCTTAGAAAAATTCATTTCAACAAGAAAAGCTTAGAAAAGGTGTTGCTCTCGTTTTGCTAAATTCTTGAGGGAAGAACCCTAGTCTGAAAACCTAACGCAAGAGAAAACGATATGTTTAGATATGATTGTGGTGAAGGATTTTATTAAAGGGGCGTTAAATCGATACAGTTGTACAATTTTGCAATGGCTGTACTGAATAAATGTTTTCAGCGCAATCACCTTCGAACGTAAAACGTTGTAATCACTGTTGACTAATAAAAGGCTTACGTCCCACCTGGCATGGCTTGATAATACAGTTTCCGAAATGTATGTCCGTTAGTAATTAGGGGGTTTTGCTGGCTTAGCCTCCCCCAAACAAAACTCTAGTCTTTCAGTGTGAAACACTATAGATCAGTGGATTCTTTGTCAAATTTTAGAATATCAATCCCTCCTGAAAAAACGTAAATCACCCCATTTGAAGATCTTCTGGCGATTGTTCTTTGGTAACGAACAAAGGCAAGCAACAACATTGTGCACGTGTAATCAGAATAGGTCCAACCCAACTGCTAGACCAACTTGCGCAGGTCACGATGAAGATTGCAACCCAGCGCTTCACAACCGTAGCCTGTTTTAAACCTGTGATATTTTTTCAAAATGGGTCCTCGCACCTACAGAGGGCTCCGCGCAAGTGCCGACAGAATTAACGTTTAACACCTTTTGTATATTCTAAGAGACGTAAACCACTACTGAAACGTGAAGTGAACAATGAAACGTTCTTTACATCACTGAGGTCATATCATCAGATTTATTATTATAGCTTGCTTGGGCAGGCTATATACTTTTTTACTTTAAGTCGGCATACTACACAAAATTTTAACATACATAAATGTTTACATTTGTAAAGCAGGTAGGCCTCCATCACATCCCTTAATATTTTCGTTAGATCTGATGGAATGAGTAAACTATCAAAAAGCCATGCGGTGGGCTTACCGGAGATTAAAAACCAACAGGGAAGAAAATTTGACGAAACACATCGGGTTGGCTTGTGCATATGTAAAGAAAGCAAAAAAATACAAAATTAATGACGAGGAAGGTGGCGACAAGCAGAAAAAGCAAGATTCATAATCGACAATGACAAAACAGACCTATTTCAGTTTGTGAGTGTTTGATTGTGATTTTCAAGATGTTTTATTTATCATCATATCTTTAAATAAGCACAAAACATGATCTTAATTTTAAAATTGTTGTAAGCAAATTTGGAAAGAGCGGCACTTCTATGGTCGGCCCTGGGCGGTACTTAGCCTCGCAACGCCACTGGGCATGTACAAAAGCATTTTTGAAGTAGCGGGTGTCTTTTCTTGCTTGTTTCCGAAGGGACATTTTTATAATGTTTGTTGAAAAATATTTTGATTTGCTTGTCAATAAACCAGTCAGGTATTTCGCTCCTATAAAGTTAGATTTATTATTTTTAAGTTCTTTGTGGATCAATTGATAAGGGCTGCAAATTTGTTACGAACGATGTAATACTTCGGACGAAAACCAAAGTTTGATTTTTTGTTGCATCAACATCATATAAACACAAAAATAATTTTTTGTATAATATTTTTTGTTTTTTTTTGTTTTTTTCACAAAAAAACATGGTTCCAAATGGAAATATAAATATCGGAAATATAATTATGTGTCTGCATGGTTCCAAATGGAAATATAAATATCGGAAAAATAAACCTATACAAACCACTAAAACTCAACGAAATTTAAGGAAAAGAGCTTCCGAAGCATACGAAAGAGCCCTAAACTCCTTGTGAGGATTGCATTGTCATTACTTTCATGAGAGTAATGTAGGAAAGATGTGCATTTCTTTAGGAGGTCTCAAGCAATTGTGGTACTAAACACGGCGCCAGAAAATAAGTTGTAGGGGGTCACGAGACGTAAATGGGGTCATACAGTAGGCTACTTATCTTGTTTTCAAACGAAGGTCACATTTGCGTGGCACCCGAAAAGCTTAGATGGCCTAAGACTTCGTATTCCTTTAACTCTGTCTTTGCTTGTCCTAGAGAAAACCGTGTTTTGAACCAGCACACTGTACTGTAAGCACCGTTGCATCGAACGCCTAATACTCTGCTCAAAGTGTTCCACCCAATGTTGAAAGGGTTCGAAGCAGTAAATCACCGTATTTTTCCTCAATGCTTCAATTTGATGTCAAAAAATTGCAAGAAAACTTATTGCGTTTTCTTAGGCGGTCGGCTGTTGCCTGTTGTCAGCCACTAATCTGGCGTGATTATTAGTTTTCGCAGTACAGATGATCGACTCGAGCGGGCAACAGGCCGTTCTGCTTTGGTGATATTCAAACCGTGACCTGTAAAGCTGAAAATGATGGCCTCGAACGTTTTCTGAAAATAGTCCTAACGCACTGAAAATACATTAACGTTTTGCTCTGCCTGGACCCAGGGGCGTAACGAGGTTAGATGACGCCCGGGGCGAGAAGCACGTTTGGCATCCCCATGTTTGAAACTGATGTTGTTCGGAAGTAAATGTACTGTTTTGAAGAAAGTACTTGTGACATTTTAGGACATTTCGACGCCCTCCGCAGTCATTCGGTGCCACTTGCAATGATTCGGCGTCCGAAGAATTGTGCCCCCCTTTTCCCCCTCGTGACGCCTCTGCCTGGAACTTATTTAGTCGTCCGTTCTCACACAAGCATGTGTGCGTGTACAAACATACGTCTGCCACTAGAACGCTCCTTGAGTGAGTAAATGTACCGCGAGTGGGGAGGGGACCTTTAAGAGTGTCGGGAAATAAAGTAAGTTCGCACATGCCTCTCCGGAACAAACGTCCCCCAACGTTTTACTTAACTTCCGCGCTTCTAGGCCTGTCTAAATATCCGGTTTGTATATTGAATACAAATAAAAAGATAAAACTTGTAATGGGACATAGGTGTGTGGGAGGGCGTATTTTTGAGGAAACAAAATTTTGCCCAAATTTCTCTTTTTTGCTTAAATGTTTCGACTTTCACAAAATTTTAATGAATTTGCTCTAATTTCCCCAAATGTTATTCATTTTACCCAAAGTGGAATGAAGCTGTTCTAATTTACCAAAATTAGAATGAAGCTGTTTTTGCAGTCAGACTCTTGATGGTAGCTAGCGTTTTCAGCTTTAGAGCTGCTCGTCATCAGGACTTTTCTGGGAAGTGCATCTGAGGTTCTGAGATGGAAGATTCTGATTGTGATCATGTGTTCCGAAGGTGGTGGATAGTCGGACAATGCTTCGATGTTTCTAGCACTGTTGACAGCTCAGTTGTATAAACGTACCTCAGAAAAAAAGGCTTAATTGTGTTATTAAGTATAAAGCACACAAATACTACCGTTGCTTGTCATTCACGCAGTGTCGGTGATATTCCGCTGAAAAGAGAAAGAAAAATCAACTGCTGCATTTGATGAATAATGCGTTTCTTCGGTCGCAGCCGGATACCGCTTTTTACTTTAGAAACAAATGAAACTTTCATTTTTTGTTGTAGCAATACAATAAAAACATAAATATAGCACTGATTTGAATTGTAGCAAAAGTGGAGAACTGTTGTACAACTAATTCATTGCCAGGTTTGGAGTGTGACATGGAAAATGTGCTGTTTTAACGTTTGTAAGCAGCATCTCCCACACGCTCAACAATTTTTTTCTTACTATGGAAGAAGTTTCAGGTCAGACAATTTCGTACCCTTTGCACTGTAAATGCCAATTCAGCTGCCTCATGCCACAGACCGTAGACCAGGGGTGCACAACCTGCGGCCTTTGATAAAAATGTATGCGGCCGTGAATATGGAATTTAAAATGCACTGTAAGTTTTGGCGGCCGTGCATTAATAAATACTCTTTGTCTACTTTAGGAGAGTATTTAATAAAAAGGCGTACAAACAGACGTGTGGTAGCTGGCTAGGCTTAGTGTGTGGAAGCAGAACAGAAGCAGGGCCATAAAATATCTTTAACTCATTGACGACCGTAATTCATAAAAATCATCGTAATGCGGCCGGCAACGGCGAAAAGGCTGTGCATCCCTGACGTATACGTAAGTTTCAGTGTAGGCAGGTTTAATTCTACAAGACGCGTGTGGGTAAGTACGCTGTTGCTAACAAGCACCTTGGTTACGTTAAATATTTACAGACATATTAAACAGACTAAGGTTTGCTTTCGATAAAGATTTGTTTACGCAGCCGTTGATTGACTCGGTTGGATACTTTTTGCACAATATATAATATTATGTTACGTTGCCTATTTCTGCACAGCCAGTTTTAAATAGATCCGACCTTCTTGTTATAGAGGTAGAAGCTTTCATTATCAAAATCAGACTTTCGCCCGTTGTATCAACGGTCAAGAGCTTATTGAAAATGTTGTTTGCAAGTACGTCTGCAGCTAGCAGCGAAGCCCTATCATCAGCATGTTTTTTTCATCCGAAGAGACAAAGATTTTGCTCTTCAAAACATACAGTAAGTTCAGTGGTGAAAAGTCTCTTGCTAAGACGAGCTGAGTGTTCTCCACGTTTTGTAAAGCCGAAACAATAAATGTACATGAGTAACCAAGTAATATTTTTCTTTTAATGAACCTCCGGACCAACAGCTGATGTTAAAATTATTTTGACTGTATAGGCAGCCTGTTTGTATACTGAAATTGTTACCCTGGACATTGTCCGTGCACTTGTTTGGAGCTGCTATGAATGTGACATTCACTTTGCAATCTCGGCTCACGATGAAACTTACGAGTTTCAAGCACAGCAAAAGTTAAGAATACTTTTTGCACTGTGGTCAGTTAATTAAATTGTACAAGAAGTTACGGCTTGCTGCTGATTTCAAAATCTGTTGAAGTGCAGAGAAAGAAAAAATTATTGAGGGCAACAAAAACAAAAACATTTTTGCTGAGTTTTTGTTTTTTGTTTTCAAATCCTCAAACGCAATGGAAAACAATGGCGTTTTTTGAGCCACCCATTACTTAAGTTGCAGAAACATACGCGATATTGCTGATTTCAATACTAATAACCTGACTTGAATTCAGTCTTTCTAAAGAACGAGATGCGGTATCTTTTGACAAACACAGCACAGTCACTTTCTGTCGATATAACGTTAAGTACAGAGTGCGAATGACTGACGTGTGGTGAGTTGTAGGATTGGCGAGACACTTGAAGCGGTCAAAGGCGTTATTTTAGTACAAACGTTTCAACAAAGACGAAGCTGAATTCGATTCTTGCGCAAGCAAGTTCAAGCGGGGCTAAATTTCTCTTCTTCCAAAGTGGAGTATGCTTCGTACAATTGAACAAAGTCAAAACCTGGAGTCTTGCAAAATCGTATAACAAATCACAATACAAAAGCCAATGATTGTAAGTAAAATATTGGCCGTTTCGACAAGCACATGTTTTCATTCTCAGCTAAAATCGAATGTGGGCGTCTGCATGAATGAAAGTAAAGGGTTTGTTCCCCATGGTGAAGGTTCTAACTGGTCTTGGTAAATCAAAAAATAGACTTGTTAGGTGATTCCACACAACGTCTCTTTGGAGAGACCATTTGTTTGTAGAGTTGGTGGTACACCAATGCATCAAGGCATCTCTGTATGCGCGTGACAAAATATGTCAACAGATTTAAGTGAGGTGTTAGATTGTCTGTGCCTGTACGTGCCCACTGCCCACGGTCGACTTAATTCAGTGCAGTTTCATATTGTCTGCTTTTTGGTGTACTGCCGTAGAACTGTCATCGCAAATGGTAAGTAGGCAACCCTATGTTCAAGTGCGACGTAAAATCAAACTCGACTTATAATCGGTTAAATGCGTAGTTACAGTGGTTCATTAGTTTTGATCGAGATTTTTTATTAATATCGGTGTAACTTGGTTCTTACGGAAAATGAGTGATACCAAAGTAAATGGCAATGCTTGCTGCTGTTTTACACTTTGCACCGAAAGCGGTTGAGAGGTAACGCAAGATATAAAAAGATCACAAATACAGCTTAGTTGAAAACCTGTGGGATAAATTGTAGTTATTGTTACTCGAATTCCAAGGTAATCTTCAGGCTGGGCTGCTTAAGCGACTGTTTTTTGCAACTCGTTTTGTGTTCTCACTGCAAGATCAGGAAACACGGTTTCAATTGCTCCCATCTGCATATAGAGTCTTATAGACGTACGTGAAGGGAGGTCTGAGGGACCGCAGCGCCCAGAATTGTGGTGAATACCAAAAATCAGGTAAATGAAGACTCACTATAAGAGCGAATTATTTGTACAAAATCAAGATATGCCACTGTTTTAAACATGAGATGACACTACGAAAAATCAGAAGAATCAGATATCCGAGTCAAAATGAGTTTGTCCGAATTTCAATCTAATCGCTGATCATGCCTGAAAGAAGTCAGAAGGAAAATTCACCCAATTGTATAGCACTATATTACTTCTTTGGAAAATGTGCTTATACTTATCGAAAACTGTATACACAACGTAGTTTGGATCATCATGCTTTCTCGTTTAAGAGAAGTTTCGAAATGCAAGAAAGGTTTTCCTTTCATTGGCATGCAACAGCAGACAGCAGAAAGGTCATTTTTAGCTACGTTGTCTGGACACTTTTAGCGAATAAATTGATGGCACTCAACCATACGCAGTGAATGGCTTAGCCTTGCCTGGATTTTTGTGTTCAACTCTGGAATACTATCGCGGGTCTGCCAGATCCGGGTGAAATGAGGTCATTCACGTTAAACTACGGAAGCGGAAGTCGGCGCGCTTTGAAATCTTCAGAAGCTTCATGTTTTTGAGTGACTAGTAATAGGTACGATTGCTGTCATCCACGCTCTTCTAGATATTGCAAGGGAGCGAGTTCGTCACGAGTTCGAGTCTGGCAGACCCGACAATAGTATTAGTGTGAGGTGGTGGGGTGCGCATAACCCCACTCTATGGTTTATGGGGGCAGAGCCTGTAAAAAGCTGAAACTCACTCAGGGCATGCTTCTATGGTCGTGCTAGCAGTATACAAAAAGAGAAGTTGTTTACGCCCATAGTTTTTTATGAGCAATTGAATTTTAGGCATGTCTGACACCTTCGCTATATTTGGTCTACTTACTTTTCATCAAACATCGTATCATATTAGAGTAAAGTAACTTTGTAAGTGCTCAAATTGCTCAGTGAG
>JGI24158J21664_10006783_pt1 | contig 15128 bp, 6 predicted proteins | sample Ectturendosymbi3_FD_21664 | JGI IMG/M metagenome (IMG submission 21664) | reverse complement strand
TTCCTGTTTTCAATTTCAAAATGGGCATCAAGTGCTTAGCCAACTTGCATGTCTCGCTCTTGAGCCCTTTGTGCCGAGACTTGGAGTGCCCTATGGGCTGGGGTGGATTATCCGGATAACGGTTAACCGATTAAGCGAGAGCATTTGTGCCATCCGATATTTGGGAAAATCCTCTCGGTTAACCGGATAAAAAAGTAACGTTACTAATGTGTTTTACGTTTTTTTAGTACGTTTGGATATTCTTTGTTTCCTGATACGGACGACCTAAGCTCTGTTAAAACCCTGTTAAAATAATTTTAATAGGTCTCGTTCACACGACTCCACAATGGATGCGTTGTGCTTCATAAGAATTGGTTGCAGAAGCAGTAAATGTTAAAAATGTATGATTTTGTTCACAAACGCTCGCACAGCCATGAGTGAATATTTGCAATAAAACTGTGTCATATTTTTACAATCGATGCATCACGCAAATCACGTTAAATTAATTGTCTAACAATTAGTGGTTATTATCCGGTTCACCGGTTAGCTAAAATGCAAATATACGGATATACTCGTTATCCGGATAGTACAAATTATTGATAACCGAACTAACCATAGTACGGAAATGCCTTCAAAAAGCTCCAGAGGTTCAATCTATTCGTTGTTCGTGTGATCCTTCGCAAAGGAAAAATGAATAGGTGTCAAAAATGAATGAAATTCGAAGAAAGTAAAGTTCGAAAATACGCATTACTTTTTTTGGTAAAGTCATGTAAAGCTTTGGCAATACCGAAAATTTTTCGGTTTTCGCGTGTCGGTCTCGGACATTCAGGTCTCGGCCTTGTACTTTTTGACAAAGACTTGCTCTTTGTAGTTTGATCCCAGTGCCGGTGTTGGAGGTAACCGTTTGGACTGCCATCACTGATTGCGTTGTTGGGAAAGACTCGAAATCTTTGTGGGGTTATCCGTTAAAACAGAGTAATTTTTCGCATGAGTTTTAAGATTAGTTATTATTGCACTGAGAAAAAAATGTACACACTCCCGTCCGTTTAGCATATCAACATTTTGCTAAATGTCACCTAGGAAACCGTCGTCAAAAAGGGTGGTTTCCATTGGATGCGATGTTGCACATATACAATCTTCTTTTATCAAGAATCTCTTGGAACATAAAAAGCTTTTTGATCTTATATACTGCCTTGCAGGTGGGGGACTTGATTTTGCATTGGGTCACTAACCCCGGTTAGGCGTCTCAATGGCGAGCTGTCTATACTATGAACAAAATATTAACGTGCGAGCACACTTCAAACGGGTGAGGTCAGCTACCTATAGCCTTTTCCCACACTCAGTCACAGGCAAGTAATTTTTCGTGCACCTGTACACGAGCATCAGTCAACCATCTCGCGTAGGTGTTCGCTTGCTCAATGTACTTCTCCGGCCCGTTCGCGAACAGCAGTAGCACTCTTCGCTTGCTTGACGGTGTTCCGTCTCCCAACGGGCTCAGGTGAGCGTAGCGAAGTGCAGCCACAAAACTGCGTTGAATTGTTTCTGAAAAAATCCAAAGCCACCTAATACGAAGAACAGAAAAACGGTAACTCATTTTTTTACTACAACAACGTTTATGAATTAAAAAAAAAGCTACAAAAGGTTTCGTTAATGCGCTCAGGAATCAGCGATGTGCAAAACTCAGATATCATCTCAATCGCGTCTGGGTCAAGTATCTTTTCCGGAATGGAAAAGGGCAGTCAGGGATACTTTAAAATTCACCTGAATCACCTGAAACCTTGCTGATAATCAAACTATTGCAAACTAAAGTTTTGTTTTATCAAAACTTCTTGCTAGTTTCGCCAAAAGTACTGTAGTGGCAGCAGCAGGTGGTCTTATGCCAGCATTTTTTTACTTTTGACAAGTCATGATAATAGGCTCCTGCTTTCAACAAGAACTGCTTCATGAATCCATTACATACAGACGAAGAGAAAACGTGATTTTCGATTGCTCACCGTCAGGTTTTGCCGGAATGCGATCGACGTCGAAAATGAAGTCTTCTCGATTTTTATGTCGATCAAGTGGAATTGCTGTTTTCCGATCGACTTTGTCGCTGTAGCGAAAAAGTCCAACTCTCATATCCACAAACAGGAATTTTCTGGAAAGTTTCTGAAATATTAGTTACGGTCGCTTTTTTTCCGTGCCTAAAATCAACGCACTAAAAGTGCTTAATTTTCTAAATTTCTATATCAATCGTTGAAAAATGTGATGGCGTATGCGTAGTAAAGTAACTGATGTCTACAAAGGCGATGAATTTGAATCAATCAGCACATTGGTTTCAATAAGCAATTGATTTCACGTGAAACTAGACATCCTCAGTCCTGAAATCCGCAAGCAATAAGTTGAAAGGCTGAAGCAAGAGCAGAGAAACAAGCAAAATGCAAGACTAAAATGAATAAACCGAAATACAAGCTGGGGCAAGCAAAAACTGGAAAATACGTTGTCCCCAAATAATTGTTTTCACTGGAACTGGAAAAATATCTGACTACAGTTGCCGATTTCAAATGCTTGTACAGTGTTTCTGGTAGTGCTCNATACTNGACTAAAATTTCGTAGGGGGTATACAATCAAGCAGTTCACCAGATCATCACCAGACCNGGGCATCACCAGACCTTTGTGCGCCCCTGCCTCGTACTGTGCGCTTTCCTATGCTNAGTAAGCAGTCAATACTTGCGGCCTGTGCGGCCTCATTGTCGGCGTTAATGGAAGNGTACACCAATGCAATATTCACTACGAAAATAGTCGTGTGGCCCTTGGCGCAANCCAGTGGAGATAGGCGCCGNTGACCACCNACTGGAAATACGAAAAGAGTAATAATGAAACCGACCCTCAATCATTATTANCGTGAATAGAATGGTTCATTACAACTGGTTCTCAGCTGCGAACGCTAAGGTAAAACTCTGGTCGCAATCCATGACGTTTCTGTGGTGTTGGAAAATGTGGCGAAATTCTTGTTGGAAAGACAGTTTGTAACACGATAATGGTGATACCGGTGCCTTTAGAAATTTGTGAATAAAGTTTGGTGAAGTATCTTCGTTTCAATGTCGCCATCACTTACTGGGATTTCGCGTATTTTGAACTGAACTGAAACATTAGACTGCAAGACAGACAACTTCATCATAACACGTAAAATCGGCTCAGACTTTATGTTTGCCTGAGCAGTTTATTGGAAAAGTGTAAGTTGTCAATGGAATCAAAAGCTAGGCATGTCACAGAAACGGTTATTGAATATTGAATTCGACCTACAGCCTTTAGGTCGGATTTGGTCATCACATCACTGCTATCCGCTGTGAAAGTTTTATAGATGCAAGGACGTCACAAATTATCACTTTTTTCAACAAGGCCGTGGAAATGGTCTGTACTGATGCCCGCAAATAACTTCTTATGCATTGAGGGTAAGTGTAATGCAATAGGTGGGCATAAAAATAGGTGAGTCAAGCTAAACCTAATATAAACTACAATCGCATTAAGCAGCAGAAAGTCCATAAATGTCTGAAAAAGCGTCGCTGCTTTGAAAACAAGTCGTTTATCTTCACAGACACATTCTGTTTTTGCTTCTGATTCGCGCCCACAATTTGCCTCATGCCGGTTCGTCCCCTCTTTCGGCCTGACTGCACATATCAGTGTGTTCCCATCTTACCTCAAGATCATCTTGATAAGGATTATCGTTCTTCTCCAGTTTCTTTGTTTAACCTTTAACGACGATTCGACTGCGATCAGTAGATCCATGTTTCCATGAGGAGGGCAAGATTCTATTAGGTTGTTACAAAATCATGAAATTCTAATATACGTTATCCAGAGCAAGGTTATGTTCCAAGTTCACCAATGCTTGTTTGTGAAGGTGATAATTTTGTTTTNTGCGGTAATGGAAAGCGATAGCCAGTAAATAATTTCCATGAAACGTTAAAAAAGCAAGAAAACCTAAAAATCAACAAAATGCAAATAGTTGCATTAGTTTCATTCAATAGCTTTACATTTTTGATTGAAATTCATATTAAAAAAGCAACTGTCAGCAGAGTTAGACAAATCTGGAAAATATGCCAGGCGAGGTGAACGTTTTTGGTTAAGGTGAGCGCTCCTATCCAAGAAGTGCTAAAGATCTTGTAGAAAACAATGCCAGAAACCTTCAGTTTGAAAAAAATGCCTTGTTAAAAATATTTTATAGAATTAAAGAGGAACTGGGAAAGCGATGACGGAAAATAAATGCAAAACGTAACCATGCNCCTGTATNTTTGTTTTAACAGTGGTTTAAGTTTTTATAAAGTTGTTTATAAAACGTATGAAACATTGCCAAAGAAAAAGTTTGCAGCTCTGAATCCGTACACAAGTTTTAAAGAAACATTTTGTGGAAATCGAAATCTTTTTTGAGGCATTCAAGATGTACGCTTCTGTCCTTTTCGCAAGTTTCAAGTGACCGGTTAAAACCGATCCATGTTTTGCGTTCCATATTTTCCAGTTGAAAGTTAATTTTTTCCACATGTTTTCCACGATTACTTTGCTTTGCTACTATGTTATCATCTTTTGAAATTCTCAAACATGATTTTCAGGCGTTAAAAGCACAGTGCGTTTTTCATGAATGCAGGCCAGGATGCGTTTCGTACTTGCACAACAAGGTGGCTTGGCTGTCCACTTGGCGACGTGGGAGCTTGTTTTCCGGCATCTTATGTACGACGCACCAAACAACACATACGGTGGAGGACACCGAAGTCTGCACGAGGAGCCAATCTTGTTGCCATCAGAACAAATTCTGAAACAAAACTGCCACGTTCAGTTCCATAACAATCAGACAGCAGTTAAAGCAAACTGCCGACAGCAGGGATACTTTGTGAGGGATGTTTGTTACAGGCAAAAGTATTTTAAAGCTCGAAATCATGTGTTTTTTTACATTAGCTATTATTTTAACCCATGGTAATTTTTCGCAAGGCGTTACTTTTTGTGATTGTTTGGAGAGCTATAACATTTTGTCTCACTTTAACCAAGGTCTTACCTAATTGTAATGGCTTGCCAAAACATTGCCCAAAGCATAATTTGTTTTTGAGTTCTATGCTCACTGCTGTGGAGCAGCTGCTCCTATAAACAAGAACGTGCGACAAATAAGTGTTCAGGCATTTCCAAAATTAACGTTCATATTTTACATTTTCGCATTGCTTATTTGGCAAAAAAAATAAGCTCGTTCAGGATGATCCTCACCACTTTCAGACACTTTACTTAGTGTCTTCTACTCTTCTTGTTAAAAGCAATACTTACAGCTTGTGTTCGCGAATTGTTAGCGTATTGAAATTTTGTTCGTACCAAGCAATTGTTTTCCGGTTTACGTTCTACCTAACTGCTTGTAAGAACCAATACGCCATATTGGGTGCATGAACACCACCTCAACCATATATATTACATCAGCCAAAAAGCAAATAACCAACTAACAAACGAACCAACAGCACAAACAAACAAACGAACGAATGAAGGAACAAACAAACAAAATAGCACAGAAAAGAACTAACTAACCAACTAACCACCTGTATCTAACTAACTGACTAACCAAACCAACAAATGATTAGCTACATTTATAACTCTTTCAAAGAATATAACTTGAAGTGTCGCTAACTGAGTAACTAATTAAATGTAAATAACTGTTTATTTGCATTTCCGGTGACTTTTTCACCTGAAACTGCATGGGTTTCGACTGAACTTATAGTTGGCGAACAGGGGCAGCGAAGTTTACGAAAATATGGNGCTCTGTATATTTGAGAAAGCTCAACTGTTTGGACGGTTTGTAAAAATACAGAAGTTACTTATCGAAATTTTAACTTCTGTTGCGACATTTCTCTGTGTTATGAATATCACATATCATAAAATTATGGAACTTTCTTCGCTGACAAAACTTTCGGTTCAAAATTTTGATCTCCATGCCTAAAGTCAGGTACGCATTGCAAGGAATTATATCGACGTCTGGATTCTGAGTCATTGCTGTCAAAAGAACGTTTTTGAGGGTTGCCAAATGCCTTTATGACCAAACATTAATACTGTATGAGAAATAGTGTGATTGACCCTATTCAACCACAATTTGATTGTCCATTCAAGAAAATGAATGGTATTTCTAAATAGCCGTAATAAGGTTCGTGGAGATTGTTTAAAATGCATACGCTTTGGAGTAATTTTCGACTAGGGAAAATCTCCTTTGTTGCAAAACACTCCGTAATTTTAATGATATATGATATTCATCACATGAGGAAGTGTCGCAATACAAATTATAATTTCGATACGTAACTTTTGTATTTTTGCAAACTTTTCAAACAAATAACAACAACCTTCATCGAATTTAACGATATGCTGAGTTGTTTTGAAATGATTAAAATTTTGTTTCTTCTTTCTTGCTTTAAACTTTCGAAAGTAAACATACTAAATTAAATTTTTCCGAAACTGTGAAATTACAGGTTAATAGAACATTTTTTAAATGCTATTTTTGTTCAGGCTCATGCAGGAACCACACACGTTGCCGTTCAACACGACCCAACTGCCGTTCAAAGTTTCCTAAGTGATATGTTTAGGGAATCCTTGCTACATAACCAGAATCACACATCTGTTATTATTTTGAAATTATAATAACGTTGCCAAGGTCAAAGGCTTTTGACTTTTTCGTCTGGGAGTGAAATCAAAACAATCTAGAATCGATTTTCTTGGCCACGTTCCTTTTAAGCTTCAGCGCACATGATACATTTACACCAATCTTTTTCACCTCTACACACCTGATAATCGAAAATGGAAAAATGCAGCTGAGCATATATGACAGTTTGGGTTTGCTTTTATTGCCTGTATTTATGAGGTAAATTTTTGCTAAGCCATGTGAGTCATCGCTCCGTGAAGTGAAATGAATGCTTTAACGACACTTTTTCTGTCCAACTATATAATTAATTTTATAACGTTTTTGCGTATATTACTGGTAGTTTCTAATTTCCATTGCTCTTGATTCTAATTTTCCATTGCTCTTATCAGCACTTTATTCATAAAAAGCAAATCACAGCATGGAAAGAATATATTTACCTTCCCTGAAGTTTGGATAAAGGAAGGCCAGCATCAAAAGACGGGCAGGTCAGTTCGTTTTCAACAAAAACGTTTATCTGTCTTCTGGCCGCTGACAGAATGGCTGTGCAAAGCAAGATTTTTTTATTTGACTTTTATTTTTGCAATCCACTTTGCGTAACTTGGCAACGCACGCAGCAAAGTTGGTAAAAGAGAAACTTTCCGGTCAGCGGCTGAACTATAACGTGAACAGAGTAAGCTTGCTAATACTCCGTCTACTAGCTGTCATTCCACTGTCGAATAAAATATACTATCCTCGTAGTTTAATAAGGCACGAAGCCAATTTGAAACCATTCGGTGATCCGATTTCCACTTTATTGACCACTTGATACACATGTGGCGCCATCTTCAGGCCGCCACACATACGTGTAGGAGGAGGGGAGAGAGGGAGAGAGGGAGATCCCCAACCATTTTAGTTTCCGGCAAAACGTGTTGCAGACGTGGAAAACGCTTTAAATTCGTGGATTTATAAATAATACCTTGCCGAAATTGTTAATTGTTTTTGAAAATTTTTTTGTTAATTTGACTCTTTTCTGGTTTTAATGGGGTGAAAATGGCATTAGATGTGTCATTTTATTTCTGACTTATACTATAGAAGATGAAATGTAAATCTTTTTCCAAAATCTATTGTTTCGGCACTAATATACTTTTTTAGCCAAAGTGCAATAGCGTCCTGATTTTTTACCCCTACACCAGTAGTAAACATTTTCTTGCCAAAGATGACGAGCAACGGTTTTAGAGTGTGACTTCTTTTGTTATTGTAGGAATGCTAACTGGTTATTTTACGGTGGCCGGGGGGAATGTGCTGAGCTGTGAATGATATGCGGAAATTTTCGCCACATGCTGCAAGCTCCCATAGCCTGGAAATAGACTCAACATCATTACTCGGTAATCTAAGAAACTTTGCCCTGCGCTAAAATAAATGATGTTTTCAAAAAAATCACTAAGGCGTGCAGTACGCTGAGTGTTAATATGTGAAATCAAGACCATCCTCTGGTTACTAATTGATGCTGAGCGGTCAGGTGCATTACACTCCAAGACCCACGTCATGGCCAGGTTAGAAAAGCAAAGTTTGAAAACGGCACGTCACAAAGGTTGGAAGAGTAAATTTCGTCCATCTGGTGTCGTCCAACAACTGTTGCGTACTGTTACGCTTCCACGAAAACAAAGGCAGGCTTTTCACAGGTTATTCGCGATGCTTTTCACATGCACACCAAGCCAGTGCAAACATTTGTTTCGTCTTGGTAGTGTATGTTTCTAAATTGCACGTTCAAGTAATTGGCTGTGGGGGCGCTAAACGCAGTAGCGGCTAAATATATTAAAGGTTTTACCGCTGTTTTCTGAACACGCCGAGGAATTTCGATTGCATCCGTCTCTCTGGCAGCAGCAGCGACAGACCTCACCGTTTTTGCCAGGAATGCATTCTACTGCGACAGGCGAACCGAACAGATAGATCTGAGGCTTGTCGTTGTGGCACGCCTCGATCTGTTTGCATTTCTTGTTGATACGGATCGAGTTATGGTTACCGTACCGTACCTCTGTCTGGCATGAACCCTGTAAAGCAAACATATTTTCTAACATAGCCATTTTTAAACTGAACGTCTTAAAAACGCAAGGGAAATTGCAAATGCACTTTCTGAGCTGCGCTAAAAACAAACAATTGCCCCCTTTTTTGCACAAACGCATCTGAAAGTGTTTGGCAGACATTGATGCATCAAGGAGAAAAACGTCTCATATTTTGTTTACGCCAGTGCTTCTTAACTCCAAGTCTTTATTATAAACTGGGTTGTTGGCCAATTTTGAAAAATGGTAGAGAAGTGGCTTCCATCATTTAACAACAACCGAAACACCACAGCTTATATAAGCCTTTCTACTATACGTTGAATTTTTTTTGAAATTCGATTTTATTACTGGGTTTCTTTGACACGCATTACAAAATTAATACAAAGTCATAGAAAAGAACTTTAACACAACCAAGTAATTAAAATACAGCCATGGAAAAGGTTTAATCGATAAATATACAACTTACAAAGGAGGTCATGTAAAACTTTCGTCCGTTACAAAGACATCAACATATCTTTTCTTAAAATCTGCAGTAGCCTACATTTATACAGTAGGTTCACCAATTTCGAGACTTGGTTAGCACCGGAGTCATAGATAGTGTTGCATGTAGTGATAGCAATTGTCGAATGTGCAGATATGTGTGCTGTGCCTGCTATGGAGTGGACCATGACTAAAGTAAACCCAGGACAAGTTTTGTGAAGTGTGGTTGAGAAACCGTGGCTTCCCTCATGTTTGCTATGTTTGCTAAGGAACATCGGCCTGTACTACTTTCCCTACATAGAGGCTATGGCCCTACACAACGTTTGTGTAGCGACCCCGTTTCAGTTTTGGGTCTTTCGAATTCTTTATAGTTATGTAGTAAATTTTATGCTGCTTTTCCTAAAGAGTTGTTGCGCTCCAGATCAAAAACACCTGTTTTAAAAGCTAAAATGGCCACTCTGCAGTCAGAGCGTGGACAGAAAAACCTTTGTGCTGCTGATGACTCTTTTGCTCGTTGTAGACTATGTAGAGTGTCGCAAGATCGGTGGCAACTTGAAGACATGAGCGAGTTTGGACTCAGTGGCATTTACTGAAACTTTTTCTTTTTGTTGCATGATATACTAATCAATACTGCTCAGAAAATTCTTCATCAATACTTTTAGGTACCTAGTTAGGCAATAGGTGACAAGGTGACTTGAATGAGAATCGGTCCAAGATGTCATGGGTTATGATGCATTTCAGTGTTGCGAGCAGGGCCTCTGAGAGAAATTTTGCCAGGGTGTGCGAAGATCGATACCTAGCTTTTGGGTCTTTCGTCGAAACTTGTAGTCTATACCTATGCCTTATCTCTATAGTAATCAGAAATCTATATCTATACCTAGTCTGTATAGTAATCAGAATATTGATGAAAGAGCTGCCATGCTAAGATTTAGAAATAGATTAATTGTTATACTGGCAAGTGGTTTGTATTATAGCAATTTTGGGCTTGGTTACAGAAAAACTTCGTATCTTCCCGGGCCCCATATCTACCCGGCCCGGCCCGGGTACGATGTACCTCTTGTACACCCTTCTCTTAGGCCCGGGTTGCGCATTAATGTGCAGAAGTTTTTCCCAAATAGTACTATGCACCCTTTTTTCGCATTGGAATGACAAAAACCTGTAAAGGTGAAGATCTGCAACGTTCATGTTTAATGATTATGCTTGCAAGGTAATCTCCATGCGCTGTGGTAAAAAAACAAAAGCTCGACTGTGTGGCAACTTTTGTAGTATTGTAAAAAAAAGTAGCGAACTATCCGCTTTGAAATGACCCAGCCATAAATCACAGCAGCTTGGTAGTTTATTGGTGACGATTAAGCTAATGCTCTTATTTTTGTATCTCGGCGAAGGCCGGAATACGCGGTTGCTAATGCGAGGNGTATGGTCTTCGTTGCTTTCTAAAATTGTCGCTCAGTACCATTTGAATACTCTCTAATGCTCCTCAGCATGCCCGATGGGCATTATTATGGCGTTTATGGGGCATGGACGGTTCCGTATCAACAAAGTCAACCGGTGCTTAAACATTTTTCACCAATCAAACGTGCTGTTTTGACAAACGCTTTCCTGCGTTCGCTGCCTTATTTGACCTGACAAGAACCTGCCCGTGAATATTTCGCATGGCATTTATTTATGTCACAAACAGCGAAGCCGCAACAGAATCTTTTTACATGTTTCATTTAAAAGCTAAGAGCTCGCGTGAAGGTCAACTCACTTCGTTCGTTTCGCACTCGACCATTTCTCCGAACGCTTCGCACTTGAAGTCGCTCGGAGCGCTGTCGCATTTCAAGCAGTTGAGGCCTTTAAAACAACAGATCATTACAAGCGATTTCAAAAAGTCGCATTCGTATGTGCTGTTATTGCAAGATTGAAGATTGCCGAGAAATGACTGACAATTTCTCGCCGGGTAGACGCGAATATATCAAACACACTGATTGCAGCATTTGCTTGCGTTTTTAAGAAAATACCGATCAAAAACAAAACAAACCTTTTTAATTCCACCTGCCCCGTTGTTGGTCAAGACGAAATAGATTTAATGTATATTCTTTTTTTATTTATGTACTTTTGGCAAAATGAGGGTAAATGCTTTTATCAATACATTCAAACGCAAGCTCAGTTAAGGATTAAATATGTTTGTTTTTTTATTTCGACTGTAACGCAATCGCCCAAGAAACTCCTTGAACTACTGTTAGATAGCAAAGTATACCGCGGTTTGGCTGGCAACTGCTAATTTTGCAATAGCAGCGACAGCTTACTTTTTGAGGATTTGATTAGCAACTTGTTTTTTAAAAACAACACTGCTCATTTTTACCTGAGCCCCAGAGTTTTTATCGTTTTTTTGTTTGTTGCATTACAGTAAAAGCACGATGAACTCCGCTGTGTGGGAAACCTTCGACCACCTATGGTTTTCACTTGGTTGTTTTTAAAATGACTTTGCAAGAATTTTCAGTTTTACCCTGATCGACTACTTTTCATCCGGAAAAAGTAGTATGGGATTGCAGTTTTGTATTTTAGGCTAAAATCTAACATAGGGCTCACTAGAGCAAGTGCCAAAGTTCATAGTTTTGTCGGTGGTGCATCATTTTACAAACATTGACACTAAATTTTTATCTTAGTGAAACGAATTCCCCCCAGAAGTTTTACCACGAAATTCTAGAAACGCTTAGCATACATACTTGGGTATCTCATTATAATCGAAGCATAATTCAGGCGCGTGCAAAAAGATTAATCGCAGAATGTAATTGTGCGCATTCCAATGCGTTTTCTGTTCCTGCATTTCAAGTTAAATTCGGACATCCTTTTTCAAACTAACGGATAGTTGATTCAAAAAAAGTTTATGAAGGTGGACGACAGTATCACAGCAGTGATCCCGCACAGCACTTTTCCTACTGCATATACGTGTAAGGAACTAAACAGTACAAGACTATCGCAGCAGTGTAGCTTATAAGCTTAAAACAAAACTTTAAGAAAGTTTTTGGTGTCTGAATAATTCTTGGCATATCGCACTTTCAACATTTTTCACCTTTACTGCAAGTGACAAAGTAGCACTGCACCAATATAACTTGTTACGCACTCGTCAGTCAGTGATCTGCGTTGCACTCTGTATGACCTTTCCCTTTATCATTTGGTTACTCTGTGAAAACTAAAACGTCTTTTTCACAGTTACAAGTTGTTATGCTTAACGCTTGATTACGGCCTTTTTCAGACACACACATACAGAAACAAAAACAACAAACAAATAAACAGTTGAGCTTTTCTTACTTAGAGTTGCTTGCCATATGGTCACCAGAATGAGAAGAAAGTAGAAGCATTTCATCTCGACGACAGAATCATGAAAACGTTATGGCGCTGCCGGACTGAACAAGCTTAAACCATTCTGTCTGTTGATCACCATCTCGCTTCAAAGCATTTACGCTTTTCACGTTTGTCGCTGCGTCGAAGAAGGTCATTCTTTAAGAGGCGATGACAATCTTTTTCCTCCTCATCTGAATAAATTGCTGCCTCGGGGACAAATCTTTTGCTTACTTTTATTGATGGCGACGTCTCGCCATCTTGATTGCAAGTTAATTTCGTATTTTGCCGACTTCTCTGCATTTTACCATTGCCGACAAAAGCCACTTTAATTAAACGGCACTCTGCTTCATACTGGCAGAAATGTGAACGCCTTTGCACAGTCTATTTAATCACAATCATTTCATCTGCACGCATTTCATCTCAATATTTTCTCAAAGCGTGAGATTTCTGCGTTGGATTTCATCTCAATATTTTCTCAAAGCGTGAGATTTCTGCGTTGGAGTTGAGTTGTAGGTAGGGCACAGGGGCACGGTGATGTCTGCAAAAGAAATGTTTGGTTTTCAGTGTTTATCGGTTGCAAAAACAAAAAAACGTATGCATATTAAATTTGAAACATACTTTGCCGCAGACCTTTATTGAAATTTTTAGGTTGGGTAGAATCAGTCGTAACACCGGCATACGACGTAACAGAAGTGAAGGTGCTAGTAGTGTAGAAGTTTAATTTAATTTATTTTTAATCTTTGCGTCAGACTCATGGTCCATATCACAAGCGTACTTGAATAACACAATAACGCAAAAATGGTTAGTTTTAGCGCAGTACAGAGCAGTGTTAATAGATAGCTCAGGCAACACATGGAGGTGACAAACACTGAAACAACACACTAACTACGAGAACTGCATTCACTTCTTCGTCGTCTGAGCGAGTTGTTACTACACTCACTATAAGAACTGCATTCACTGATCGACAATAACTGCATTGGTAACAACTGCATTCACTGCTCATCAAATAGTAATCCAGCAGTGGAAAGAAAACTAAATGTATTTTAACATCAGGTTGTGAAGTAAATGGCTAAAATCGTCGGATAGGGATGTTCACAGAAGTAGGTAAATTGTTTTGGTCAAGGTGCTGCAAGGAAAAAGAAGTACGGGGGCCACACGGAAAATACAAGTTAAGTTAGCATTCCTTATCTCAAGCAATTGAAGTTGATTTAACATGATGCACGGCTGTTAATCTTTTCTTGAAATAGGTGAAGCAGTCACTTCATTGCGTCCAGTGCTCGTGACCCAAAAAATGGCAACAATCGCCGTTTGTTTATTCACACTGAATCACAAATGAGTCAACCGGAATAAAAGACGACTGCAGCTTGGTTTTAACAAAATCGACTTTACCTTTCAAAAAAAAGAAGGTTCCTGGACGGCTGCAATATCAGTAATCTGCGCTAATCCATTCAAAAATGTATAAAAGCAAGAAACAAACGAGGCATGTGCCTGGGAACAGAAGCAGCCGTCTGTCCACTCAAATCTTCTCGCTTGGTTGTGGAAAACGATGTAACACTTGTTACCAGACCCTTAATTAAGGGGGGATAGGGGGAGCGTAGCCGCCCAGAAAAAAATTTTGCCCCCCCTAGACAAAATGTGTTGGACATATATATTGTTTAAAAAATTTGGGCCCCTCTCAGTAAACTCTTCGTCCCGCCTAGTGTCCAAAGTTGGTTACGGGCCTGCTTGTTATACAATAAGCACGGGTTGAGCATTACAACTTAACCTACGACGATGATATCACCATCAATTTTGTGGCATTTCACACTATTCCACGTCCGTCTAGTCTTGATGATCTAAATATGGAAGTCTCTCTGGAGGTTCTAGGACTACAGCCACCTCGACTACTGCCACCCGAACAACTGCCACCTAAGACAACTGCCACCCGGACAACTGCCACCTAAGACAACTGCCACCTAANACAACTGCCACCTAAGACAACTGCCACCTAAGACAACTGCCACNTAGGACAACTGCCAACCAGGACAACTACCACCTGGGACAATTGCCACCCACCCGGACAACTGCCACCTAGGGCAACTGCCACCCAGGACTATTGCCACCAGAACAACTGCCACCATGAGTGTACGGCATGGGGATGCAGTCGCTTCCCCAAAGTTGAAAAATTAGCCATTATTCGGGAAAAAATTTTCAAAATTTGGGCAAGTATACAGCTACGTTCCCATGTAAGTGAGGTAGTGTCTATTTTCCAAACTGAGGCAAAACAACAACCAAATCAACGGCAAAATAGTCTGGGACTATTTTGCCGTTCTTTTTTGCCCCTGATGGCAAAATAAACACTGCCCTTGAGTAAACTGGAATCATGTGGTAATTCCAGCAGCCTTCATCAAATTTGGGCCAACTAAAAAACTTTAATAACGTTTTGGGCAAAATTATAAACATTTGAGTAAAATAGGAGCATTTGGGTAAGGTCCAACAACCTCAATTAAACCTGGGCAAATGAGAAAAGCTTCAATCAAACTTGGGTTAAAACAAAAACATTTAGATAAATTGGAAACACTTGGATGAAGTCCATCAGTCAAATCAAATTTTGCCAATTTGCAACAGCTTCATTCAATTGTGGTCAACTTCAAACAGTCTTGTTCAAAGATGGGCTGTATAGAAAA
>JGI24158J21664_10006781_pt1 | contig 15129 bp, 9 predicted proteins | sample Ectturendosymbi3_FD_21664 | JGI IMG/M metagenome (IMG submission 21664) | reverse complement strand
TTTTGCATTTTCAACCACTGCTACTTTATTTCAAGTCCAAACAAGCTCAAAATTTGTCACACAATAAAGCAACTCTATATACACAATATCATGCCAAAACACGAAAACAACGCCTTTTAGAAAACATTTTACAATCAATTTAAAAAGGGGACTTTTTTGTCGAGTGTGCCCCAAGCCTGAGGCACACTCGACATGAGCATGGGGTGCACCTGACCGGTCAATAAAAAGTTGGGTTGCATGCATTGCATAATGCTCACGTGATATCCCATGTAAAATGGCACTTGTTGACTGGCTCTACACTTTTTTACAATCTAACTACCCACTATCACTGCATGGCAAAACAAATTTGTATGATTGCCAAACATTAAATGAAACCAATGCAGTATGCTCAAATTCATGCCTTACCACACAATTATAATGTGCCTCTAAGCACATAACAAACCTAAAAATGTTCATAGATTAGAATTATTCTGTAGTGCATTCCAATATAACCTCTCAAGCTTTACCTTCTTTAGACTGACCTAGTGGCAATGTGTTGAGTGTGCCCCATTTTTTGTCAGATGTGCCCCATGCATATCTAAAAAATATAATGAAGTACCAACTCAACTTAAAAAGAATTTAAAATCTGGCATTATCAAATAATGTTGCACTGCCCTGACTGCAACGTCACAAAAACTCAGAACAGATGTTGATTAACGTAGGCAAAACCCAAATCTAAATGCGATTTTATAAATTGCTTTTGGGTAGCAAAAACACAATTTGCTCTGTAACTCGTAACAACGGCGGCCAATCAAGGAAAAATTCACTGTAGTACTACAACTGGTATGAGACTAAATCGCCATGGAAACTTTAAAGTTCAATGTTTTCAACATTTTGAACAAATCAAAAAAGACGACTGCGCCCCTAGTCCTACTGTGCCCAGTGGCCAAAAATTGGGGTAGGGGCAAAAATTTTGGGGGGCCAAAATGTTTGATTTTAGGCAAATAACACTGTTTTGTCTAGAAAAAGCCTCTCAAAACATCAAATGACTATATTTTCTATAAATTTGCGGGGGCATGTCCCCTTTTGCCCCCCCTGGCCACGCCCGTGACTGTGCCCCACCTTCCCCTACCTGAAAAAAGATAAAAACACCACAATTGGACAAAAACTACCCAACGACAAGCATCTTGCTTAAAATAAGACAAAAACAAGCCTAAGGTGCGTCAGGGCCTTGCAAGCACTGTGCACTTTGTGGTTGCCATGAGAAATACAACAAATCCTAGGTCCCAGCTGTTACACAAATCTTGACAAAAAATAAAACTCTCGCTGAATCAAAACTTGGCATGTGCAGATTTCAGGCCTGAGGATGCATAGTGTTACGTGTAAATCGATTTCCTATTTTTAAAAATTTGCTGAATGATTCGACTTCGTCACCTTTGTGGAGACTAGTGACTTGACAGTTGACATTCACATACTATTTTTTACAAGCATAAACCTCACGTGAAACACATCTATTCAAATTGAAGTAATTCAGCAAGTATCAGAACAGCGACATGTTGTAAGGCATCTGCTGGCACTCATTTACCGGTTTGTTAAAACTAGGTGTCAAGGGTGTTAATGGTGAAAACACTGACTGAAGATTTTTTAACACTGACTGAAGATTTGAAACTGTGATAAGTGGTCAATTTCTTCTTACTAGTTAACTTTAAGTAGGCCTAAGTCTGTATAGAAATTTAGGGTCGGCCTTGGCACTCGTAAGGCCCAGTTAGACGCGTTTTTGAGGTCCATAGAACAGCCATCCTTTCTAGATGCTGCAGGTCCAATTACAAACGTTTGTGGCAGATACTAGGTTTCCATCCGGTTTTCAGCAAGAATTGTAGAACCAGGTTTATCAAAAAGTTGGTGTTGTCACTTTCTGAGTATGCTGCAATGGAACGCATTAAAATGTAGGCTTAAAATTGTGAGCGTGTTGATGGATTAAGAGATCTTTCAATAATTTTTGTATAAGAATCCATACATGTAAAAGGCTAAAAGTAATAGGACAAATCTGGATATTACATCCAAAAACGCATGATTACAAAATGATTTAATTTAGCCATTCCGAACAGAGACAGTGAAATTGCTAATTTATTTTCGTTCAAATTTTCAAAATGCACTGGTACCATCGAAAACAAACTTATATTTTTTCGAGCACTAGTAGTGATAAATCAACTTTCATGTAAAAGAAGTCATACTATCATGTTTTTTTATTGTGAGAAGGTGAAAAGTTGTTTTCTTATTAATTTTTTGACCAAGACTTTTTATGCTTGCCTTAATTTGCCATTGTTATTTTGGCGAAGTTGTGAAAACATGCATCGTACGTTTTTTAACTATAATGGAAGATTCAAAATAACCGCATTGCCCAATTTTTTGAGAACGTGTTACCAGCATACAACATTATTGGCAATAATAATTGTTGGATCATAACATACACATCAAAATCTATGAAATACACAACCGTTGCGTAGGACACAATCGAACATAACAGTGCATTTTGTAGATTTTATACTCTGTTTTGCTTTGTAACAGATTTTTAAGTCTTTTCTTCCGAGAATTTTCTCACCAAAGGTTATTAAATCAGATAAAGATTTGGAGTCAAATACGCCTCGAAATATAAATAGCGCAGATAAACACTAGGCTATGAAGTTTTTTTTTTCAAAAATTCTGGAAGCAAGGGAATTCTCCGTAATACCTGAATCAGAACCGTCGCCAGAAAGTCTTCAAAAGAGGGCTTTACATTTGTGCAGAGGGGGCTTGACATTCTAAAAATTGACAAAAACTCTACTTTATAGTGTTTCATATTTCAATTTGGGGGGCTTGGAGCTTTGTTTCGGGTCTAAGCCCACCAAAGCCCCCCCGAGGTGAAGTAAACCACAAGCGGTATATTGCTTGTGTCAATTGACGCACTTGGTCGATCTTGTTTTAAAACTGTTGTAGTCTTTGATACCAGCACATTATTATTGTGAAATTGCAGCCAGCAGTCAGGTAGAAACATATTCCACCTTCAAAGTATTATGATACTTTCATTTCTTTTGTTACCATGGACAGGAAACGCAAGTATTTTGAAGAGTATTTGGAATTTGGTTTTATCTCCATAGTTGGAAAAAACACAGTGAAGCCATAGTGTGTTTTGTGCAGCGTTGTTCTCGGTGCTGATGCTGGCTTTGTGAAACCTTCGAAGTTCTTACAGGATTTAGAGCCAATACCTTCCAACATGTCACAAAGAATTTAGTCTAGTTTTAAACCAGTTGTTGACTAAGATAGCCTACCAACAGTTTACTGTTGTGAAGTTGCAGTCAACATTTCGGAAGAAGCGTATTGCAGTGATATAAAGGCCGTCAGTGCTAAACATTATGTGAAACCTTCGAAATTGATACGGTATTTAGAGACAAAGCATTCCAACCACGCCACAAAAAGTTATAGAATTCTTCCAACGCCATGAAGCGAGTTTGAAACGTCAGACTATCTTGCTAGAAGTTTCCCCCAATAAGACAGGCATCATATGAAGTCGCACTTGAAATTGCCAAGCAAAAAAACTCACAAAATTGGAAAAAACGCTTGTGAAACCCTGTTTGTTGAAAACAGTAAAACAACTTCTTGGAGAAGGTAGTGAGGCAAACATGAGACGAATATCTCTTCCAGCGATACTACTCGAGGCGCATTTCAGATATGCCGGAAGATGTGAAAGACCAGGTGATAAATTAAACAAAAGCATCTCCAACTCCAATGTTTTTTCACGTGGATGAGTCAACAGATGTTACTTCATGTGTTTAGTTGCTTGTTATCGTGAGATATATTCATTCTTGAGACATTGAAGAGGAGCTCCTATTTTCGGGGAACTGCAAACTAGGCCTACAACAAGCGCAGATGTTCGGGAGAAGTAAAAATTTTTTGATTCGGCAGGGTTGCAATGGAAATGTGATTGTTACTCCTCTGTAAAATTTGCTGGAATCCACGATAAAAATTACAAATTATATCAAATCTGGAAGCCTTAACACTTACCTGTTTTAAAGAATTCTGCAAAGACATGGTTTCGACACACGAGTTTTTCTGTTCGACAAATCTGTACACTGGCTATCGAAAGGAAACATTCTAAGCCGCGTTTTGTGATGAAAGATGAAATAAAGTTATTCTCAGAACTGAAAGCAAACGATTTGTTGTCTTACATTAGTGACCAGATTCTATTGAAAAGTCTTGCTTATTTGGCTGAAATTTTTGAAAGGTTTAAAGCTAAAAGAAAAGGTTACAAGCATCATCCAGCTTCGCGCCGAATCTGCAAGAATTTTATTCGAAGTTGCAAAACTGACTTCGTAAAGTAATGCAAGGAATGTTGCTATGCTTGAGAGAAATTGTCAAATGTTGTTGAAAATCTGAGGAACTTGCTAAGAATTTGAAGACATCTACAATAGACCACCTTCAATCTCTTCAAATAGAGTGCCAATGATATTTCTCTGAACTCAATTAGGAAGATGCATTTTCACGAAATCAGTTCTCTATCTCTCTGGTTATAGCCAATATTTTGATGAAGTACAGGACCAATTTTGTGATCTTCGGAATAATTCATCAGCGCATGATATTTTTCATGAAATGCCATTTTCTCGGTTCTGGTGAGCTGTGCGTGAATTGTATCCACAACGATCTGAACTGGTTTTCAGAATATTGCTTTCGTTGCCACAGTATATCTCTGCGAGAGTGGTTTCTCAGTTCTAGCTCACATCAAAACGGATGCACGAAATCAAAGTATAGTCGAGCATGTTGAAAGGTTAGCATTCTCAAGCACTTAACCACGAATTTCGAAGTTGGCCATACGGTCAATTTTTGTGGTAAAAAAATGTTGCGGTAGTTTGTTGCATTTTTCTAGAACAGCATTTTGCTGTAATAATAATGGTTATAATGTCATACGTACCGGTATTAAAAACATAGTAGGAAGGGGTCACAAGGTACGTAAAAATACATAAGGTGTCACGAACCTAAAAAGGTTGAGAGACACTGCAATAGAAGGTATGGCCCTACGCTAAGTAAGCCCTTCTGAAAGTGGCCCCCGAGCCAAATTAATTGCCCACCCCTAATCTATGTGATTAATTTTATCTCTCCCACTAAAACTTTCGAATATTTGCTAACGATGAGAACAATTGCTTTTTGAAGCGTCCATTGTGATTTTGTTTAATCCTTGTCTTTTACGCTATTCTTTCTGATACAACTTTGCTGCACTTCTGAGTTTCACTTTCTTCCAACCTGATGTCTCAGAACCATATTCCTTATAAAATATCTAGAATGAAATGGATAGATTCATCTTTATCACTGGTAAGTCTGCAACTAGCGAAAGGATTCAGGCGGGATAACTTCCCACAGCGTTGCTGAAAAGGTCTGTTCGAAGCCGATTGTTTGCGATTCTTGCTGATATTCTGTAGTGGTTTTCCCGCTCTTTAAATCCTTTTTCCCAATACATAAAAGATCTGGTTGCAATAAAAAATTGCCCTAATGGCTGCACTTCTGAAACTGTAGCTGATCACGCATTTTAGTTTCGCAAAACTGAACGCAATTACGATATTTGTCCCAGCAGACATGGCCTTACAATTTCGCATAAATTAATTACTAGCGTTCTGTGGATTTGACCAGCAGACTCTGCAAATCACCTCCGGTTAATACCTGTAATTAAGAAGAATTAGCGTTTGTACTTCGCCTGTTGTACAGCAGAATTGTGGCTCTAAGTTGCCGTAAATTGTAGCTTGCCGTTCCACACACGGTATATGGTTTGACTGCTCATGCTACGCATAATTTCTAGACTATGACTTCATTTTCATAACTGTTCCGGAAAGCCTCCAAAAACCTCGAATCAACAAGAAGCATATGTGCAGAGGAATTATCGATTTTTGTGTAGCTACTGCGGAATAAATGGAGAACTTCCACACCGAGGAAAGCATGCGGCTGGCACCAGCTAAAAGATTTGATCCTCCCGCTTGTGCCTCAAAACATTTTTAGGATACGGAGGTAATCGCTTAAGTCTACCCAAGCAAGCGTCCCCAGGCAGCAATGTTGCATGACTGATGTTAAAACCTGAAACCTACCAATTTTCTGCACACTGTATCAATCTACCTAACCCACAGCAAAGCAAATTGATCAGCAACATGAAATCGGTGAAGTTGATTTGCGAGCCAAATCACAAGAACCACATTGTTGATAAATTCTGATGTTTCTCAAAGGAACAACCTCCGAAACTTTAGCAAATGGGATTCGCGAAACGTTTCATACAACATTTTTGAAAGGTGCTGTGATAGGTTTTTTACAGATGTGTTAATGTAATTGTTTCCTTTTTGACGTTGTACCTGAGCTTTTTAATGTACTATAACCTTGCACGATATTTTCACGTGTCGTTTCGAGCATAGAGTTTATTTTTACATGTAATTTTACCTGTAGGCCTACACACTTGTGTTTGCACTGCAAAAAATTACAGCATTTCAACGCCTAATTTTCACTGCTTTTTGTTATGTAGAGGCGAAATTGCCTGTACTTACGCTGGTAAGTTCACAATACCCACAAAAAATATCCGTGCTCGAGTAAGCTTTTATTGGCACAGCATTATATTTCACATTTCAAACATTGCACTATGAAAATAAAGTTGACCCGTTCATGATTCGTGATGAGTAGGGCCATTCAAAGTCATATTAATTTATGTCATGAGGGCAGTTTTGTTGTAAAATGTGGGGGGCAGGTTGCTGTGAAACCAATATATTACGAAACCTAAAGAGAAAATGTGGTGGGACACGGCATATTATGTCCCCACTGTTTGAAAAAGTAGGGGGAAGCGTCCCCCGTGTCCCCCACCTAATTGCGCCCATGATTTCTGTGTTTCAGTAAGCTATGAAACGAATTTTTTAAACAAAAATCGCAACCCTACGAAGTCTATAACAAAAGTTATAAAGACATATTTTCAACCAAATTCAATAATGAAACCATTAACATACAGCAATCTTAAAATATCACGTGAAACTACTACATCGCTTGGTCTAAGCTGAATCCTGCAAACTGAACACACTTGGGCACACTGCAAATACAGTAGAATTTGCCTAATTCGTCACGTCAAGGGGATTCGAAAATAGTGACGAATTAGACGAAGTGACGAATTATGCAAACAGGTGAAAACTCTATCATAGAAGCTCATATACTTTATCATAGTAACTCGTATACATTGTGCTTTTATTTGCAATAAAATACAAGTTTATAACGTTATGGTTGAATACAACAATTAATTCCTCTATTCTATCTGGACTCCTCCATTCGATCTAGAACCTTTTCAATCTTTAACAAACTGCAAAGACTTCCCATGTTCTCTCAATGGGGAGTTGGGTCGCGCTTCGCACCTCGTGTATAAATTCGATAAACAAATTGCGAGGTGCAACAATTCTTAGATAAAGATCCTTAATTTGTTCTTAAATTCCAGCACATTCTAGCTGCTTAGACATCAAAAGCGAAACTGCAAATGACGTATTAGCCGAACAAAACGCTTCTAAGGTATGGAAAGTGGAGACGAATTAAGCAAATCGACGAATTAGACGAACAGAAATGTACACAAAAGATAGGAATTCTGCTGGGACCGACGAAAAAGTGACGAATTAAGCGAATTGACAAAATTAAACGATGATGAATCAGACAAGTTCTACTGTATTGGCAAAGACGTATGAACCAAGTTATTTGGATGAAATGTAATGCACTGCCTAAAAGTGCATGTTCTTGCTGCCCCAAAGAAATAAACCAATGTCCATGCATGTTTTCGATTTTCTTCAAACCAAACTAGCGTATATGTTTTGAGCTGTTTGTTTTAGTGGGGCTTCAACAAACCATAGATTGCCGTCTATTATGCCTATTTTCGCTGGTAACGCTTATTTGCACAGTAGATGTATGTTCTAGCTCAGTAATTTTTGTTTGGTCATATAAAGTCATATTTTCTGAAAAATAGAGTCATAGTATCAAGCTTTTAGGTCATAAAAATGGCCCTAGTAATGGGTTTCCCAGCACTTACGTGTGTGGACCTACACCAAGAGTTAGCAACCATAACAGTCATTGAGCCATTTGGACCTATTTCCCAGAAAAGAGTACTGAGAGCCACAAGATCTTTTCGGAACTAAAAGGAAGATAACAGCGCACAATGTTTTTTTGCCTTTATGCTCTATATGAAAAAATTGCACCCAGGTGAGCAAAAAATTAATAAAAGCCGTTTTCAACACTATTTAAATATTAGGCCTACATGATCACCAAATTCTTTAGGGTTTACAAGCCACAAAAACGTGACAGCACAACACTACAACATAAAGCTGTGCCCAAGTTGCCAGAAAGAAGTTTCTACTTGCGTTCAGGGCCTACCAGAGGGGGTACAAGAAGTGCATCGTTCCCGGGAGGATGAAAGTATCTATGTTACGTTTTTCTATAACCAAGCCCAAAATCAGTAGTGTAAGCCAGTTGCCAGTATAACAATTATTCTATTTATAGATCTTAGCAGGATAGCTGTTTTACCTATATTCTGATTACTATGCAAACAAGCTACACAAATTTCGACGAGGGCGCCTGGAGCTATGGGTCCGGTTTCGGTCTTCGTACCCCTTGGTAAAATTTCTCTCATAGGCCCTGCTTGCGTTATCCTTCGGCTGTAAAACACGCATTTCAACGTTTTCAGTTTGTGTTGCTTTGCACCAAAACACTTCCAGACGTCCAGCTCACACGAGCTAACCTGCTCACACTATGAAAGGAATGGTGGAGAGTGAAAAAACGTTCATGTTAGGTAAAATCCGAGCGGAAGGCACACACAAACAAGTACAAAGCATAACTAATAAACAAATAAAATCTAGCGTTTCAGCGCATGAAGCAATGCATTTGCAAAGGCGTAATGCGGAAGAAAAATCGACGCAGCGCATGAGCTTCGTTATCGTAAGATAAATCGCCAGACAGCATTCTTCGATTTTACTTAAGTACAGGAAGCAAGTAGCAATTATCCGATTGCAAGCGACCGCCACGCGCAGCAGCCACCGACTTGGCGTTGTTTAAAAAATGCGCGACAGTGGCCGATTCAAGCGAAAACTAACGCTTATGCCGCATATCAGGCTGAAACAAGGCATTCCAGTGTTTTTTTCGTTTCGTGTAATGCAACAAATAGAAGAACTAAACATTTAAAAGATGCGGAATACGGCTCAGGCATGCAAATGTGAAAGGTAATAGTTGTACTTCCTTTTCAAGGTAACGGATCCATCAAAGAATCGGTTTACTTTCAATGTGACTCTGGTTTGTAGATGCTGTCAACACCTTCCTCCTCATCTGGCAAAACAGAGAAATCTTTGGTCAAACATCGGCGGTTCGGCAAAGCTAAGCAACTAGACCGAAATCCTTTCAAATGTGCAGAAATAACTGACACACAGAAACAAAATAGCGTACTTTTCTCTGAAATAAATTGCGAGACATATATGACAAGTATTCTCAAGAATGGCAAAATGCACCAGGGAAGTGTATAAATTAAATCAAAGCTACTGTGAGCTCGGAACCCTACAAACACGGCTTCCTCACATGCTGTTCATTTACACCGATTAGTTGCTGAAAACGTACAACACGGCAGCTGGTGTGTTTAAGGGGAGGCGAGCGAGACACTTGCCTCGGGCCCCCCTCGATGTGCTTCGCGCGTAAATTTTCCACAGTTTTGGTGAAAGTCATCTCGTACAACATACTTCGAAGCTGATATAATTAAGCACTCAGCTTTCAAAACGGCCCCCAACAGCCACTGTAATGCGTAAGTACTCTGCTTTCAAAGGGCCCCAGTAACATTGTAATGTGTAAGTGCCTTGCTTTCGAAGGGCAACCACCAGCCTCTCTCGTGCGTAAATAAGGAAAGCTTCAAACGCAAAAAAACTGTGGGTTAAAATTTGTTCCAAGAAGTTCTGAAAATACCCATCAAGTAAGAGCAAAACTTTATGCCAAGTCATTATTTTTTCCACTGTCGAGAATGAAGATTCTCACAATATAGTGAATATAGTGTAACAGTGTTTGCAAAAACGTACAGTATATGATGAATTATTTGCTACTTTTGCACATTTTTCAAACAACTAATGTCAATGCAAGAAGAGGCAGCTTTGACTCATCCAGCCTCAAACCTTTTCATAACAAGTGTCAGGTTGGATACTTTTGTATGTACTCCACGTTCTTGAGTGTAGTTAAAAGGATGAAATTGAAGGCAAATTTAATGTTTTGAATCTGCTTGATTGTTGCCAGTGGTTTCATGGAGTCTCTTGAAGACATGGCTATGAACAGATTCACGAAACCAAGCATTTCAGGGAAAATGCATGCTACAAGCTTTCTAGTTTATTGATGGTAAACGCAGAGAAATAGGCCGCAAAACTGAAGTGTGGGACGATGCCATGTGTTGTTAGTTTTGTCTTTCCAACTTTCAGTGTTTTTAAAGTCGTGTATCATGAATATCCTGGTGCATTTTGTTTTAAGACAGTCATGCCGTACTCACAGGAGCGTATCCTTGGGTGGCCCCCATAACCCCTTCCTAGGCTTGATCAAAACAAGGCCTTATCACGGTTGACTGTGTATGATGATGTCATCAGAGGCCCCCCTTTTCAGCCTTGCCTCACCCCCCCCGCCAGTTCTAAGTCCATCACTCAGCAAGGCGACCCTGTTTGATTAACCATTTGTTAAAAATAGGTTAACGAGTTGTGTGGCAGACGCAATGCACTAAAGTTTTTAAGCATTCACTATGCTACAAGAAAGGTCCAACAGCAGATTTCCTTGTTGCACTTTTGTCTTTGGTTATAGTGGTTAGTTGTTTTTACCAAACTTTCCCGATTTGGTCAATGGGCATGACAGAGAAGCTGACATAAACTAGCAATATTGCAAAACGAAGTTAATATTTCGAGAGACGTCGTAACAAATTTTGTGACACCACCTGCAACATACGCATCCATTGCGAGCACTTGGCAAAAAATGTAATTTACTCGCAACTTTCAAATCTTTCGCATCAGAAGAGATCACCGACCTTGTCTCATCACCGCTCATCCTGGCGCCTCGAGGCACGAACATGTAGAAAGCTACTTCTAAGACGTCATCCAAGCTCATGGCGGTCTTCGAACGCATTTTCTTTCGTTTCCTGTCCAAATCACGCCCCTGAAAAAGAAACCGACATTAGCGCAAAATGGATCGCAGCAGGGGCGCAAGTGATCAAAGAAATGCACTTTCGCAAACAACACCCACATAGGTAATTTTTTCGGAAATGTTCGAAACGACTCAGAGCGCGCACAAAAGAACGTTTTGAAGTTATGCCGCGCTCGTGACTCCAGACGTCATGAAACACGTAACGCACTTGATTTTTCGAATTATGGTCATCTAGGTCAAAGTACGAGTCGTAATTGCGCCCGCACCAGGTGTCAGTGGAATTTCGGTGCCCGCCCGGACATAACAAGCAAAATACACGGAATTTCGCGGTAATACTTGCCAGCAATAGCGAACAGCCAGTTATGCGGAAAAAAAACGATCTGCCCCCAAGCCAGACGACTCAGTTGATTTCTCCGAAGTAACAAAGCTGACGCGCCTTGCGACGCATCCTTTTCATCGAGATGCAACTGCGCGAAATTTCCACACCAGTTCGTTCACGGGATCGTGGCAGAACAGCTGCCCCCACCCCGTTTGCACGTTTTGACCGAAATCGTCATAAACATTGGCGTTGATGTAAAATCACTCTTCTGGGTGAAGACGATACGATAACTACATTTTGTAAGTAAACACACTTTTTTCTTAACATTGGGTTTGCACAGCCTGCACATTCCCATCTAGTACCTTTCTCACGGCATCCCAGGCCTCTTCAACTGCTTCGGGAGCAGGGTACAAAGCGCAGTCGTTGAAAAAAGCCACAAGCTCGCTTGATTCCATTTCGTTCCAGAATTCTCGCTTGGCGAAGAGCAACGAGAATTCTGCACAAAATCAATCAGCAGCGCATAAAAAATCAGCGCAGCATTTACGTTCAACGAAACGGCGGCCCAGCTTGCTTTATCAGTTTGGTTTTGCAAAGGTATCAAAGTCATATATACATCATTGTCGTATCACGAAAACAACTCCTTTGCCATCCACGGTACTCTGTCACTGCAACTTTCAACGTGCGTCACTGCAACTTTCAACGTGCATATTTGTTTCTGAGTTTACCCCTCTCCCAGTTCGTCGCGACATGAGCTTGCATCCGGTGACAAAAAAAAGAAAAATTCGTACCAAGAGGCAACAAATTTTTCATACCATCATGGCTGACTCTGGGAGCTGCTGGGCCCAAATGAGTACGTTTTGGTGGGTCCCAGGTTAACTGCTGAGCCTCATCTGAAGGGAAATGAGAAGGGGCCACGTGAATCAATATTAAATCACATTAAATAAGGCTACATGTAAACATCTTCAAGATTATACGGAGAAAGAAAATCGTGTAGTAAGTTCTATAAAAGACATCAATATGAAAACACTTGTTTCAGTGAAAAAAATTATTTGAAACACACTGATTTTTCTTCAAGAAAAAAACGAAATTGAATCAAAGGTACATTGGTGTAACAAAATCACTTCAAATCAAGTACATACGGAGCAAATTACTACAGTCCTCAATTACCACAAATTCATCTTTCTTTTGTTTTTCTGCAGTCTTTCGTGATTTTATTGAAGTTTAAGACTTACTAGTTTCACTTTCAACAGAAATCATTGCCAAGCTATTTAGGCATTATTGATGTATTATTGACGGCAGGAATGTTCTTACTAATTTCAGCGTGGTAAAGATTTTTCTCTCCTAATGCAGCAGTCACTGGTATCCTCAAGAAAATGCAAAATTTGGAAATGCAGTAGATCTGTTGTTGCAAGCAAGGAATTCAATAACTTTCAAGCGTTTTTAGCTTCAGGTGACAAAATTTGTTTCAGCACTTGTCTCCTCAGAAAGCGCGATACCATTTGTATCGGCCTGTTTTATGGCTTCGCTCCTTTTTCCTGTACACGCTCAACAACTCATGTTGCCACTTCCATATCTGCTGCACATTTTTGTATTGTGCCTTCGGAGAGGTTGGGAAATTGCACAAGAATCCAACTAAAGCATGATGTATTTTCCAGTTATTTACAGTAACCTTGGTTTAAGCGTTGGCAGGGCTTTGTGCACTCTGAAGTCTTCTTGGGATCTGACTAAGGACCATCTGCAGACAGTCAAATAATCTTAAACTTGCATACGCGCCTACCATTGAATATAGACTCAATATCGACGGCTTCGGCAAGCTCATGAATGATCAAACAGACTGTGTCTGTTACAATTTAAAGAAGTAAAGCGAGGTTCCTCAGTAAAAATTTGAGATCACCTGATTCCCAGAATATCTGCACCACGGTCTGCAAAATGATGGAAATAAAAAAATATATATAACTATATATCTGGCTGAATGGAGTGGTAGCGATCGGAATGCGGGTTTAACACACGAACGATTCGTGGGCTGGAAATGTACGTTGTTCTCACATAGAACAAAAGCAGCATGTTCTTTCGGTTCATCTGCGCGACTTCGAATTTTGCTGTGCTTTGACTTTCACACTCTGCTTTTCTTAAAACTTTTGTTCCACAATGATATCTGGTTCCCAGTACCACACCAAACCCAAGCCTGTCGGCATATTAGTGCCACTCATGGCACTGACTGATTGGTTAATCGTGGGTGGACAGCTACGGGAAAAAATGCGTAAACACATAAACAAATCACAAAACACTATCAGATTTGTGGGAAAATTCGATTTACATATACTTCCAGTGACTACTCTCCACAAAGGTGACAAGCATATACTTCTTATCACTGTTTTTCTCTGAAATCATTGAATCATATTGTCACATGTCTATATTGAATTGCGCAGTTTGTGTACTTCACGAAACTAGAGTACACTCTACAGTGGGCCCCGATTGGCAATTATCGGCCTAATCGGCTCAAGGCCGGTCTTGAAAGCAACTTCAACAGCACATTAAATAAAGCAACCGTACTTTTCTTTTGTGCCAAGTAGCTTTCCAGCTCTTGGTAAGTGAGTTCAAGCGACGGTTGCAGTCGCCCGTGACGTACTTGCGTTCGACGGAGCAAATCGCGATATTCACGAACGACAGGAACCAAGGAAAGACCCATACCTGCGACCTGTGCGTTGACAGACAAGACTGTTATCAAAATCCGGTAGAAACAAATCACAGAAATTATATTTCCCTGACGTTTGAGACGTTAAAAAAAGGAGTGATCAAAGCTGAAAACAGATCGGCCTAGAGGCACCTAAATGTGGGAGGTGTACTTGCTGGACCTAGTCGAAACGAACACCAAACCTATTACAACCCTGACATCAAACTCACGTCAGCCAAGTATCTCAGAATTTTGTTTAAAGCTCGTTGTCCGATTTCAAGGTAATTGATCATCCTCGATTGGATGTTCCCACACCAGAGATTATTTTCAACAGTTGTTGAAGCAATCTTGAAATGACAAGAGAGTTCGTATGTGTTAGGCGCGCCATAACTAAAATCACACGTTGGTGAAACAGTGCGCTGAGTTTTTTCCACTAACGGCGAATTTCTTTTGGGCGTCAACGTAAAATATCAGCTTGACACGATAAGACGATGAAGCGTATTTTGAAGCGCGCAGCCACTATGAACCGAATTGACATGGCATAACCGACCCGACCGCGCTGCTACACGCTGTGTTTAAACCCGGTCACCGAAGTTAATGTGCATCTTTTCCAGGGTCAAAGGTTCTTGGTACATTTGGTGCCGTCTTGAGTCGTAGCTTCATTTGACAGCATTTGACGTATAGTGCCGCCTTTCCGGGCTCGGCAGTTCGTTGCTCCTTTGTGTCCGTTAGCGCAGTTTGCGACAACGACGACTGTACCACTTGTTTTTCTTGTCACTCCGTCATTACCCAGTTAGTGACGTTTTCGGCTCTTTAGTGTACAGCTCAAATTCTACCACTCGAAACAGCGAGCTTCCTGATAAACTCAAAAGACGGAAAATCTAAGCTGCAGAACCAGGCCCGTAACCAAGAGGGGTGCAGGGGGGGGGGGGGGAAGCCACCCCTAGAAAATTTTTCGCCCACGTCTGTAAAAATGTGTTGG
>JGI24158J21664_10006779_pt1 | contig 15131 bp, 8 predicted proteins | sample Ectturendosymbi3_FD_21664 | JGI IMG/M metagenome (IMG submission 21664) | reverse complement strand
CGCAGTTAGTCCAACCCAAATTTTAGATACGAAATCAGCCCTTTATATACTCGAATTTTTCGGAATTCCCCATTCATTTGAGCGTTATAATTGGCTAAAACTGAAACGCCCATAATTACATCATTAACAATTTTTATCGATGATCATAAGATGTCTGGTCACGTTTTTCGTGAATGTCCTCATGACTGGGTGCTGACCGGATGTATGGTTAGCTTCCTGATCTACTGATGATCGGAAGTGTGGCTTGGCTTGAAGCTGTTGTGTATTTTCGATCTTTGGTTTGTTTTCCATGTTGCCATATTTATTCCAGCTTTTTAGCCTGCTGTGCAGTGCTGAGTATTCCAGGTCTAGCCTGCTGTACAGCAAATATTTGTTGCAGGCCGAAAAGCGCCTGTAACACAACCATCTTCGGTTAATCCGGATCTTTGCCTAAACTGGATAAAATCGTCGGTAAAATCGAATCCGGATTAACAGAGGTTTACTGTATTTTGCGGGGCAGGATGATTGAAGACCTTGCGGTCAATCTCCTCCCACTCGTATCTGATTTTTTTAGATGTTAAATAAAATTGTCTGTCTGTCTGTCGTTGTGTGTGTTTTCTCCATTGTTTTAATGCGCAGCCTCATATTTTTGCTGTTGTGAACTGCGCTGACTTAGCACTGAGTGTGTTCTACTCCCTTGTTTTACCGAGTTGCCGGATATTTTTGCAGCTACGAACTGCTCTGTCTTAGCTTTGAGTGTTGTTTTGCTCCAGTCTTGGAGCGCTGATATGAATTATGTTCATTACAGTGACGCATTGTAGGCTACAACGAGTAAGGAGAGTGGGTATAGAGAGAATAATATGCATGTTGTGTCAAAAAAATTCGCCAAAACGTTGGTTTGCAAACGTGAACATGACGTCGCAAACAGCGTAAACCCAGTAAAAGTGACCACCATACGCCACTGCTCAATATTAGAATTTGGTAGGGGGGGGGCATACAATCAACCAGTCGCCCCATAGCATGACCTCTCGGGCATAACATGACCTCTGCACGCCACTGGGCTTAGCCTATAGGCCTACTTTACGCAACGTACGTAAAAAGCTGCTGAATGCTTGCCTGCACTTAAATTAGACGTTACGGTCAGCTATGTAGGTCATGCATTCCAAACTTGTCATGTGTTTTGAAGTTGGTAGTGATCACTTCAAATAACTGTGTACAGCTACTAATAAAATAACGTTACGCGAACTCAACTTTACCTGAGCGGGGTTGTCGTCATGCCGATTGCTTTGGCCAGCGATGAGTTTCAGCGAACGACTACGCCCGAAAAGGTAAAATGCAAAGTTTTTATACGTGGTTCAACGGCGATAAATCGATTGAAATGATTAAGCTGCGTTGGATCCTTCAAAACACAAAACCGAAGAACGTATATGCGGCTCTGAATGCAAGCAGAAGCCCACGCAGGGCGATGCACCAAATCTTTTACTCCATGCCGTGAAAAAAGTCCAAGCTCTCTCGATCATAGTCACAAACATAACAAGTCCAAGCACAAATATAACACGCTTTGCAGTTGAAAATCGGGAGAAAAAAACGGTAAAAAAACAAAAAGGTAGGCGATGATTGAAGGAACAACGCGCTGAGGAATTTATTGCACGTAGCTTTACAAAATCTCTTTTGGCAGCAGGTAGTTATGGAATGTAGGGTCGGTGCGGCGAAGGCTTAAAGGGGGTTTGGTCGAAAGCGGACGTTTGGCCACAGCCAGCATGGACTGAATCCAAGAATTGCTGCCACATCCCAAATAAACTTTCTGAGTGCGCAAAGCAAACGTTCTCGTGATGGGATGGTAATTGCTGCAACACGCACACACTTGTGAATTGAACAATATTTCAACAAGCATTAGGCCCCCATCAAACATTTTGTGTTTCCGACGTGGAAAAAGCAAGTCAAGCATGATAAGACTTCGAAATTACAGTCAAACGCACAAAATGTGACTTCGTCAATCCTGCGCAGATGTAATTCGTTAATTATACTTGGCATAAAAAGTCGTGAAACCTTTTTGTTGTATATATCACAGACTTTATATATATATTGCTTTCTATTCTACCCTTTTTCAGTCTCCAAAACAAAACTTTTTTGCATGTTCAAAAGCCAACGATGAGCAATAAGTAGTCGAACTATTATGAACGGAACAAGACAAATAACCTGACAATCAGAAGCATTTCGTGCTGAGCGTTGATAAACCAACAACGTGATTCTTATCTTGTATACCAGGAGTTCCCAACCTGTGGTACGCGAAGGTGTTTCAGGTGGTACGCGAGTAACTTCCATTTTATCACAAAAACCTGGATTCACAGCTTTCTAGTTTACACATCGGGCTTTGTTTCCAAATAAATAAATTTTCGTGCAGCCTGCTATTCCTATTGTATCGTAACATTATGACAATCGATTCGTTGTTAGCAAACTTACACCACGCATCGAGCATTTGGTGGAAGGTAAACAAAAACAAAATCTCATGTCATTAAATTCAATTGTGGTATTTATGTTATTTTAGTGTATATTATTATTCTAAATAAACTGGTACGCATTAACAATACGATCAAATTAGTTGTTCTGAAGAAGTAGTACGCATTGACAATACGATCAAATTAGTTGTTCTGAAGAAGTGGTACGCATTGACAATACGATCAAATTAGTTGTTCTGAAGAAGTAGTACGCGTTGACAATACGATCGAATTAGTTGTTCTGAAGAAGTGGTACGCATTGACAATACGATCAAATTAGTTGTTCTGAAGAAGTGGTACGCATTGACAATACCATCAAATTAGTTGTTCTGAAGTGGTACGCGTTGACAATACGAGGCGCTCAAGTGGTACGAGATCGGAAAAAGGTTGGGAACCCCTGGTGATTACCCTCACAGTGAGGCAGTCCACAGTTTGGATGAACGCGTGACGACACTGCAAACACTATCTCACATTCTCGCACACAAAATGCGACACAGCAATTCATGCGCAAAATAGCTATAACGAAACACAGCAAATGAACGTAGGATTACACGTGGTATTGTTTTATAACTCCTCTTTGACGCTCAAGTGAGGTTTGATGCCTTCCACAAATCGCTCTCCGTATATCTCTCGAGCTCGGTTAAAATCAATGTCACCGTTTCGCACCAGGTCTTTGATCATTTTCTGTAACACAGCATTGAACGATTCAACATGGCATGTTTGCATTTTATATTGTTGGTGCCTTGGGGTGGGGTTCAGGAAAAAACATCACATAACAACTAGTAAACAAAAAAACACATTCTTCGCCAGACAAAATTGCTGCTGAATGTATTACGGTTTTCGTTCGTTTTCATATGCATCAGTAACAAATTTGATCTAATATCCTCAAACGCCCAAAAAATACGCTCACTGCCTCGTAAACAATGATTTTATAACCGATTTGCCAAATGGGATGATAAAGACTTTCTTCGCAAATAGGCCATGGCGTGCAAACTAAACCCACGTATTAAGTTGTATCGCGCTTTGTGGCACACGACCTACTGTTATACATTTGAGCTGAATTCCCCACAACATACGCTCTTGCTGTATATAACACAACAACTTTCCCCATATGTTTTTGTTAGTTCAAATTCAAAGGGGGTGTGAAAATTTATATGCAGGGTGTAGATGCAGATGGTCTTCAAGACGCGTGACCATTTGAATAGATGTCTTTTCTTCGTAATTAGTACTGTAAAGAATGACGATCGTCAAGCAGCGTTCAATAGGAAAACGCTTATCAATAACAGAGAGCTCCAAACTTATTTTTTCCATCTCTGACCTAAGGTCGTAAGGCAGCGCGATTGCAGACAATGATACGGATGAAGCAAACATTCTCCGCATTGCAATGAAACTGAACATCCAAAGCGACAGCGCTACCACTTCGATACAGTAGCTTATGTTCCGAGTGTATCGTGAAAGAAATAGTTTATTACTAAACAGTGGCGTAGCCAGCCCACAATTTTGGGGGGGCAAAATATTTGATTTTAGGCGAATAACACTATTTTGTTTGGAAAAATGCCTCTTCAAGCACAAAATGACTGTTTTCCAAAAATGTTTTTGGGGGGCTATGGCCCCTTTTGCCCCTCCCTGGCTACGCCTATGTTACTAAACTCGTTTGCAGTGTTAACCCGGGCAACGTCGTGGCAATGGCCTCATTGCAGTTAACAAACCAAGTTTTGGGTCTATAAGTGTACACAATACGTCCATAGTGTATAATCGTTAAATAAAGCATTCACATCGCAACACAGTCATGCCATGTTACTACAGACAAACGCTTTTACATGCTGACAGTTTGATTCCAGTTTGTACTAAGCCCCTACCGCGAAAAGGCTGACATGGCTCGTTTTCAAAGCAATGATATGCGCAGTCGCTATATGTGAAATTAAGAATCATCCACAAAGTAGCTACCTAAAGAAGTATGAAGCTTTCACAATCAAGGCATACGAGCGGTTTTTCTTTAATGCGTATCATCTCGCACAAGACACACAAACTGTGGCGCCAAAGCCAATCGTCGGTAATTTTACCAACAGGACTGTCTGAAGTTGTCCACGGTCGTGGTCTCACAACCAAAAATTGAGAAAAATATATCGAAATAATCTTATCAGAAGTTTAAGATAAACGGATCTTTTTTTTCTTTATTCGAATGAACATCAAGCTTTCAGCTTTTCTGTTGCATGCTGGCTTAACATTAAAAAAAGCACATGCACATTGCCAGTGCCAATGAGTTGTTACACCTCGGCTCTAGTAATGAACGTTTATAATATTTTTTGTTGAACCCTTACACCGGTAATTGTGACCTGAACGGCGATGTAGTGCATCAAAGACCTAATTAAGACATGGCAAGAAGATTGCAATTTATCAAAATAGTTTGAGCTGATATTTCAGTGCACCCACCCATTCCTTGTCTCGTTGAGCATAGAACTGAGCAGCGAGGAGGTTTTCGAAGAGCGTATTCACACTGGTTGTAAGATCATCAAGCTTCTGTAAAAGATCACAAACATATTAAGACAGCGGATTCGCTCAGAAGAACCACCATTCTCAACCAATCGCTGGAAAAACTGACTGGCGAGTTGCGTAAAAAAGCGCATGAAAACAAATATCGCTGTTAGGGTTTTCGATTTCCCGGATGTTACTCAAACACGAAGAAGTGGGAAAAATCTAACATGAATCCGGGAGAAACGGGAATTCCGAACAGAGAGTTCCCAGCTACGATGGTTAGGACACGTTCCTAGAATGTCCCAGTAAAGTCTGGCGAGGCAAGTCCTGCTGGCTGCAGCCACAGGAAAGCGACCCATAGGTCGACCAAGGACCATGGGACGAGTTGACGTGACTACATCCCCGACCTGGCTTGGTCGGGTTTTGGTGTAGAGCCAAAGGAGCTATCAGACGTTGCTACAAACCGTGAGGTACTTCGATATATGAATGAAAAAATTTTAATGAAAAAATATGAATGAAAAAAACATATGAAGAAAAAATATATGAATGAAAAAATTTTAATGAAAAAATAGGAATGAAAAAAACATATGAATGAAGAAAAAATATATGAATGAAAAAATTCTAAATGAAATCTTTGACAATATATTTTTGACTTGATGACATAAAGTTACCAAAATACCGAAATTTAGTGCATAAAACCGGGACATGGTAAGACGAAAATTCACCAAATCCCGGAAATTACCGAAATTGGGATACCGGTTTTCAAATCCTACTGTCGCTGCTAAGTCAGAAAACTCCGTCACATCAGGCAAAGCGATCCACCATTCAGGCCTAATACCAAGCAATGTGGTATTTTATGCTGGTGAAAAAGCTTGATACACAACTAGACAGAATAGAACATCATAAGACCTATTCATGCTGGCGTGCTTGACTTATATGTTTCATCTGAAGCGATTCTAACTTCTCCACCCCTGGATACATGCAAACTCATTCTTGCAAGTAAGCTGGCATTCCTACCACTTACACGCTGCGGTCTACCCATTTCTACACGCTTGGTCAATGTAGAAACGAAAAATTCGGTTATCCATTTAACCTCCGGGTAAATGAATATAATTAGGTGAACGTTGGCAAAAGCAATTACAAATCATATTCAAACGACACTTCTTGCTATTGATATAACATTGTGATTTATGGTGTTAGCACAACAGGCGCAAGAAAACTTAAAACAATGACAGGCAATTTATTATGGACTCCCAAATGTTGCCATCTACAAGTGCGTGCCGCCTGGAGTGGAATGTCCCAACCATATCTCCCGTGGCCCATCGAGTTGGTTAAACCCATGAGGTAGTGGAAAAGATGCACTTGAAGCTGTTGCCCATGCATTCCTCTCCAGGAGAGAAGTCCTGGTCAGCAGTGAAGACGAACTAATGAAACAGTGGTAATGTCAAAGCAGGTGTTTTTAAGGAAAATGTTAGGTACACGGTCTGGACCTGTAGGGACCCGATTTTCTCTGATTCTAGGGATCCGATGATAATTTTCGCTGATTCTAGGGATCCGATGATAATTTTCGCTGATTCTAGGGAGCCGATTTTCAATTCTTTGGGTCCCTAAAACCTTAAAAACAACCCTGGTCAAAGTGTCAGGTTAACTATCATATTTAAAACAGAAAACACCTGCTCTCAAGAATTGGATTTTCGAAACTTTTGCTGGTACGTCCAGGACAAGAAGTTTATTGAAAAAAAAGACGGCCAATAAAATTCTCCAGCATTTTTCACTACCTGTCTTTACTCATGCTTTGGTTTATCGGCAACCGTATCAAGCGGTGTTGGCGCTGCTTTTGAACTAGTAAATCATTACTGTTTATTTCTATTTGAATAAGAGCTGATGATGCCTACATCCAGGGCCGGCCCTAGCAGATGCGGGGCGCAATGCAAGACCTGGGCGCGGGGGCCCTCTGAGCAGTGATTTTGTTACGTCATCGTGTTCAGTCAACCGTGTTACGGTCGTGGTAGAGCGCAGATCTGCAGTGCAGCACTAACACGAGAATTGAGCACATTTGCTAACGTTCGAGAGGAAATTTGCTAGTTCTGACGACAGCTTTCTTTTTTAACAATGAAATTTATGTGGCGTTTCTACTGAATTCTCAAGTGCAAAGTGTATCTGATAAAATGAGTAATCTACCCAAACACCATGGCGCGGGGCCCCCAGAGGCACGGGGCCCCCAGAGGCGCGGGGCCCCCAGAGGCGCGGGGCCCAATGCAGCTGCATCGGTTGCATCGGCTTAAGGCCGGCCCTGCCTATATCGTAGGCGAAATATATACTCTGTAATATCTTAAAATGTCTGATTCTTTGCTGAGGAAGGATTTCTTTCCATCAGACAGTGTCATCACTGTTTATTGAGAAGTGCCAGGAGTATAAGAAAAGTTCTAGAAGCACTGTCTTACGCCCAGAAACGCCGCCAGAAAATCTTTAACAGGGGCTTTACGCTTGCGCAGGGGAACAAACTTGACATCATAAAAATTGACAAAATTCCACTGATTTATAGTGTTTCATATTTCAATTTCGGGGGCTTGAAGCATTGTTTGGGGGCTAAGGTCACCAAAGCTCGCCGTGGCGACGGGACTGGTTACGCCTTGGATAAAATATGTTTTACACTGAAACAGTAATTTTTTTCATTAACGCAGAGCTTTACATTTATATTGACAGACAGGTGAGCAGTTTGACGAAACTTAACTGACGAGACAGCCAAATAATCATGAGTTTAAATGGCAAACCTACATACGCAACAGTCCTATGTACAATTTACATAGCACATTAACCCAAATTCGCCTGTTTTATTGGTGAACGTTCTTTTCAAAGCTGCTGCTCTGGTCAAAACAGGCCATAGTAACAGAAGCTCAGATAAATAGTCACAAACGTGTTTTGGACATACGCTGAAAAATCAACAGCAACGCACTGTGTAGCACACAACGTGTACCTTCTCATCTTTGACAACAGCATCGTATTCAGTCTTATTTACAACTGAATCCCCATTCACATCAAAAGATTTGAATATTTTCCAAACTATCTCCTCACATTTTTCGCTCCACGACTGGTATGTTGCAGAGGTCATCTGTACACGAGAAAAAACCTGCGATTGAGCACCCATGAAAGCGTGTCATCTGAAAACACTGACACATCAAAACCGCATTCCATCAAAGGCCTTAACGATGCTCATGAGGAATCCAAGTAACTTTCAGGCTACCTTATTTCAACGACCGAAGTTTTGCAATCAGACAAAGAAATATTAACATAATCGTGTTTGTCTTTTAACTTTTCCAAATTGAAGGCAACATCACCATGCACAAACGCAATAAAATTAGAAAAACTCGAATAAGTTCTACGTTGTGTACGGCGCGTGGCATATGAATCAAGCAGCTTGGATGATGAGCTTGAACCGGTTGTCATCGTCGAGCATTGAACAGACTATATCAAGCGTGGATTTGCTTGCAGTTTTGCACTAACTATGAAACGACTTTTGTAATAATGATGTTTTGTAGTTTGTTCACATGCTTCTAAACGAGTAAGGTCACAAACTTGCATTGAAGAACTGGTCCTGGTAAGAAGCAAGTTCCGCACCGGGTTGCCTTTTGCTAACTTTGCCTCGATTATTAGCCCAAAGGAAGGCGTCATGTCTGCAAGTGCACGCTTTCTGGCAGTAAGAACCGCAAAAAAGCACTAGTCTTCAAAAGAAGAATGATCCTTTTAAGACCTGGACCCAACCTTACCTTGAAACTATTAAGTGCGGACCGCTACGCTTGCCAAGTGACTGACAAGCAAAGGTTCGCTGACACGCGACCGCACGGCTTACAAGAGAAAGTGCGATTTAAAAATTGCACAAAGATGACTTAAGAAACCTCAACAAAAAACGTATATCCGCCATCAACGCCATTTTAAAAAGCGTTTTAAGGTGTCATTTTCCACTCTGAATAAATATATAGAACTCCCTACATCTACAACCACTTAAAAAGCACTGCTCATTACGAAGGATAGGCGACAAACAAGTAAAAATGCGCCAAATAATGTTCAGGCAAATGTTGAGAAAACCAAATAAACTTTTGCACTTAATCGCACAATGTAAACATGTATAAACAAAAATCGCACAATGTAAACATGTATAAACAAAAATCAACTATATTTACCATTTTTAAGATCGATTTTAGTTCTTCTACATCGATGGAACCTTTGGTTTCTAGACTTTCGGAAACTAAACCTCTGCAACATGTTGACCATNAGCGATGAAAAACGTATCGACAATGTAACGAAAGAGTTGCATATATGCTTCAAAACCACAATGGAAACAAGCAGGGTGATTTAAAACTGAAACCACGTAACGTTTGATGTTTGAAAAGTTATTTAATTGGATGTTTTAATTCAAAGTTTTGCCAATCATGTTAATTTTGCAATTCCACAGAGCGCTAGCTCTCAGGTACATACAAACTGATGATGAACATTTAGGTTGCATTGGCGAATGCAAGCTCATCTTCAACAACGAAAATTTGCTATTTTATATTTTTGAACTGTCAGCATCATTTATATCATTTAGCTAATGGTTTGAGATATTTACAGCTGGGAAAAGAAACACTTTTCACAGAAAGTTTTTAAAAACTTTGTTTGATTCTAATTTGAACAAGGACTGAAATAAAATTTTAGCTGCTTTTACCAAAATTTGGTACTTTTTGTGTTTGGCGCTGTGTGCATTACCGAGATAATGGTTTGAGATATTTGCAGTGAGGAAAAGCACTCTTTGTGCAGGAGGTTTAGGAAAACTATGTCTTCTTGTAATTTCAATACGCGCTCAAATAAATTTTTATCTGCTTTTACCAAAATTTGGTTCTTTTTCATTCATTCAACACTAGTCACATGCCATCCCGTGTTGCATGAGGCAACTCGCAGTGCAATGTACAACAGTCTTTGATCAAAAACCAACAACTCCTACTCAAATGTCAGGACTGTCTAGAAAACTATCGGAACTGCTTGGTGATCAAGCAAAGCCATAACAATTTGCAAAGACAATTACTAAAGCACCACCTTTAAAGAAAAACAGCAATGCGCTTTAAAACAAGGCATAAAATTCGTAGAAGCCAAGATTTGACACGCTACGATCAGGAACAGCCTGCGATCGTCGATCACCTATCTGTGATTGAGCGCAGCTAAACAACTTCACGCATTTTACATGCTTGTTTTCGTAAATAGCAACAAAAAATTGACCGCGCACCATATATAATTTTTATGCGGACATTACCAAAAGCGCTAAATTCAGAAAACGTTTTGAGAAACTGTTTCACCTGCCAATGCTGTTATTGTTCGTATGCAGTTCCCATTTACAATAAATCAACAAGCAGCATGAAAAATTAAAATCGAAGCTTACGGTTGACATCCCCAACGCTCTAAGAGCGAACTTGATCGAATTACCTACTCGTATATACACAAATTGCTGTTTCCGAAGCCTCTTACAAGTTGTACACAAGTTACAGCTGCAGTTTTTTTGTAACCGATCACGGAGCCAGGGCCAGATTAAGGGTACTGTAGGCCTAAGGCTGTTTAGTAGTGAAGGGTCTATAACTAAATTTTAGGAGGTAATTCGGTAGTTACTTGTAATAAAAACAATAAATCAAAAAATTGAGGTCCGAATTTTTCCAGGGCCTGTGGCTAAAGCCTTATGGTTAATCCGGCATTGCACGCAACCCAACGACCAGCTGTGCTGCTGTTATGTTCGCCTCCACAACGGGAAGCGTGCTAGATCCGCAGTGGAGCAGCCAACCGAACGTCATCCCTCGTTCAAGCTCCACTGTTGCGTTTTTTAACAAACTTCGGCGATTAACGAAACAACAGGCGACTCCGCTCTATGACAAGCTACGTGCAGCTTCTAGTGCTGGGTTCGCTGTACAACCGAGAAAAAAAACGTCCGTTTGTGGTTTAAGTTATACTTGCTTCACTGTTCATTTGACAAAAGCACGATTCCATAACCTTATTCACGGACGGTCATTTTGCGTACAAAAACAGATTTTAAGGCGCTGAAGAGGCTACTTACACTAACGACGGATCGTTTTCTTCTTCTTCACCAACATCAGTATTGTCTTCATCAAGGGTTGGTTTGGCGACGTTACCTACAATCATCAAAAAATACAATCAATCCGTAAAAATTCTAACAGCGAAGCGGAATAGCTGATAAATGAATTTAAGAGCTCAAAAGTTATATCTTTATCGCACGGACAAGAAGGATCAGGAGTGGTTCGCAGCGCATGGAGAATGACATGTAACTGACAGGCTTGCAGTCGGTATAGGTTTTCTCTAAAATTATGTGGATTACGCAAAGCAAGAAACAAGGAAATACAACCTCGCAATACACGTTGGAAATTTGCGGCGCGCTTTGAAGGCGGGGGTGGGGGGTGAGTAGTGACGACTTTGAACACAATTTTTGCAATCGAAAATTTGTCAAGTATTTCAAACATATAGTTTCGAACAACTTTAAAGAAATGTGGGTGGTCAAGATGCTTTCAAAGTGCCTTTGAATGTAGATCCAGCGTAGGCCAGCGATTCACGATTTCGACTTCTCAAAATTCCACGCGATGCTCAACCATTTCTTCCATCTGACTTTAACCTCACTTACTGAACCAAGTTAAAAATTGTAGATTTGTGTAAGTTTTCATGAATTTCAAAAAATAGGCAATACACAGAACGTTTTGCTTGATTACCGACCCTCGACAACTTTGACATAAATTCCGAAAAAAATTATTACAAGTCTAGTGAAAATTTGAAGTCCAATGTTAATCAAGTCCGCTGACGTTTGCCCCAGCAATCACAAGCAACATACGTATGAGCCGTTGCACGGACAATCCTGACTTTGGGCAACAGCTGGATTGCGGCCCTGAATAAACTTTCTGGTTTCGGATGCATTTTGAATTTGAAAAGGTTGAGAACCACAGGTGTCTGCAGGGGTGTAAAAAGTGCGGCACTGGTGAAAAACCCTCCACCCATGCACTATGTGCAAAAACGACAAAACGTGTAGTTTGAGTCCAACCGAGAACTCACGGCGCAGCTATCACAAATCAATTGTCGTCAAGAAATAAAATTCTTGAATCTTTTCCACAAATTTAAACCCGTGCCTAGCAACGATGCAAAATTAGCTGACAACGCCAATTCGATTGTACCACATATTTACATGCTTTGTGATGTCGTATGGCACAAAACAAGCAACAGGGCTATAAAAATAAGTAGTAAAAACACTGGGCAGTCGCGGACGTAAAACCAAGCCCTCTCTCACTTTCATCAAAGTCTGGTCCAGTTTGGCTTTTACCGTAAAGGTCCGTTGTTCCAGGAGTGACTTGGTTAAGATACAAGTCCGCGCTAAAATTGCCGCACGCTTTTGCTGACAATTTGAACAACTGTTGCGGACGGTGGTGAAACCACAAGTTTACGGCAAGATTGCTTCCAAAAGAGTTTACCTGATGGTACCTGAGGGAAAAAGAAACATTCAATCCAATTTGATTCGCCAGTCGTTGGACAGTATCTAAAACTATCAAAGTCAAGCAAGCGTTGCCATCGCATAGAGTTTGCGACGAAATTGCAGTAAAAGCAGTAATTTCCAAAAAATGTTCCCATCTTTCATCGAACTGCTTTGAAAGAAACGTCAGAGCATGAAGGCAGCACGAAGTATATAAAATAGGAAAGCACTGCTTCCTCGTTTGGCAATTTGAGGTGCGGATACACAGCTCCAAAAGCATCCTTCCTACCCGCGTTCTGCTGGCTCACACAATCCAGGAAAGCTATTTGCAGCGTTCGGAGGCTTAGTGCCCACATATGGATTAAATCGGCGCTTCTCAGCCTTTTTAGATAACTTTTGGTAAAAAAACTTTTGGTTGCGTGGCCCGCTGCCTTGTTAACATAGGCTAACTTTTGTACGAATAATCAAACACACATTATTCTTAAGCAGCGAATTTGTTCTTGCATGCAATTTCAGTGAGAATCTTGCTGCTGACAACAATCTATGTGTTCCCACACTGCAGTTATTAGATGTCTAGATAACTGTATTCTAACGTATTTTGTCTTAACTCAGTGGCCCAGTCGAAAACTGCACGATGGCCTACAAGTGGGGCCATGGTCTACAGATCGAGAAACACTGGGCTGAAGTAAATTTTGGCCCTTGCACTGAGACAAGAAATGCTTTCATTGTCTTGGAGACATTGTCTTTCCAATTATTTCGGATGCGTGCGGAATACTCCAATTTTTTTGGAGGAAACAAAGTGCGAACACCACCTTTCGATCCTGAACCAAACGCGGCCTTGGAGTTTGCAACATGAAACGGAGCCATGCCCAGTCGTTGAGCAATTAGCAACATCTGCGTAAGTTTTCTAAGACTTGCGCGGCCGAGCAGTTGCACAGCTTAGAGAGAATATCGGTGAACATAGTGTACGTCGATGGAAGGTTCTATGGCGGTAAACAGTGGTGTGTATTTCTTCCTCTAAAATTCCTCCTTTCAGACTGAAATAAACAGTCGCTTCACAGCAAATCAAAGGCGTGTTGCTGTTTATTAACCACAAAATCTTTCAGTTGGTTAAGTGTTAATTCAAAAATGCCTCAGCAACGTGATCATACGATGAAAAGTCGAAAAATATGTCTGTTTTACTCCTTAAGCGCGCACGTTGCAAGAATCAATTATGACTGAGACATATTTTTGTAATGTCATACCGATATAAAAGACCTACACAAAGATCTGTACTTTCTCAAATCCACAATAAGTTACATGAAATAATTTAACTCATACCATTTGTAGGGAATAAAAAGACAATCCCCGGCTTCCATGTGAACGACCCCGTATCTCACGTTAGCCAGCTGTGGATATTTTGCGAAATCGACAGCATCTACATCAACGCCCGAGTACGACCCGCTAGGATAGTCCAGAACCTTATCGTCCCATTCCTTGAAAAAAACTGAGCGTAAAACATTCGCAGACCAAAGAAACGGACCTGCAATGAAGTAAAGGTTGTGAAATGCAACCATTACACCAGGTTGTATTCCATCACACACGTCAGCAATGAGATGACCCAAATGTACGAGACAACTGAGCTTGACGTGTTTACCACAGGAACTGGCAGACACCCTGATACATTTTTCTTTTCATATACATGAACTGGCAACCAACCTGGTCCGTTTCAAAAGGACTGATAAACGTAAGCGTTTTGTTTCCTCTGTACAGACAATTGATGTTGTCAACATCATCATTGTGCAAAACAGATCTAGTTCCTCCACTGCTGAACCACATCACCTGTGAAAACAAGAGGATGTCTCACTTTGCTCGCACTGGGGACTAGGCGGCTACTTTTGGGATGAATTCTGCACTGATGGCAAATCAATGTCCAGCACAGCTCGTTCATCTTTCTATGTACCCACCCATTAACGCCGAACACTGTTGTACTTTCTGAAACCTTGAGGTGCCTCGACAAAATTGCACCAATCAACGCTAGGCCAGTGGTGTCCAAAGTTTTTTCATATTCCCCCCTGTCAATTCCTCCCCAACAAACACTGTCAATTCCTCCCCAACAAAAAATCACAAATAAGATAATTGCAAAGCTCTTTCATAACGTCAGTCACTGCAGTAAAGCAGTTTATTCTTGCGCACTGTAGATTATCTCTTCCAAGCAACCTCGTTGTGCAGCTTTTATGTGTTGAATAAACAAATAATAAAAATCTAAGGTGTTCTTCATCCACAACTTTTCCTCCCCAATTTCTCCTTAGAAACAATTTCCTCGCAGAAATTAAAATGCTTCCCGTAGTGAGCCAAGTGGCACCCGTTTGCGAACCACTGGACTTGGCAGTAGTTTTCAACCTGGGGGTCTCGATCCCCAGAAGGGTCGTGAACCATTTATGGAGGGGTTGCAAGCAGATATTTTATATACACAGCTTTATTACATTTTCTTTTTCCAAATTTTCATGGGGGTTGTTGAGTTATAGTGGGTTGCTACAATGGGTCACGGTACAAAAAAGGTTGAAAACCATTGGGCTAGCGCGTGCTGTAAGACTGTCATTAAAAATGAATTAAAATATCTTCAACTTAAGCACTGTCTGTGCACACTGCACAAGTAACAAAAATCAGCACGCATTGATGTTATTTAATGGAAATCGATTTCGCCATACGGC
>JGI24158J21664_10006777_pt1 | contig 15135 bp, 8 predicted proteins | sample Ectturendosymbi3_FD_21664 | JGI IMG/M metagenome (IMG submission 21664) | reverse complement strand
TCCCACTTTGTCCGGAAATGCTGAACGTAGCAAACTTTTATTGCGGTTTTCGATGCCAGTTAATAATTGCAAGGTGTTCAGAACGTGACTAAATTTGCATAGTGGTATGTTGGAGATCTCTTCTTCTTATAAATCGACAACCAAAAAAACTTGGTGGCATTACACCAGCAACGATACAATTCGCATTGGTGGTACAGGTGAAATAGCTAAGCACTCAAATATGAAATGCTGAAACAACATGTTATAGGACACTTTTGAAAAATTAGCTTAGTCCTTCATGGCCAGTGAACGACCTGAAAGCATGCGCCACTACAGAACACGGTATAATGAAAAGAAAATTATTTACATGTTAGGCACGGGTTTGTCTCACCAAGTTAGTTGGTTTTCGTTTTATTTAAAAAAGGAGCGTAGTCCCCACGAAAAAATAAATGCAAAAGTTTTTCATGGCATATGACAGAACCTTACAGTATTTCTTAATACAAGGAATACATTACTAAATTTCTCACCTGCTTAAGAGTAGCTGCACTTTCTGATCGCAGTTGTTTTTACATGTATTCAGCGTTAGATTAAGCACCGTTCAAATCTGATATTAAATATTCACCTGCAAATCTTCATCGTCCCCCAACGATACGGAATCTTGATGAGCAGAATACCGAGTACTACTCATATCTAAAATTGTAGTAAAGGCTAAAAAAGACTTCTGAGCTTTTAGTCAATGCCAGTTACAACGTTGATAGAGTTTAGATAGAATGGTCACAGAAAGTTTCCCGATTCTTTCTGTGATATTTTCTTCCAAGCTGATCCTGTTAAAGATCAGATTTATTCGGTATGCGTGTAATTGTTGCAGATTCAATGTCAATTTTGCAATAAAAATTAGCACATCCAGCTAATGCCATAACGCAGAAAATACGAATGTTCTAATTAATTTGAGAACATTCGCAACGTTAACAAATTCTCGAAATGTAAAAACGTTGGAATTCACAACGTACGTCGTGGAACAACTTTGATTTATCTGCTTAACACAAGCAGGTGGCTTGTGGGTAAGCAAACTCAATGGCAGTTTCAAAAAACACTAAATTATTTTTATTAGCATTAAATGACGACGTACTTGTCCACGGTTTAGCATATCGTTTTTCTCTTTCTTTATGTTTTGCCGCTTTCTTCGTTGTCGTTTTTTTGTCGCTCCTGACGTTTTTTGGATCGTTTTGAATTCAATCGTTTTTTACATTAGGGTAACTTCAGATCTTCCTCGGTATCTTTTCACGCAACTATCGCCTTTGTTTCGTAATAGTAATTATTAGGGTATATCTACCAGTTTTCGCCTCAAATTCTTAGGAATGAAGACGTGATTACAGTGAAATCGATTTCCCTTTTCAACAAATTAATACGTGCTGATTCTAGTGCGTCTAACGCAGTGGTTCCCAGCCAGGGGTCTCGGACCCCTGGGGTCAGAAACGCGATTTTCCGGGGGGGTCCGAAATGTGATTTTACAGGGTGGGAGTTTGTATGTTTTTGGATGTAGTACTTTTCAAAATAACCGATATATGTGAGAGTTTGCAAGTGGTATTACTCAAAAAGAAAATTATCCAGTGAATTATTCTAACTAAAGTTGCTAATTTATCATTTCAAATGGCTAAACGCGTGCACTGCTGTTTCTGCTAGCGCTGAGGTTATCACGCTAAACCTGGTCGTTGATGCGATTGTAAGCGGATTGTAACATTAAAACTTTACGGTGCAATGCTTCACAGTGTTTTCAGAATACGTGTACTTTAAAAAGGTAGAGAAAAGTTGTCAGTTGAGGTTTCACATGGCTGGAAGAAACAGTGAAAGAATTCGGTTGTATACTTCCATGTGCACAACAAGAAATTTCTGCCCATTATGCTGTAAGCTTCCTTTGATGGGTAGGCCTATTTCTCAGATGGAACGTTCAGTTTTAGTGAACAGTGGATAGTAGATCCATTTCTTTTCAACGCTTGATCAAATAGCAGACGGCGATGATCTTAAAGAAGATCTCGTTGACTTGAAAGGAAAACAAGCAATGAGATTGTTATTTGATGCTGCAGAACTTGTAAAATTCTCGCGTTCGACCATGCAAAGTTATAAGAAATTGAGTACAAAAGCCTCCTCTATTCTAGTGCCCTTTGCAACAACATATTCGTGCTAATCTGGATTTTCTTCTCCATTTCATTAGAAAGCCAAGTATCGGAACAGTTTGAACCCCTCGAATGATTTGCGGTTGGCTCCGGCTCCACCTCCAAGGAATTGTGTGCCAAGGAGTGACCGGATAATTTCAGAAGCAGCAAAAAAACCACTAGATTTGTTTCTAATGAGCAGTAAGGTGTGGAAGTTAAGCAGTAGATTTAGTGTCTTCTGTTGTTAGTATAGTGGGGTAGTCACACCAAGATTTTTTTGAGGGGCCAAATAATTTGACTTTAAGCGAGCAACAGCATTTTTTTGGGACACCGCCTCTCAAAGCGCAAAATGACAAGATATGCTAGAAATTTGGAGGAGCATTCCCCCTGGCTACGCTTATGTCTCAGAATTTATTACGGGTCGCAATTTTAGAAATAAAGATACTGCAAAATCGGACAGTTTCTATGGTTTCTGCACTCTTTTGAAACGAGGGGTGCGAAAGTCACTTTACTTTTATGAAAGGAATGCCAGCTTCAAAAAAGGTTGGGAACGCATGTTTAATGTAATAGAAACATGATTTTCATTCACATTTAAAGAGCTGTCGTTGAATGAGATGAAGAGGGTTGACGTGGTTAACCAAATGATACTGCTTCGATATAAATTCTTGCTTTTACTTTGTACAGAGGCTGCCTAGCGAGTTACCCGGTGTTCCTGCTGTCAGTCTCTGCTTTGTCTATTGCATGCATTCCACATTAAAACTTGTCTTGTTTCTTTTCCTTTTCGTAGATGAAAACAAAACAAAATTTAAACGTCTTTGCATTAAATGCTGTTTTTTTTTCTTTTTTCATCATTTCTGTGTTTTTTTTTCTAATCCGGATCCATTGCCAAACATTTCAGGAAAGACTTTTCCATATTTTCCATACCACCCTTGTGCTACAAAATGACATAGCACCCAGGAGGCAGCTATAACTGCATGCGGCAATGGTTTAACATAAGAGATACATGTCACAAATATTTGAATTGACCTTTTATAGGTCTTTGAAACCGTTTTTGTCTAAAGCAAAAGTGCAAGGATGCGTTTTTAAAAAAACACCATTCAGCGCGAAAGGTCATGCTAAAGCTTAAATTTAAATTGACATTCAATGCTTTTTATCGCACGACTGCAAAGATAAATTGCCCTTGCTGAAATCCTTATTGAATTTTTTTGATACAAACAACCGCTTCCAGTCGTGTTTTAACAAAAGTGTTTTATTGTAAAGAAAAAATTGTGTTCCTTTTCAAAATTACATAAGCCTCCCTGCGTATAGTCATTTTGCAGAAACTTCTGTTTTCAAACCTAACTTGAAATCTGGTAGAGATCACGATAGAAGTATGACGCTCGCTGACCATGTCTGTTTGTGAAAATATATCGGTTTGAAAGCTGCATCACAACTGCCCTCCAGGTCCTCGGGTCAAACGAAGGTACTCGAGAGGGGTCAGCACTGAACAAGCATAAAGAACCCAAACATCTTTGTAAATATAAAAACGTTTAATTAGTTTTTATTCACGCCAGAAATGGAGAGTTGATCTAGTTGTTGTGACATTTCATGGAGAGCGAGGCCTCGACGTGATTTTTATCAAGATGAAATCATAGAGAATTTTTGGCGAACGTCACCCAATGCCTTTAACGGTTAAATTAAGTCAGTGCTTCAAAGCGGTGTTATAAGAAAGGCATTAACAGATATAGCAGAAAACCTTCTTAGAAAAAATTAAGACTTTGCATGGTCAAATTCAGTCCACTTTAAAGCGTACTTTCTGCGAGCCCAATGCTGTTATTTTAGATCAGGTCTGTCGCTTACACGATTTTACCTTTTTTGTTTTATTATATTTTATAATTTTGTGCACACCATATTTAATCAACATTGTTTATCATGGACATAAAATTTTTAATTGACTTTGATCTCAGCAATTTCTTTCGACCAAAGTCTAATATCAAAGCATGTAAATTTCCAAAGGTTTCTCAGGCCATATAGATTCCAATCCGTATTTGTCGCTTATTGACAACAGTTGTCCCTTAGGTTCTTTATGACTTCATCAATGAAAGCAGAGTTTTCAAAATTAAATATTTTTCTGCCCTCTTTCGCAGCACAGAAAACATTCTCAAAAACCTGGCTCACAGGTGAAACAATTACCATAATATCATCGAAATTCTGCAGAAGAAACCTGATGAAACACAGTGACAATACAGCGTTGCTATTTCTCTGATAAATACAGATGCCCCTGGTTTCAAGACGTGTACGTACTGATTTGCTTCTGACAAAATAAACTTGTTCTGGTGGCAATCAGATTCGCAGAAAAACCTGGTCTTTCTTTTGAAATATATCAGAAATATATCGATTATTTATAGTAAGTTACGCGATGACTTGCACTTGTCTTATTGGCCCTACAAACATCCTCGAATGCAAGACTGAACATAGATGGCTTCAAACCTTTCAGTGGTGGTACGCAAGCATTCACAACGGGGAGTTTCCGTAACACTTTCCAGTGCACACAAGAACTGATAGCGAAATTGTTCTTCCTGACTCTAAGCTCGGCACGGCTTTACAAGTGGATTGGGCTGAATTTTTGTTTTTGTCACAAACGAAATTAGAACCCCAATTGATTGCACCTTTCCACGACTTATTTTTTCCATCCTTCGTGTGACATCGACGTATGTGGAAAGTTCATAAAATATTAGCTATTGGTAACAGGTCTTAACCATCTACACAAAAGCTGTGACTGCTTCAGTTACAGCACTGACCACCACTTTCGGTGGTGCGAAACAAACAGCGTTATAAGATGGTCAATACAACGCGTCGTTAGCTCAGCAAACAACGAGTACATTCCTAACAGACCCGCTAAGAAACAAGGTTGCTCAAAGGATAAATCAGTCGCCATGTTCAAACATCAGACCTACTTCCAATAGTTCACTATCACGATTTGACGGCCAGGAATTCCCTAAGGAAAGCTTCTAAAGAAAGTAATGTAGCTGCGTGTAGTCTTCAACCGATTTTTCACCGATACAACGACAGATGACAAGACTACATTTTCGGAATTACACACCCACTCAGCAAAAATCTCAAACAAATAAGCGATTACCTTAAAAGAGACAAACAGAAACTTTTCTTATATACTTTGTGCATGCACAAAACGCCTGGTGTTTTATTTGTTGTTACAACAAGTTAGACTGGGTGCATGATAGGCAAGAGTGGTTTAGACTAATTTCAGTGGAATAGTTTATACCCAAATACTTAAACAACCTCAAAGATAAAATCCCTATGATTTATCGGTGCACTCAGTAACTTCTTAAAACAAGGTACCGTATTTACTCGATTGTAAGCCGCCCTTAATTGCAAGCCGCCATTGAATGCGAGCCGCACGAAATAGTGTTCAGAAATTAATGTAAGCCGCCCACGATTGTAAGCTTCATTTCACTATAGGTTACCTAAGCCTTTGAGATACTTTCGTGTATAGCATGCTTCGGGTTTGGTCAGCAACCCTGGCAATGTTGATTCACCACTATAACTGCCTTCTGTTCATCATAATCCCTCCTGTGATGGATGTGCACATGATGCTGAAGAGAGGAAAGATAATGCGCAAAGAGGGTTTGGTCAACAAAACGTAACCAAGGAAAGACTGAGCGTCATCTAGACATTTTGACAAGCTGAAGAAAAAAATGTAAGCCGTCCTCGATTGTAAGCTGCCCTTGATCGTAAGCCGCACGAAATGATGAAAAAAAAGCTTTGTAAGGCGCGGCTAACAATCGAGTAAATACGGTATTTAAAAAAACATTGAAAGCATTTTTATTTAGAAGAAAAAGAAATATCAAATATGTTACACAACAGAATCAAAAACAATTGTTATGAAAATGAGATAGTAATTTTTTATTACATCACTCATTTCTGTTAGGATGTTTGTGATTTCACATTATTTTGCAGAATCTTTCTAACAGACGAAGAAATGCAAGTTTGCTCAGAAATGAATGACAGGCAAAGAAAGTTAGTATTCAAAACTTCAAAATTGTAATACGACGCATTGAGTGTGTCCACTGTAATAAAAACAGCATTGCAATGGAAGAAACATATATGGATTGTTCATCGTTCTAATATATATGCAGGGTAATGCTTTTGCAAATTTTAAATACATTGTTTTTCACTACTGTAAAAGTAAATTTTCAGTGTTCTGTCATTGTTCTGCCGTCAAACATCTACGAAGTATTATTGCTTTACCTCAAGTGGCCATGGGTATTCAATCAAACGTTCTGACCCAATGTTTCCTGTATTTCCAAATAATTGCACCCATTCAAAATCTGTGACTTTTTGAAAGCTGAAGAAACTTTCGTAGTTTCGTGCATGAACAAACCAAAACAGTTTCAAATCTGCTGTTGTGCTTAGCAATGTTATCATCTATTGCGTTCGATAAACATTTTTGTGATGGCAAAATTTGGTCAAGTCACAACTGTACCGTGCGATAGCAAAAAGCACTTCTGCAAGTCAGCAATATGAACCCTGCAGATGCATGTACTCAGATATTTTTGTTTTACAACAGAACAAAGGTTTCAAACGTAAGCGACTGCGTTAAGTTAGCTTTTGGAAATTTGCTTCATACTTCTAAGCCCGTACACAGTTTGTGGCATTCAGGAAAAAAAGTACAGAACTGAGATAAGCTCAAAATTACTTTTCTATACCTTAATTTGCAACTGCGTGGTTGAAGAAAACAAGTGATAACGCATTCACACAAATTCAAAAAAATAGTAATAACGCTCGCATAGTGCACAAGATTATAATGCATGTAATCCCGCACAAATAACAACAAACCAACGATGCAGAGTAGAAGATTCGTTAACAATAAAGCACAGCGATCGTCCAAGCATTACAAGCACACTACCTACACATGGATGCGGTACTTACACCCAGGGTTGCAGAGTCGGTGTCGGAGTCGGATTTTTGTCCGACTCCAGAAGTCCAGTTGCATCATTTTTCACATGAAACTCCTAAGTCGGGAATTTCTGTTGAAGTGATACAATTTCTTTTGAAACTTTTGTTGAAACAGAGAATTCTTGCTGTGTATCACCATTTCCATTCACTGCTGGTTGCTACAAAATTGCTGACAGCCAAACTTCATTTGCTTTATGAAGGAGTCGGAGTCGCTGTCAGGTGTAGGAGCAGGCAAATTTTTGGAGGTGGGAATGATTTTGCCCGAATTTCCCCTAANTTGCCCGAAAAGTTTTTGTGCGACTTTTGCCTATAATTTTCTCCCAGAAAGACCATGNAGACCTCTTTTTTTGGTGTGACCTCNAGAAAATGTCTTCATGTGTTTTTCTGCAAACGTTGGGCGCTATTTTCGGAAGTCAAACAACGCTGGACGCCGATTTTGCTCGGATTTTCAGGGATTTTGCCCAGATTTCCAGGGATTTTGCCCAGATTTTTAGGGATTTTGCCTAGATTTTTAGGAATTTTGTCCGGATTTTTAACATATATCAAAAGTGTTGGGGGTGCACTTGCACCCCCACCTCCTACAACACTGGCTGTCAGAGTCGGAGTTGGAGTCGGACATTCTAACTCCGAATCCGTAACCCTGCTTACACCTGTGGTCCGGGAGGCCGATCTTTGGGAATAAGAGCACGCCAAATCAGAAATTTATAGCGTTCCTGTTACACCGCATATCCAGAAAGTTCAACAAGCAATTTAAGTAAAACTATGGGTGTCGACGAATCAGTTGCAGCTGTGTGGATTAATTTAGTGACGGTGATATTTGAACAAGTTTTGATAAAAATACAAAACGTCTCCTATTTCCCCAACAACGCCTTCCCGTGGCACCCTTTGTTTCCGCAGTAATTGCTGGCGAACTGACCCATAAGCGTCGGAGGGATTTTTTCCAAAGGGGAGCCAATAGTGAATTTTCCAGCAAGTGGCCAAAGGAGTTTTTCCAGGGGAGTCAATCCTGGCGAAATTTCATTTTACCAATTCGAAACTAGCACCAAAACATTTTTCTACTAAACATTTATTAAGAAAATANCATATTTCAAAATCCAGGGGCGCTTGGCCCCGCCTTCAGATCCCATGTCTTCACCGGTTTANCCAACGGCAAAATTTCGGTAGTTACTAACACAATATGCGCAAAATGATCAATACCATCTCGCACCGGTCGTCGCGCGCGTAAGAAAGAACCGCGTTCGGACTCTCGGCAGAGGGGTGTGTTTGAAAACTTCTCAACTGTCTTCCCAATCCCATCCACCATACCATCCGCAAGTGGTGAGCCCACTTTGCGCCCTGCATGCGTCTGGGTGCAAAGCAGATACTCGTAACACCATTGTTGTAGGGCTGTGTTGATGAATATATCTTTCTGGGAGGAAGGATGTGCATGTTTCGTTTAAAGTTAATAGACAGCTACCTGTGTTAGATGCACTTGCATAGTCACATGAATTCTTGGAGAAAACTAGTGGTGCCTTGAGAGGGCTGAAAGCTAATGAATCTACGATCTTTTTGTTGAGACCACTGACACCCCCNGGAAAAGACGTTGATGTACAGTATGTTCGATCTACATGGTGATGCTGGCCTAAATGACAACGGGATATTCATGCTCTAACCGTACTACCTTAGTACTTTGCATCAGAAACACTTTTTTCCAACACTGAGATACAGTATTCTCACGTATACCTGGTGCAGAGATTCGTTAGGTCGGCAGTCACTCACTCATTTATGTATTGTTTCAGCTGAGTTGTTCCGTTCAGTGTTGGACGTTCGTGCAAAAAGGGTTAAGAACTATCGACTGGTCACCACGTGTTTGACTGCAACATACGTCGGAAAATAAACAACAGGACTTACGCGAACGTGCAGGACTACAAAACCATACTGTACATTAAAAAGCGGGAGATCCGTGTGGAGAGGATGGCCTTCACAGACAGCGTATGGTACAGCGTATGGTCCTAGCTGTCATTTTATGGAATGATCGGCTTTGTTGACAACAAACAACTCGGTTTGGCGAACTATGGCAATAAAACTACCCCTTGGTGGAGTCAGGAGGTAAAAGATGCTTTACGTGCAATGAAACTAGTCTACAAACCTGACTTAAAAAAAACAAACTTTTCTTGTTAATCAGTTCCAAAGAAAAGCTTTGGGAAGTTTTGTGGTGGTATGCTGTTCGGTCGCCTGCTACTGGCAGTCAAGCTATTGTATTCCTGCTCACTACATTGTGTGCGTGTCAGTGACGTTAAATTTGAAACCGTTCGATGTTGGTGTTAGACTCCAACAAAGATATATGCTATCTCCACTCCTTCTCATGGTCGGTGTAAGTTGCAGACTGATCTATCCGAGTCGTAGAGGTGTCACTGTCAGAAGCTGCAGGAACAAGCCTTTGATTTTTGCAGACCGTTTAGTGATACTTGCATCTTCTGAACAGAACCTTTAATATCCCGTTGATCAGTTTTCAGTTGTGGGGGATCAAGCTGGAATGAATATTACCACTGAACAGATCGCGGTATTACGTCTCTCTATAGTAGACACCCAAGGCAATACTTACTGAACGTAAGATGGGCATGCATCAGGCCTGTCCAACTCGAGAGTCGCATGCGGCTCGTTGTCCGGTGTCAAGCGAAATTTCTGACTTGCGAAATTTCTGACTTCGCGCCATGCGCGCATGCACAGAGTAATATTCTACATATCAAATACGCTGAGAAAACTGATGATTATGGCTTAGGGTTTAGTGTTTCAGTAAGTGTGTCGGGTTAGGTCTGGGTTAGGGTTAGAAAAAGAAATATTGAGGTCTAACACTAAATCCAATATTTTTCAGTTATTATAGTTATTCCCATATTTCAGCTTGTTGTGGGTATCTGACATCTAACCACAACGTTTCAATTTACACAACACACATCAAAAAGTAATCGCCAAATTTTATTCCTTTACTCTGAGAAGCAAAAAAACTGACAAACAATAATAGGTCAGAAATTTCGCTTGACACCAGTTTCATGCGGCTCATACGTAAATACCATGTTTATTCGAGTATAAGCAGGGGTGTAGTGCTGAAAAATGGGTGTGAACGGCGTTCCCACCCCGCTACCAGAGGCGTAACGAGGGGGGACACAATTCCCTGGGCGCCGAATCATTATGGGGGCGCCTAGTCACTGCGGGGCCGCCANAAAGTTCCAACAATGTCACAAGCACTTTTTTAAAAACAATACATTTGCTTCCGAAGGACCTCAGGTTCAAACATGGGGNCGCCAAATTTGTTTCTTGCCCNGGGCGCCATCTAACCTCGTTACGCCCCTGCCGTAGTGTAATGCCACATTACCGCAGTTTGGTCATAATGCTAGGTGGTGCTAGCACAACACGCCCGACGTAAGAGCACTGTGTTGCTGCAGCTTTGCAGTTTGTGAATGTATGTGGCGCAAAATAGAGGTTAAAGAAACTGTAAATAAAGATTTTAATTTTTACCAAGCAATTTTTGCGCCCCCGTCAAAGTGGCGCCCATGGCACGTGCCATGCCTGCCATACCTTAGATACGCCACTGCACTTCGGTCAGACATTGTGACAGAACAAGAACGCTGGCATGCCATACTACAAGACCTCCTCACGCTATAACATATAAGAAAGGATAAGTCAGTCTGTACTGCTGCACTTCAGGCAAGAAGATATTAGTCAAAATCTGGCTGAGACGTCCGTGGCTATGCGAATCTGACTGTTACGCAAATAACTGCTGTTGAGGTCCTACAGATTTAATTGCTGGCGCCCACTCCGACTTTACGAACCTTTTTCGATGACCACTAATGTCCGATAATAATTTGGCTGAATACAGTGCCCCAAGTCCAGAGACTATGGTAGAGAACATCCTCGAAAAATTAGCAGCTTGTATTCTTACCGTACCAGCTGAGCAAATATGTCAACAGATTTGATAGTCTTGTTTAGAGTTAGCAGCTAGCTTTTTCTATCCAAATTTGGTTTTCTGTTCGATGTCCAAGGCCTTGTGAAGCATAGGCGTAGCCAGAGGGGGGCAAAAGCGCCATGTCCCTAAAATTTCTGGCATATCTTAACGTTTTGTGCTTCGAGACGCGATGTCTCAAACGAAGTACTGTTGCTCGTTTAAATTCAAAATATCTGGCCTCCCCAAAATTTTTGGATGGCTACGCTACTGATGTTAAAAGGTCCCGACTGTGAAAAACTAAAATCCACATGTGACAATTTAGGAGCTGTGTACAGTTCAGATGTAGATGACAAGCAACGAGAAGATTCTACATTGCAATGCTAGTTTAAAAACGTGCAACTTAAAATTAAACGCGTCTTGAAGTACTCCTGGCATTCTTAGAATTACTTTGCAACTAATGCTGACGAAGACGATGGCAGTTATATGTATTGCAACCTGCGAACGATCTTTCAGTAAACTGCAAATGGTCCTTTCATACCTCCGGGCCTCAAAGACTAACAATAAGTCAGTCAGGGCAGGTTTTGTGATCTAACTTTGATGAGAATAGAAAGAGACGAAACAGCGAAAGCTTACTTTGATGAAATCATAGACGGCTTTGCTTCGCAAAAGGCACGGAAAATGTTGTTTTAATTAGCATGTGTGTGTAATTTAACCTGAAAAGGCTGGATATATTTACGTTTCGATGGAATTGTGTTTTTCGAACACAAGTGATACATGACTTGCATTAAATAATTTATTGTGCAATTCAAATTAAATGTTACATTTTATACGAAATTGTCGTTTGCAGTTGCAATATATTGTTTTATCTTTTTTTTGTAAGATATACAATTTTGTCAGGCAACACTATATAGACCTATGACCTATGACAAGGTTATCATTAGAATGTTTTGATGTTCTTCATAATAAAAATGAATGAGAATAGAATTATGTTGTGTTCTTTATGGATAATTTATATTTTATTTGCTGAAAAGTTAAAAGTAAAAATAAACACAAATGTATTCTGTTTTAAAACATTCACTTTATCCATGCTTTATTTTTCGTAAAAATTGTGCCTATATTTAACATTTTAAATTATTAGATAGGGCGCACATTTAAACTTTGCCACAAGTGTCACTTTGCATAGATACGCCACTGGCTACGGTGTTATACACAAGATAACTTTTCATTTATTCCAGTGCTCTTCAACAGAGGTTCCGCAAAACATGTCACTGATGTAGGAGGCAGGGGTGCAAGCGCACCCCCAAAACTTTTGACTCGGTGAAAATCCGGGCAAAATCCCTTAAAATGTGGGCAAAATCTGTAGAAATTTGAGCAAAATGTATGAAAACCTTCGCAAAATTGCTGTATGTACTTTGATTTTACAAAAATGGCACCCAAATTGAAAGTTTGAAAGTGCAGACTTTTTTTATGGAGGTCATGTTTTTACTTAGTTCTTTTCGGGAAATTTAGGGGAAATTCAAATGCTTGAAGTGCTTTGATTTGAAAGAATGCGCGCAACATGAAGTGAAATGCAGTCGTTTTTTTGGAGATAATTTTCTTTGGAATTTTTTTCGGGCAAGTTTGGGGAAATTTTGGCAAAAATCCTTCGCACCCCCAAAAAATTTGCCTACTCCCACACCTGTGAAACATGTAGTGGGGTTCTATGAGTTTAAGGGTTCCTCATTTTTTCAAGGGAAATGGTTTCTTGCTTCAGTATGTTGATGCGTCATTATGAAATTTTTTAGATCACCTTGCCAGCTTCAGACTCCAAGTAGGCCGGTTAAGTTGTACAAGAGGTTGAGTGCAGATAGTTGAACAAGAAATATTGAGAGTTTCTACGTCGCTTGTTGTTCATTGTTGTGCAATTAAGAAGAACGTTATTGTTGTATCACAGTTATACGATGTCGCCGATGTACACTTCACAGTAGACTGAGTAGAAAGTAGACTCAGCCCGAGTCTAGTAGAGAGTAGACAGTAGACTGAGTCACAGACTAGAGCTGCAGTTCAACCTTTGTGGGAATAAAGTAAAAACAGTGTGAAACCAACTTTTTACTATTTAGTCAAGCCCGATGAAGCAAAATAGCACATTTTCTTATGTAAAGCGAAATAATAACAACAGTGAAGGTGTGAACTGGACGGTAATGACGAGCAATATAGTTCAAATGTAAAAAAAGCAACTTCCTCCGAAGCGGACCAGATATAATTCAATTGCCAAAGTTAGAAAATGGGCGACGCGTGTAGGAGATACGGGTTCTTTTTGCCGGATGACCAAATTCTGAATGTAGCAGATACATTACTAAAATGCAAGAACAACCGAGTCATTAAATTTCTTGCTTTTTAACTTCTGCAATAACGGTTTATTTGTTGAAGTGTCTAATAGCGAAATATTTGATTTTCTTACAAGTAATTCGTGTTTTCAACATTTTTGTCAACGGAGGTTCCATGACAAACGCGAAAGTATATCAGGGGTTACACGATGACAAAAAGGTTGAAGAGCACTGATTTATTCATTTAAGCTGCTCCAGGCCGCAGGCGCTACGCGTAAAATTGAAATGAAAAATCTAAATTTTGAAGTATCGTTGCTATTGCAAAAAGGTGTGGAAACGCCGTTCCCACGCGTTCCCACCCCACTTGCACCCCTGTGTATAAGTCGCAAAATTGTACCAACTGTTCACTTTGAAAGTCGGGGTGCAACTTACACACGCATTGCGTGGAAGTGTGCCTGGTGGCTTGTGCAAGCACATGCACTCGCGAGCGCATTTACGCGACACACGTGTTAGTTACCGTGTTACGTGGAAGCGCGCTTTATGGTTTGCGCAAGAACATGCACAAGCGATCACTTTCACCCGACGCATGTTCGCGTGTATGTGCATGTGGTTGCGTGGGTAATGTATTCGCAGAAAAGGCAACGTTAAAGGTGAAAAAAATGTGCTGGAGTGGACATACATAGTGTGTATACTGTACATGCGGATAACTTGTCTGGAATCAGGCGCGCAACCAGGGGGGGGCATTTGGGGCATTTTCCCTCCCGAAATTTTCAAAACATTGCATAGAAATTTTGACATTTGCAGAAATTTCAAAGAATAAAGATGAAATTTTATATTCTAATCATTTTTAAGAAGTCCTATTGGAATTTTTCTTTGTCTTACTGGTAAATATCTCCTTACAAGATTTGTCTTGAGACAGGTTATCTGATCGAAAATTCGTAAATGATTGGTATTTAACCACAAATATGCTGGAAGTGTCAAAACTTGGGATATATGTTAAAATTTTGATATTTCTAAGTCATTTTTTTGTCTATTTGTTCGTGTACTATTTTTTCTTAGACAGGTCTCAATTTGCCCTCATGAAACTTTATACCATTAGGGCAGTGTTTTTCAACCGTGGTTCCGCGGAGAGTTTGGGTTCTGCGAGCGGCTGTGGTGGGTTCCGCCGAAACAGACCGAAATTGCCTGGGACGAAATTCGCAACCACATTTTGTAGCAATATAGACACTTGTATCATTCCATAGGGTTCCAATGAGCAACGCAAACATTTACGGAAGGTTCCGCTGCAGCAAAATGGTTGTAAAACACTACATTAGGGTACTATTGAACTGTGTAAATTGCTGAAACTTACAAACTGATTAGAGAAATCTTGACATAACAGTTATTCCCACGTGTAACCGCTTGTTCTTCTACGATCTTTTGATTATTTTTGTTAAGGGCAAAGCGAATCACCATTATTAACGTAGTGCATTTATTTAAAGAATATTGTTTAGTTGCATTTTCGGTTCGAAACCTGATAGTTTTTAACTAAATTTTAGCATGAGGACTGTTTCACGTTTTAGTGTCTCTCTGGGTTGATCCCAGTACCACGGCTTGGCAATAGTAAAGTGTCATATGAGTGCTAGTCAAGTATTGAACGCACCTACCTACTAGACTACTTTGCCTCCAAATGACGCTTTGAAAGACCCTGACTTTTGCAACCAGTGCAAGCCCTGAAAGCTGATAGCCTTAAACGTGCTTGTAAAAACTTTCACACAATTCATGGATGCCAGAAAAAGCCGTTTTGCCCCAAACACACCTGATCCGTTATGCGCCAAAG
>JGI24158J21664_10006776_pt1 | contig 15135 bp, 7 predicted proteins | sample Ectturendosymbi3_FD_21664 | JGI IMG/M metagenome (IMG submission 21664) | reverse complement strand
TTTTTTTGCAGAAGCACTGATGACATGCAAGCGACTCGCTCTGTCGCCTGTTTATGTCTGTATGATATTTGCTGCTATCTTTGGGGTTTCCACTCAAGTATCATTGCTTTTATTTAGTTCCAAGTACTTGGAGGTCACTTTCGGCGTGAGCGCGGCAAAAGCCAACTACACATTTGGTAAGAACAGCTTTGCACGAGGTGTTGCGTTTCCTGCCACTATGCGCTAGTTTAGATTGTCTTTTATTATTAGCAAGAAGCTTAACTCTTAGCACGAAATATAAAACCCTGAAACGTTCATTACGAGTACGAAAAAACAATCAAAGCAAACACCAGTGGCGGATCCAAGGGGAATTTGGGGGCAGCTGCTTCCCCCAAAAGTCTGTGGTGTCCTTTGATATAAATGCACACCTTTGTGGTGCTTATCCAGTAGAAGCATCAACGCAGATTAAAAGGCACTCTCTAAACCAGTGATTTATAATTTATTAACCATGTCCCATTAAGTGGGCCACGGAAACACTTTTGTTGGGTCACAGACAGCAAGGCCTCCAGGGTTAAGAGAGTCTATTTAAATAGAGTCTATTTAGGAGGCCTTGCAGAAAGGCGATTAGGTGTAGCGCAATACTGATATAACCTTCAGGCTGTTGCGATCGGAAATACCGAGCGGCATGTGCGCAAAGCTTCGCACCGCGGCGCGGCAGCGAGCAACAATAGAGATCATGCGTCGCAATCACTCTTATTATTGCTTTCTCGCGCCACGCATATATATTTTTGTTCTTCGCGCACATCCCGTTCGTGGTGAATCACACAATCAACGCAACACCACCGGAAAGGTTGCAACAAGGCACAATATACTACTACACATACTTTTTTAATAATAAAAAATTATTAGCCACCAAGGTGCGATAAAGTTTCATTTAAGTTGTGTATGTATACTGTACTGTCGACTAACACGGCTATTGGTATCGTTTTATTAGTAAATGCTTGCGGGTCACGATGTCATCATCTGGCGTGATAGCAGGTCATAGTAGTGAAAAGGTTGAGAACCACTGCCCTAAACAATACTTTGCACATCGTTGAACTGCAGGCCTGGATCCGGCACTGGTAAGCACACACTCTGGTGTAATCTTTCGGATATTTACAGACATTCGTAAAGCCTTGTTATGAGAACAAAGTAAACAAGATAGAACATTAAAACGGGATCCTTAAACAACTTGGAAAATAGCGTCAAACACACGCTTATGAGTTCTATTTTAAGAGTTATTTTAAGATTACTCATTTTGAAAAACAATATATTGTTTTGATATTTTTCGGAATGCATTGTTATGCTTAGCCCGTTTTGCTTTGATGGTCCGTTTGACAAAATGTATATTTTCTCGAAGAAGCCCTGTGCCGAATGCTTTCAAAAAACACGTTTTCGTTGAAGTATTTGTTTTGGCATGAAGTAAACGCACCGGACCTTGCTTACCTTGATTACCGACAGGTGCTGCTGTTCTGCCGTGCACTCTCACTGCGGCCTTCCTCAGTGGATTTGTCATGAATCGCTGGCAATTGGAGCGCAGAGGAGCGTTGCGAATTTGCTTGTTTGGAGTTGGTGCTTCGCTTTTGTTTCTGATTGTCTTGTTCAACACTGGCTGCGATACTATCGCCATCAGAGGGGCCACGGCGCCGTATGCAAATGAATCACAGAGGCGAGTGTTTAATTAGCCATGTTTCATGTTCCTATGTAACGTGTTTTTATCACGTCAATGAAACGTTTTGTCTTGTGGAGGTTTGGCTGCTACAAACTGCAGCGCCGGAATTTGGGGGGTCTCAAGAGACCCGGGCACAGGGCCCCCCACCAAAGCGGGCTTCCCAAAATGTTTATGTGTTTAGCCATATGTGTGACATGTGCGTGCCACTTAGTCATTATTAGCGAGGAAAATTTGTTTGTAGACGCTATTACCGATCGGGCAGACGGCAGTATTTCACTTTATTTGATAATTACACGTATTGGTTCCCTGAAATTATGTCAGTTCTGGTATCTGAAACTAGTCAAGTGAATGCAAGGCCAAGCCACGTAGGACGCATTAACTTATGTCTCTACTCGTTATTGGTGGATGTTGCGTCTGCCTTACTCAGATTTGTACAGGTCGCATATTAAGTAGGGCTACCATACGTCCTCTTTTTGGAGAACATGTCCACTTTTTTCATAGAAATGAAATATTCTTCGAAGACATTTAGAAATGTCAAAATCTCCTCCTTTTTGCATTTCGTGTTTCACATAGCCACAATTAGTGGCGTAACTAGAGGTTTAAGCCCGGGGAACACTTAGCTGAAGGGACCCACTGGCCACTGTAGGAGCCCACAAGTTAACCAATCCGGATGTGAATGGCTATACTAAAAGCCTAAATCACAGGAAAATGATCCGAAAAAACACAAAAACAACAACCTATCGAAAACCAAAATAATACTAAAACCGAAGCATAAGTAGCATGAGAGCCCGGTTTTTACTTTTAGCTTGCCGGAGGGGCAACTCGACCCTCTGCACCCCATCATTTATGCCACTGGCTGTGATATACTGTGTTTACATACAGTAAGCTGTCCCTACTCAACTCCAGCAAGATGCCAGCTATCGGCGTATAGCATAGTTCATGGGAGGACCTGAATGTTGTCAAATTAATCTGTTTTGGTTCAGTTAATTTTCGGCTGGAAATGCAGGAATGTTTTCACATTAATCGGTACATAACAGTGATAAATCTTTCTTCAGTATTTCACTGACTTTGGCATTAGAACGCGGATTGTTGATTCCATTATGTTGTACTATCTTTGCTGATGAACCGTGATACGGTAAAGCAGGGTATTTTACACAGCTTACTAGTGCAGTAGTTTCTAGTACTTGTAGCTAATCAGTAAGGCTAAAACGAAAATCGCAGTTTGATGAAGAAATACGTCAAAATTATCTCTTTCTCAGAAAAGGACTAAATGATTTTGAAGCTAAGTGCATTACATGTGGTTGTATTTGCACAGTTCGCAAAAAAGAATGAAAAGGCTATCGTGACTTTGTGGACAAACAAAAACTTATTTTGCACAACGTAATCAGGTGATTATCAATTTAACCTAGATTGCCAAGAATGTTTCAAATGTACCCAGCTTCACATTTAACATCATGTCTATTGACAAGACAGCTGTTGTCCTCTTAGCGAACTCTAGACATTGCAACCATTTGTTGTCTTTTTTATTGAGCAAGTTCATAATATTGAGAAGTCAATATGTACATCTGACTCTTGAATCTTTGCCTTCACAATGGTGAAACATGATACAACCTCAAAAAGTGATGCTTTTAAGCCAAGTTAAATAAGCACTAAGAAAATTAAGAGAAGGCCAAGATCGTGACTGTGATTTATTCATGTCAGATCTATCTGTATCGTACAAATCTAGTGTTGCACTTCTGGCTAAATGGACCACTTTTCTTGCTGAATCTAAACGCTCTGACTAAATTCCTCTGTTGCAAACAACTGAATGGGAAAATGTTGAACAGTGTGAGTAGCATATACTTGGGAGAAATGTTTCTACTGAAGAAGCTAAAATGTTTTACCAATGCCAAAACTTGTTTGAATTCGTACGAAAAGAGCATCAAAAATGCAATTTATTGTAAAATGATGGAACATGAAAGATTGTTAAAATATTTTGCAACTTATATCACTATGAACATATGATACGGAGCTAGCCAGTCAGGTCAATCAATGCGAGCAATATCGGAAATCGCTTCTGCCTGCAACATTTGGTTTCTGTCGTAAAATTTATTGCTGAGCGAGGACTGGCGTTTAGAGGAGATAATAAACACGTTCGATCGCCCAGAAACAAATCTTTTTCAAGAGAAATTTCAAAAAAAGGAGGTACGATGATTCTGGTGACCGGTTTTGCAACAGTTTCACAAATCACTAATCATTGCCAAATATCACGATGCATAAAAATTTTTTTCACAGTTGAATTATTAATTGTGACGTCACAAATTTCCGTCATAAATATTAATGATCCGCGAAAACACTAGTGATTTCATCGAACACCCCCTTCTGTGTCCGCACATGGGGCCTCCCACCATGCCTGGGTTCCAGGTCGCCCACCATCTCAATCCGGCGTTGGAAAACTGCATTTAATCCACATGTTTTCTGCAATTGGTGCAGCAGTCGTGGTTTAATTATGCACCAATTCAATTAGCGGCTGAGTAACTAGTCGTTGATCAAAATTGTTATCTTTGCAAGGTGCATTTCAGTCAACATACGCAGTTTTTACGCACTGATGCAGATTTTACGTCCAAGTCACTGCAATTGCATATCTACGTTTGATATCTTTCCAAAAAGCGCCTTAATTTTATTTTTTTCAAACTTAGTTTGCAAAGAAAATTTTTAACAGAAAAATACATTTGGAAACGCAAAGATGAACATGATTGCAGAAACAGTCAGCAGAAACGGTAAAAATCAAAATAAACATTTTATCAACCGCTGTAATTTAGAAGCGACGCCACGTTTCGGCCAAACTGAACGGTGGAGCCACGTCAGGCGAGCACCGGGTAAAGACGGAGTCACCAACAGTTCTGGTGCAACAAGAAAAAGGAGTCAGTTAAAATATGTAAATAAAAACAGATGAAATCTAGGAATGCCAGCGGTAAAACGCAATAAAAAGCAAGGCGTGAATGTGAAACGCAATTGACGAACACAATAAACATAGATGTTCAATGCTTTACAAACAAATACGACAGTAAGACATTCAAATTTCCGTTAAAATAGCAATAAAATCACAAGGGCGTTTGTGTTGCAAGGTAACAATGCTTTTGCCGTGCTGTTATAGAAATTCAAACTTTGCCCGAATAAGCAATGATTAGGTTGCAACTAAACTTTTAACAAACGTTACTTTTTCAGCATCAAGGAAAGAATTGCACACGGTTCTGTTTTGGGCGTGACATAAACTGTTTGTCATAGCAGATTGAAAAAAGCAATATCAAGCTGCTACATTTGAGTATAAATCGCTTTGTGAAAAAGTTATTTTAACGGGAAAAAGTGTAAACGCTTTTTGTGTAGTTTTGGCATTGTTTATTTAGTTTCGTGGTGTTTAAATCGCACTCTGCAATATTTCCGTAATGTTTAACGTTTCTGTAAACTCTAATGTTTAATCGGTAGAAATTGTTTGCAAGTAACAAAGCAACGCAGATTTGCCTTGTACTGTACTGTGAACCCAGCGCTGTGCATTTGTCAGGAAACGTGCGTGCATTTCTTGCCCACATACGGAGCGAGTGGAAAACTGCAGGCAGACGTGGGTTTAAATTACGGCTTTTGCGAAGGTTTAAACACGGACGGGGTTTAGCAAACAGCTTAGCAAAATGTTTTCAGCTGAAAGGAATAATGATATAAGAGCTGGTTCGTGCGCACGGGACGAATTCCAAACGCTTACGGTTAAAATTGAACTCGAGAAAACTCGGTGTTTCAAAACAACGAATGTTGCCTTACGCATCGGGCAAACATCTGTGTAAATCAAATTCCTTAGAGCTGTCACAAGTAAACACGCCCAGCCGAAGGTCAATCCTTGTCAAGTGACGTGACGTCACACACAGACCTTACGCCTGAAGCATGAGAAAAAGGCAATGGCAAACTCTGCATGAAGTCGGACAGCTTTATGGCAGGGAATGACTTTGCCAAGAACGTAACCTTGTAAAATGGCAGCTCAGGATGAGAAAAAAGCAACTTTTACCGTATTTTAGCTGCCATGACATGGCCAAAGCGGCATTCTGATTCTGGCATTCTGACACGTGAACGGTTTATCTGATTTGAATCTGGGATCTAAAAGCTTTACTCAACTTTTGCAATTGCTGAAAAGTCGATTCGTGAGTTAGATTTGGGGGCTAAGTTGCGAAACGAGCCAGCGACGTTAAACTGTCGGTGAGTTTTCCCCAAACATAGCTACATAATTAAATTCAGCTAAATTCTAAATTGGAGTAACGCATCTGGGTCTGCCTGACTGTGATTCTGTTTCGTTGTTAAAAGTGTATCTGTTTGATTGTTTCATTTGCGTTCGCCTGTGTCGTTTTTGCTGATTGTTGAGTTAAACTTTAAGTGTGCAATTGTGAAACTTTGCGGCTTGTGTGCTAGTGTTAAATAGTGTCAGAATCTATTGTGCTTTAAATCGCAATTGTCTTGGAAATCGTTTTAATTCGAGAAAGTTAGTTTTTGTGTTCCGCAGTAATTGTTTCTCGCGCACTTTATTGACGTAAGTGCATAAAAGTCCTGCTGATATTTCATTAAACAGACCTTGTTAATCCAGAGTGAAAGTTAATAAAAACTAGTCTTTTCTCACTAATTTGCAAGGCTAGTTCAATCGTTGTTGCTAACGTATGAACGCTGAGGAGGTCAAGTTGAGGGGACCGAGTTTACCCCTGGACGTCCACTGGGGCCATTTTGCTTATTCTAGATTTTTGGAAAGACACCCTAGTTACAGGGTGACCGAGGGGCATTTTGATTTTTGTAATCGGTCATTTTCCGCGGTATTTAACCGCTATCCCTTTGTGTGTTTTTACTCTGAAGCCAGAGTCGCATTTGCTACGAACAGGGGTTTACAATCCGGAGACGAGACAAAGTCAGTCAGACGAGTTGAATAACTCTACCACGTGTCACCCCCGTATCGGTATTTTCAAGTTGGCCTAAGGCCTCCCACATGAGTTCATAACTAAAGGCGACAAAATTTGCACACAAACGTTTTTGTCTGTAACATTAGAAAAACTCTAGAGTCCTTTTCTTAATAGCACTCGGTATAGCGTTGCTAAGAAACAACTTTTTGGACAAGAAGCTTTCTAAAATTGTTCTGAAAAGCAACGATTTCTGATTTTTATCAGAAATGAGCAGTTTGAGAATAATGAAATTGAAGAGAGTTTGAGGGGAGCTAAGTGATAGCTGCGTGAACCATGGGCAAATGGTTTAAGTTTCATTTACTATTCACAAGATTCAAGGTTATTCCTCCCTGAATAGTTAATTTTTATTGCTGTAATAAATCGACAATATCGCGGTTGGAGGGTGCTGCATTTCACCCTGACGCAGTTCTTACTGATTATTCCGCTTGCCGCCTTTTCAAACTATTAAAATTGGTATCAGGTTTATCTAATAAGCTCAGAACGTATTGCTTATTACTTGCAGTTCTACGTCATGCAACGCAGATTGCCTTTGCAGTTCCGGAATGTTCTCACCTGTTTGTGGGGAGGACGACGTGACGTACCTCTCGCCCTGCGTTGCTGGATGCACGAACGCAGTTGAGGTTTCATTTCAAACAAATCCAGCAGCCCCAGGATTCAGACATGTACATCACGCGTGTGTCTGTCAAGTATTCCTAATTTTTCTCGACATCACAAGCCCGTTTAAATCTTTCTAATTGAACTCTATGACTTGAAACGTGCGTAATGTTCCACAGTCAGTCAATTCCAAACAAACAGCACTTTGTAAAGTAAAACAATTGCAATATTGAAATATTTAACCAGGTTTTATAAAGCGGTTCGATTCGTTTTAATGTAGATGTCTGCTTCGTAAATGCAAACGACTTGCTTGTGAAACCATGCGTGCAGCAGAACTCCGTGGGAATAGAGGACATCATACTTTACATTTTTCAGTCACTTTACGGAAACGCATCGCCTGATGAATTTGATTTAAATGAAACATGACTGAAACATTTTTGTGCTGTACATTCTGGAAAATTTAGAAAAACTTCATTGTAACATGTGCAGCGATGTTATCGTTGAAATCACTGCAGTAACTTTTGTTTGGTTTGTAAACTGAATTTGTGATTTGATAACTGAGCTTCGACCTTTTGAATATCCTGAACTATCACTTATTGTTGAAACGCTCAAAGAAGGTGTCCCCCAATGATTTTACAAAGCATTCTGTTCTCTGCCAAATTGACAAGTTAAACTTAGTTCGGAAGTTTGCTTGTTGTATTTGGCAAGTGCCAAACTTGCGATCGATAACCTGATCTTACGTTCCAGGAATACAGCAATTGCTCCTGCACAAATTCCAGTTACAACGGTAAAGCTTCCGGAGGAAAATGTTCATTGTCAGATTGCCCACACTTGTTCATTGTGACAGCTGCTATCTTGGGGACTACCATCTTCAGTTCGTCACTTATCTACCCCGCTGCCACAGTAATTATTTTGAGGTAGACCGGCGGAATTATTTAAGATCGCCTGTCGCTTTATTTCTTTTTTTAAATATACCTTTGCCCCTTTCAGGCCGATCCAATGCGTTATTGCTTCACTACACGGCATATATTTGAAATACATTCCGAACGACTTTCGCGCTCAAATCACGTCCTGTTTGACGTTTGTAGAAGAACCTTGACGCCTGTAGGTGAAGAGATGTTTTTATAAGTGCCATTGCCCTGATAAATGAAAAGATAACAAGATATGTTTTTTAATTTCTTAATATTTGCTAATTACGACAATCAACGTGCATTGCTGTATTTTAAAAACATTTTTAAACGATCTTCGTTGTTCTGTGAAGTAAGTCTAATTTCATCTTAATTGCAAGAGGATTTGTAAAATGTGTGAAACGGACTGCAAATTGTCAATTGCGTAGTACTTCCCATGTTGACCTAGCGTCATTGGTGCTTATAAGCAACGTTTACCTGCAAAAATCCATTGCAAACTTTCGTATTCAACACAAAATATGAGCTAGTTTTGTTTTTAATTGACTATTTGTTTGCTATGTCTGATGTTTCGATTGCAGTTGTGTGAATCAGAATTGTAATTCAGGTTCAAACTTAGGTTTGTGAAATTGTTTGGGGTGCTGGGGGACCTGCATGAAACGTCATTTTTATAGCTGTGTGCAAATGGTCAATCACTTACGCGATTATTTACTTGTTTTAAAAACGACTTCGCTAGATTTAGCACCAGGCAAGGACTGGCCTAAATTGGGTTTCAAAAATGAATGTCGGACCCGGGCCGGGTTCGGGCTTCAGATGAGGCACGTTTAGAAATCTGGCTTGAAATATTATTTGAAAGACTATTTACTCCGTAAATCTTTTTCAACAGTTTGCCTGAATATGGTTTTAAATCTTGCTATCTCTGAATTTGATAACCAATCAATTTTTGTCAGCATTTCGAGCATCACTGCATTAAACACACGTCTGGCATAAAGAAAGATCTAACCGCTGTTATTTGCGGAAGAAAACAATAACCAGGTCAGTTGAAGATTTAGATGCAGTGGCGTAGCAAGGAGGGTCCTGATGACCCCGGCCGACAATTTTTAGGGGACGGTATTTTGTTGATTAAAATTAATTTTCATGAACAATACACTTTTAAACTTTTTCTGCTTGAAAACCCTACTCGTGATCTCAAAACTTGGAAATCTGGTAAAAGAAACTGATAAAATGTTCACTCAAAAAGTTGGAACAAATCCAGTGTGCTACATTATCCCCGTGTGTGTCTTGCAATCAGGTTTTTTTAACATACAATGCTTGCTTGGGGATAATTTCCCCAGCCCCTGCGTCTTCCTCTCCAACCAAGTCCATTCCCCCACCCCAGTCGAAAATCCTTTGAGCAAAGGACAGAGACGACATTCGACCGCAGGCTAGCCTACATCACTTGTCCGGTCGTTTCAAAGTTAAAATTGCACCCGCATTCAAAATCCTGCATGACACCAAGGAATATAATATCTATATTAATAGTTTCTTTTATAATTCGGTTCTTAGCCCCGCTCTAGCGACACATCGTTGCATCACCTGACACCAGTGGCCCAAGTGACGAGGGTAAGGTTCGAACCACCACCTATTGCAAGCTAAATGTAAAATTCGGGCCTCCATTTATAGTTCGGTATTTGATATTCTTTTGGTTTTCAGTAGGTTGTTGTTTTCTTTGTTTTTCGAAACGTTTTCGGAGTTTTTCCCATAATTTAGGGTTTTCTAGCATAGAAATCCACATCCGGATTCAACATCATTTCTCAAGTTTTTTTTCTGAGTGTTGGCCACTGCGTCCCTTCAGCTATTTTTCCTCCTGGCTGACACCTCTGGTTAAGTCATTGTTTGACACATATCAGCACTGGCACAAACGTTTCTTAGCACGTCTCATGCTATTGTTCACAAGGATATTTTCAATAAATAAGTCCCACAAGCTACAATGTTTTTCAACTGGGGTTCCGCGAGTGGCTGCCAGGGGTTCAGGGGTTCCACCGAAACGGACCGAATTTGCCTGGGACGAAATTCGCAACCGCAGTTCTATGCGGTTGTAGCAATATAGACACTCGGGTCATTGCACAGGGTTCCATTGACAATGCAAATTTTTGCGGAACGTTCCTCTGCAGAGAAAAGGTTTGAAAAACATTGAGCTATAGTCTAGTTGTAAGGTGAGCTTATCAACATCAATTTGTGGCAGGTGAAGTGAAGAACTCTGCAGAAGTAAAGTTGCTCAGTTTCTATAGAACTGATATTTTTCTGTATGACGTAATGGTATCAGAGAATCAAGTTCTTGAAACAAGGTAGTGCAGTTGATATATTTGCGTGGATAATTTAGGGCTCAAATTTTAAGCTTAAACTGCAAGCAGAGTAAATCAGAGCCAGCCGATAAGGAATGTTGGTTTCGCAAAAGGTTTTACTTGTTTGCTTGGCGGTACACTTAATATTTGCAGTCATAAAAATACTCGTTTCAACAAGCAAAGCTTAGAAAAGATGTTATTCTCACTTTGTTACATTAGACGCGATGAACCCTAGTCCAAAAATCTAATGCAAGGGCAAACGATATGTTTGGTTATGATTGTTGCGAAGGATTTTAATAAAAAGGTCGTCATTCAAAACAGTTCCATATATTGGAAAGGGTTGTATTGATTAAAGCTGTTCAGTGCAATTACCGTCGAACTTGCGGCGTTGTTGTCACTGCTGAGCAATAAAAAGGTGGACGTTCTCCGTGGTAGGATTTTTGTAATAAAGTTTTCGAAGTAGGCGGATGTTGCTAACGGACGAAGGCAAGGAATGACATTAAGTAAAGACAGTCCTGATAGCTGCTCACCGTGTTTCACACCAATACAAAACATTTGGATCGTACGTGATTTCTACACAAACGAACTTTTAACCTACTTCATGTGATTGCGCTTCACAGGTCTGTTCTTCCCGATGACAAACCACTGGCACTCGGAGTAACTTCTTTGCTGACTCGAGGTCTTGGCGTTATTCCTTCCCAAATTCTTTTTGCTGCTGTGTTTGATTCATCCTGTTTGCACTGGAGCGCAGGACAGTGTGATAAAGGGTTTTGTCAGGTGAGAAGACAAACTGGCAATTATTATAAAACAGCCAGAATGGTGTTAAATTATTATCAGAGCAAGCGCTGCTGTTTCTTAACAGGGTGGCCAGATCTACTTTTCGCCAAGGGGCCAAATCTAGTCCAGAAAAGAGCCAAATTATAAGATAAGGGACCAAAAAAGGGCCATTTATCAGCAGTTACAAAGTCGTATGAACCCGTACTTAGCAATTTATTGAATGGCAATGTTCTTCAATCACAATTAAAGCTCAACAGCAAAACAAGTACATGATGAAAGATTGTAATAAAACAATTTAATTTCCAAGTGTAGCCATAACCTGAGACAAATTATCCTCGATACGTTCTAAAGCGATAAACAACAGTCTGAACAAAACCAATAAACACGTGTTCCACCTAAATAACAGTAAATTAGGTAAGGTAAGAGTTCTCACTGCTACCTCTACAACTGCAACAAGTAACCTAACAGGTATTCTGATGAACTTACTTTCACATTAACTCAGAAACTCTAAGGATCCTAACAAAATTGTGTAATCGAAAACTTTCAAAATATAGGAATTTGGTGAAAATCTGCAATCAGTTAGTCAAAAAAGTGAAAAGATATGGTTTCTCAAACAGGAACCAGGGTGGTCAGATCTAATTCTTGCAAGGGGCCAAATCTAACCTGGAAAAGGGCCAAAAAACAGCCAACAGGACAAACGGAAATTCTGGGGCCAGCAAGTGTTGTTTAGGACCAACTTTCTGAAATTTGGCCCCAAAAGGACCAACCTGGCAACCCTGTTTCTTCATAAGGAAACTGGTAACCGCAACAAAACAAAGCAATTGCGCATGAAATCAATAAGGAGAATTGATAGATGCAGTACATGCAGAATATGATCCAGGTCAGTAAAGCAAGCTGAAGAGCGTCTATCATGTTGTGCATCCCACCTTTGTTGACCATAACTAATTTTGCGAAAAGTTAAGATAAATTTTTATTTGCTTATATTTGCAATGTCTTATTTTTAGTTGCGAAAAGGCGTTTAATTTTCTCTTTGCAGATCTACGACAACCGTGTGCTTCGCACAAGGTTCTTCGGCATCCTGCTTCTCCTCCGTGTGTTGTCTGTAATAGGCGTCTCCATTGCCTACATCAAAGTTCGGAGAGAAAGAGTGAAGAGATCGATCGGATTCGTTTCTGTATCTGATGCATGAATTGTACATTTTGTAATGCTCTCTTTCACATTAAGCATGTAGCTTTGCTATATGCAAAAACCTTCACTTTTATTTGTTCCTGCCACGAAAAGCTGTTGATTTTTTTGCACAGTGTAACTCAATTCTTCCAAAGCGTTATACAAGGTAAACCTCTTTTTTGGTACGTTTGGGTGACGTCATTGCTGGCAGATCTGAATGTCAGCTGTGCACAACGTCACTGGGGGGGAACAGCTAAGGGGAACACTCTTGCCCAGTGAGCGCCAAGACACACACAGCTGGTCCGATAATATTTACATGTTGAATTGTGGATACATCGAGTGGAACTTTGCAATCCATTCAGCCCGTCGCAACGGGAGGAAGGCTTTGGTGGGTTTAATACCCCAAACAAAGCTGCAACCCCCCAAATTGAAATATGAAACACTATAAATCAGTGGACATTTTGTCAATTTTTTGAATGTCAAGTCCTCCTGCACAAACGCAAAGCCCTTGCATTGAAACTTTCTGGCGACGGTTCTGATTCCATTGAATATATATACAACAATCTGAATGCAAACAAGTTTGAGGGAGCAAACGAAAGGTGCTGTTCTCTTATTTCAACACAATCAACAGGTTCTCAAGTCAGCAACAGATACAAAAAATCCATTTGTTTTCTCTTACTATTGTTAGTGTTGGAAACATAACGGCATGTTTGAACATTGCAANGGAAGTTACNCATATATTANATTTTCAATATTGTCAGAAGGAAGCAAGCAGTCAAAGTCATCGTAACCACATACAATACTGAAGTTCGCACACGAGATTTAATGTAACAAGAAGCAAGTTGAAAAAAACTACATAGAAGCTCCTTTTGCCAGTCCCAGGTCGTTGACGANGTCTTTGTCGCTTCTCAGCTTTTGCAATGTTTGCNTCACTCCTTANTTAAGCGATAAATGCACTATTATGCAGAATATATGCGAAAGGTTGTACATCTAAGCTCAGGAACACGAGTCAAACGTCTTGTTTTGAAAACTGCTGTTTGAATCAATAAGTACAACTACAGTATAATAAGGTTTCAAACTTTTACAATCAATAAACACAGCATTCCCTGAAAAGATCAAACTTTGGTTATTTGGATTGACAGGAACGATTCCATAGCATCACAAAAAATCTGTAGCCTATGGCATTTTTTCTGATTTTTCCATATAAATAACTTGCTCAGCCATGGCTTAGATTAGCGTTTACGTCAGTTCGTTAATATTTATTTAATTTCAAGTATGCGAAACGTCCACTACGACTTTGATGCAACGAAATGAGACATTACGAAGATGAATGATTTTTACCACTGAGATAATTGTTTCAAACCAGCTGAACCTGGATGTCTGTTACCCACACTTGCAACGAACTTTGCCTCTTCTGAGCCACTTGAGTTCTGCAACAGGAAAAGAGTAAAAGCAGAGACTGGCATCAAAATTTGCTTGTGCTGGCCCGCAGATCGCAATTTTGTTTGTCAACATTATTTTTCCTTAAAGTTGCTAAAAATTTGAGTAGTAAACGTTAAGATTAAGAATGTATAAAAACCAACCATGCTGTTTGCGGAACTTGTGTATTTGGAGAGTCCGTATCTTTAGAAAAAACCTGTTTGTCCATATTTTATTTTTTGTGCTGATATCTTAAAAAGTTAGAGATTAAGACTGACTTGTTGTTTTTGTAAGAGAAACTGAAATAATTATAATCAGTTTGAAAAACTTCGTGACTTGGAATTACAAAAAATGCAGGAGCGCTATGCTGTTGGAGTTTTGATAAGCATTTAACGTCATGAACGAAATATGCCTTGCCAGATGCTTTACAGTGTGACTGCTTTCTAATGTCTTGAAAAACAAGACACGCAAGTTTATGAAGAACTTTAAGTTTGCTGTAAGTTTTCGAGGAATCAGCCGACTGGGCGCTGCTTTCATCTTTTTGCGATGATCCAAAATTGCACATATCGCTATTCGAGTTACTAGACTCCAGCACACAGGTGAAGGGTTTGAATCAATCAGAAAATTTGCAATAGGAAATCGATTTCACGTAACTCTACGCATCGTCAGTCCTACAATCTGCAAGCAACGCTTACAGGTGAAACGCTGAAAGGTTAAAGCTAAACCAGAGAAAGCAAAAAACTCAATTTTAAGTTAGAACACAAGTTTCGACAAATGCAATAGGAAACCTGAAAATATGTTTATCCCTGATAATTGCTGCCATTCCAATACTGAAAGTATCTGACTCTGAAAGTCGAGCAATGCAACAGCCAACAACGTCGTCGCAATGACGCACAGAACGCTTGTACAATGCGTAAGATCGATAGTATTGAAAGCAGAACTCAGTAACTAGAATAATACAAGGCGTTTAACTAGAATAACACGAGGCGTGGCTGAATGCTGTGAGAGTAACGATAAGCTAGTTCACTTGGTGGTGAAATATGCCAGACCACGCGAAAGCAGTAACGCAAAAAAAGTGCAAGAATCATTTCAAAGGGAGTGAAATCATGCTTGGGTATATTGATTTTTGCGTCACGTTTGTGATAACATTTGTCCTCACATGTATTCAGAGTGAAAATCGGGTAACTGTTCTACAAAAATACAGTGTACGTTTAATGTAATGCTGGTTTATTTCTTCGTGATGAGTCAGGCGCGCAGCCAGAAATGTTGATAGCTGGGGAGGGGAGAGGGGG
>JGI24158J21664_10006775_pt1 | contig 15135 bp, 9 predicted proteins | sample Ectturendosymbi3_FD_21664 | JGI IMG/M metagenome (IMG submission 21664) | reverse complement strand
TGCCTTTCTGCGAAGCTACCAATCAGCCTGATAGACAAGTCTTTGGTCTCACTTCAAATCCTGGAGAAACTCAATGAATGCGGATGGGTCTTTATCACCGGTGAAGGTATTCACGACGAGAGAGGAATGGTTTTCAGAAAAAAAGAGCCTTAACTTCTATCAACTTTCAAGTAGAGTAAAGCCCTTGGATGAAAACGCGTGAGCCTACCAAAAACATGCATTCACTTCAAAAATTTAAGAGTTAGTATGGCCTTCTTAGTATCAAATAAGTATTTCAATTTTTATCTCTCAATTGAAAGAAGGTTGGCTACATCTTCTCCATACGTTCACGCTTTGTCAAACTGGCTGCCGAATTTTTGCCTCGAACGATCTCTTATTTGTTCGTATAATTCAAACCTCAATTGTAATGGGCGTATAAATGTGTGCGTGGTATTTTGTGTAATCCGAAGGGCTCAGAGTTACCGCTGAACAGCGTTTTGGAACATCTCGCGGTTGCCGGTCGAAGCCTTCGCTTGGTGTGCTTGCTGCTGGGCTCCGTGAGCGAAACTACAATCACATGAAAATGTTTGTCGTGCTGTTGCAAGTTGATCGCTCCCAAGACCCCACCTCATTCAGGCCTTCGGTTTTAAAGAAGATATCTTCAATTGCCATTTCGTGAGATGCGTGTGACGATAAGTTAGCACTTGTTGCTGTTTTAACGTGATTGCTTTAAAACTGACCACTGAATGAGCAATGTTTTTAATCATTAAAAGACGCGCACGCCGCTCTACTTCCATACAATTACGTTTTTCGCCATTTCAGCAGAAGATGTGTGGAATTGTTTTCTATTTACTTTGTTGCAAAACCTTTGCACTGTGCGTACTGCCTTTCACCGTTAAAATCTCCATCAAAGTTTACTAATATGATTTACTGATTAAATATCAAAAACCAGAAGATCATTTTTGCATTGGTTTTATGTTTTGAGATTGCAATTTGCTTAAACATTGTTTCAATTAAAAAGACACTAAAGAATTCAAAAACTCATTTCCTTTTCAAGCATTGATTCCTTTCCAACACACGCTTCACTCCTTACTTAGTCGACGCGAAAAAAATGCTTTTCATTTTTTTGATTTATCTGCTTGTTTCCTTCAGACTCGACGTCAGGGGTACACAACCGACGGCCCTACGGTGGCATGCGCCCTTCAATACAATGAACGCGGCCGTGGACATGTTATATTAAATATACGTTACGGCAGCCTGCCTCAATAGAAACTATTTGTCTACTGTATGCGGATATTTGGCAGAACGACGGCCAAACAGACGTTTGAAAGGAGGCAAAGCTTGTTGCGATCGGAAATCCCGATCGGCAAGTGCGCAAAGTTTCAGACTGTGGCAGCAAGCAACAATAGAGATCACATGCCATGAGCACGCTATTTTTGCTTGTTCGCGCCATATATATATGGGTGTTGTTCTTCGCGCACATCCCGTTCGTGGTGAATCGCACATTAAACGCAACGCCAACGGAGAGGTTGCAACAAGCTCAGTGTGTTGAAACAGAAGCAAAGCAACGAAATAAATTTATCTTGAGCACGCTGGCCGCCGTAATTCACACAAATATAGGTAATGCAGCCAGCAATCGGCAAAAGGTTGTGCACCGCTGTTCTAGGTCCACACGCTTTGGATCACTTGTAGTACACAAGACGTATGAAAAGCAGTTTCTCACTACGCAGAACAAAGGAAACATTATTAAATACCCGCAGGCAATGATAAAAAAGGCAGACAGTGAAACAGCACACCAGCGATAACTGCGATGTACCATTATTATACACAATTTTTGCACAATGCCTAAAAATGAAGGCATGTGAAATGAAACAGATATTCGAAAAATATTTGAGGAAAATTTGTTGAGGAACTAATTTTTCGAAGTCGTCACTATGCTGGTTTGACAAAAAGGGTTCTACATGAGTAAACGTAATGCATTTGTAAAATTGTACATTTTACCGATTTATTGTCCAATTGTGGAATACGTTCCTATCTAGTCTTCTCTGAAACAAAGATTGGTACTAGAGCTCCTCTTTGAAATGTTAGCTAATGTTTCGCAAACGTTTAACGGAAATTGACTCTGTTTTATTCTCAAATCTTATGAGGTTTAATTTCAGAAACAGTCAATGATGCAAATGTATTCGAATATCTAGTTTTTCGGAAGTTCATTGCTCCGGTTATTAGAAACATGACAAGAAAACGACTGGTCTGTGCTACTATAGCGTGAGGTCTACCGCCATATGTCGCCTACCTAGTTGCAGCATGAGGTCTAGCCTGAAGTCTACCTAACCCTATAATGTGGTAGACCTCACGCTATGGAAGCACCGATTGGTCTGTGTCTTGGAATGAGTTCTGCTTGTTTTCTTGTATCTTTGTTGACCATACATCACGTAATTTTCAGGATTCCAATTTTAGAAACACGATTGCAAGCGTTTCAGGATTAGTTTTTTGCTAAGTTAGCATATAATGTAAAATAAACATTTTTTAAAACAGTCGGTCTTGTGAAAGTGCGCCTTCTTTGAAAGATGTTTCAATGAACTTTGAAAGAAACGATTTTTCTAGGATTTTCAAAATTTGAAGAGTGGATTGTTTTTCATTTTCTGGCTACGTACAAGCTCAATCAAGGCTTTAATCATCCTGACAAAGGGACTTTGCTGCAAAATTAATTGCTTCGAACATAGAGCGAAGATTGTGAAAAGTTTGCTATGGTCTCATGTCTTGAATCGATATATCCTGCACCTAACCAAGTATCAAAAGTAGCGATATAGTTTCAACCAGATTTATTTGTGGAAGGTGTTGAGCCTGATCCTCGCAATGAGTAAATATGTAGACCCCAATCCGATCCGTTCCAGCGGTTGACGAGATCCATATATCAGAGTTTAAGCTCCCCATATTCCTGCATCCAATTAATATTATTGTTCGGTTTTTCGTTCGGAGCGCATGAGGCCGAGAAGGCCAAACACGCAATGAAAATATAGGTGAAATACATGAAACCAGCAACAGTTCGAAACAATGCTGCAACAACATAAACTATGGCTTGCATTGTTGCCGTAGAATTATGCAAAGATGTCCCTTCTTAGCCGTGTAAGATGTGAAAGGATTTTGGGTTTGTCCATGCGTATTCATTAAAAAATGCACAACTGTACGGTGTGGTGTAACTAAACTCTTTGTAGAAAACAAGGTTTGGACAATTCTTAATTTATGCAAAGCAGATTCGCAACACCATACACAACTTGGTGCTTTGTTATACTAAACACAAAGCCAAGTATAATCAACGGAAAACACTTTTAGATAGTGCGTATGTTAAATCTTTTCTTACCAGTTTTAATCCATTGCCCAGTTTCTTCAGACGTCACGATCTTCTTTGCCCATCTCATAAGCAAAGTTCTTTTTCTTCCAATAATTGCTGCAGTTAAGTGTTAAAACACAGCCTCCAAAGGATTTGCGACGCTGCTACGTACCTTCCAGCTACTTGCGACTTTTGTTTTAAGGCAGAGAATTTATCTACAGCAATGTAAATGATCAACAAGTGTCTTCCTAAAGTCATTTATGCAAGAGAAAGAAATTGATTTTTTGAATATCAAACTGATATGTCAAGCTTCCAGCTTTGTGTGTAATGCATTGTACTCTTGTTTTATTGAAAGTTACCTTGTCAAACAATATTAACATAGGTGTACGGGAGTACATATGTTTGGGTTGCAAAAATTTTGGCTCAAATTTACCCTTGTTTTTCGCAAATAACCCAAATTTGATTTAGGCTGTTGGAATTTCCCCAAATGATTCTAGTTTACTCAAATGTAAATTAGGCTTTTTTAATTCGCCCAACTGTTGAATTTTTTTGCTCTAATAATCACTAATTTTACAGTGTTGGGATGCTTTCACATCCCCATGCCGTATGCTTATGGCAAAAGATCTGGCTGAGCAGTTGACCCACAGGTCTTTCGCCAACCCTTTGTTATTCATATATGTTAGAACACATCAATCTCATAAACCTGGAGTTTTTGATATGTTCGTATTCTCATCAGCATGCAATCAATCCATGCTCTTTGATGTTGTTCTTTATCCTTTTGTTGCATTTGTGTTATTTTGTGTTTTCATTCATAATCACAAAACGGCATGAATAAAACCACCACAGTCATCATCGCCCGCATCGGAATCTTCGTTACCCAGCATAGAACACAACATCGCGTCAAGACGAAATATTATAACAATAAGGTATGTAGACAATAGTCAAAAAATGTCTCTTTCCTTCCTTGACATGGTTTTCCCTCTTTATTTTTCTTTGGAAGACAAGGGTAGAATTTTAAGATACATATCAATTATTTTTGCAGCCCCCAGCGATATTGCGCATTTCATGCGGCCCGTAATAACAATTAGGTTTCCCATCCCCGGAATAGGGAGACTTCATTTGGAGCGATCTGACCATTTCATAAGAATGGGTCGAAACTTTGAAAACAGCATTTACTGTTAACACCATCATCCTGAAGCACCCAAGATCGCCGTGAAACAAATAGCTTGATGTATCTCCCATCCTGGTTTGATCGCACCTCGGTGAACAGCCAGAACAGCTGTGCTGCCGCAGTGCATGCTGTGCTGTCATACCATGCACGGGAATGATTCAGTGCAGTTGATGCACACCGATAAAGCGAAATTCCTCCGTATTTCAATCAAACAAGACATTCCCATCTGTGAAACGACGACAGTGGGGCCAGGGGACATTGTTAGGTTCTGTTTGTTGGAGATCCTCATAAAAGAACAGGAAGGTACGTTCAGCGAAAGACTAAATCCAATGCCTATACAAATCGGGAGGCACATATGATGGCGGGGGACGCACCGACATACTCAACCTTGTCAGCCGTTACCTGAGAGATGCGATAAACAATAAAATATTTGCCAAATAACACAACAGCTGTTTTAAGGCTGTTGCATCAGAATATCATAGATTTATTTGGCAGTGCTAAATTAATTTCGCTAGATGTACTCTCTAAAACAGAAAAACGCCGGGGTACCGAAAAAACACAGAAGTTATCTAATCAGGTGCTCCATAAATTAACTGCTATAGACAAAGCTTCCATGATAAAAGATTGTGCCGAGAGGAAGACGTGCTGTCGCAGTCCAATGTACAGATTGCGGCATTAATGACCAAATTGTGAAGAGGTTACTTTTGTCGAGCACAAACGGCCGTAACATTTAATTGCCATGAACCAGTAGGTTCCAGACGAAGAGGAAAAAACAAACCCGACAAAAAATCCTCTCCGGGTCAGGGACGGATCTAGGGGGGCGATGAAGCGATCGCCGCGTGAAACCTACGAAAGTAGCTTTTTTCACCATGATTTTGTACACTTCGGAAAACAGCATTCGCGATTTAAGGACCATTTAGACGTCCACTGTTTTGTCACAGCAGTGTTGTGAAGTATACTTCATGTCTCGTACAATAGTGAACTTGTAATGTGATTGACTAGAAAATACTACTGAAATCGCCCTCCTAAACTTACTGACTGGATTCGCCCCTGCTTCGGGTTGCCATAACCTGTTCTTGATCCGCGCACACCATTATAAAGATGGTTTATTGTTCATGAACATGATGCAGATTCCATGGGTATTGAAGAATTCATTTCTGGAGATAGTCTTCGTGCGAAAATTTGTCTGCTTCTTCTGCAGGTGTTTTTGATATTCTGCAACAAAAATTGGATTGCGGCAGCAACGTATTCACGAACGTGTTGCCGTTCTTCAGAGTAAAAAACGGCATGCTTCTAAACGTCTTCAGAAATTAACAGTTGTAAGAAAATAAAATGTATTTAGAAGAGGAAGATCTCTTTAGTCTCATGAACGTAAACCACCCAAAGTTTTAACACAAGTCTCTTTGAACACATTCCATAGCACTAGATCAGCATTCTGATGTTCTGAAAAATTGCAATGGAGGATATTGAAAAGATTGAGACGTACTATCTTTGAGAACTTTTACAGTCTTACTTTCTAACAATACGTTTGTGTTCCATTAAAACAGGGGTTTCCAACCTTTCTCTTACCATGTACCCCTTCAGCATTCCGAAAGATGAGCATGTACCCCTACAGCATTTCAACAGATAAGCATGTACCCCTTCAGCATTCCGACAGATTAACATGTACCCCTAAAATTTCTTATGACAAAATAATTTATTATGATTATTCATAGATATATTTAACAATAAGCATATAAATAATTTTGATAATAATTTTAACTGATACATGTGTAAATATTTGGCAATAAACAATATGTGAATATATTTCAATCTTCTATTGCTAACTTTAAATGTACCCCTTCGGATAGGCAAATGTACCCTTGGGGGTACATGTACCCCAGGTTGGGAACCCCTGCATTAAAATAAAAAATTTAGAAACAAAATAACACGTTAACATAATTTGGACTGGAAATGAAAACTGTTGCAGGGAAAACTTTTGAAATATGTGTAAGTTTCAGGCTACGTTCTGTTCACCCATTGCCTGTCAATTTTGGTATTATAAACGACCTGGAAAATTGATCAAAAAACAACCCATCCTGCACAAATAATAAAGCAATTAGTTGAAATCAATGTGCTTCTGCTTTCGTTTGAGAAACGACAGAACTTTTGAAACAGTACAGCGTCCTTGAAAGCAAACATTTTTTTTGTTGTTAAAACTTGGCAATTATGGAATTTTAAGAAGATTAATCCTCATTTTAAAAGTTCACAACGGAAGCGTAAAACACGAAATGCAGTACATTTAAAGCACAGTGCGTGTTCTCATAAGTGGTTCCATAAGTATGCGATACAAGAAGTTGCAAGGAGGGCAAATTCAAAAATATAATACCACTAGGCAGGCCATAAAATTGCTACAATTCGTAAAGCGGCTGTGGGCCGGATGATTTTGCTGAGTGGGCCGGATCCGGGTAGGCGGTCGTAGATCTCCGGCCCTGCATTAAACAACGCAGAGAGGCAGTGTTCCCTCTAAAGTGTGCAACTGCGCAATTGCACAGCACCACCAGACAATTTGCGCAGTGCTATCTTATTCTCACGCACTTCCAACATTCTAAATTTAATACGGTCTCTCTCCTTAATATACCGCATGGCCCTTTCAGCGGTGGAAACACTTCACTGTTTGTGTGTCTGCATGGTTGCTCAGTTGTATGCGCTTAGTGCGCAACAAAACAAACATTTGCTCACTGTAGAATTTTCTTTGAGGGAGCACTGCAGAGGGGCATGTGCTTTGAGCGCGTATAATAATGATACTGGAGAAAATTAACATTTGGAAAAAATGCGCCAATGATTACAAAATTTTTATTATCATACACCAGATTCTCATAACAGAGAAAAACAAATAAACGTCCGAATTAGAAAAACGGCTGCAAAGTTAAAACACAGTGAAATGGAATCACCTACTAGACAGTTGAGAAGGAAATATTGAAATGGATTATAGTTACAGTATCATCATATCGTTCTCAGAAAGGTGCAAAGCAGATCTCTTGTCACATTTAAAGGGAGTTGTGTTTGGGTTTAAACGATTTGCCCAAAATTATTTTTTATACATTTGGTAAAGTTATTTGCAAAAAAAGTAACTAAGCGATAAAGTGTCTGCGTCTCAACTGGAAGGCTGCATGTTCGATCCACAGCCACTGAGTGAATTGCCGTAGCGCTCCTTGCGCAAGAGCGTTCATCTCAAACGCCTCGGAAAGGAGCACAATTCNGTCTTCGGCTTACTTTCATCAATAATTTTTTTAATAAATGAATACGTGGTATAAGAAACTNAGTTTTGGAAGTTTCATGCCAGTGATGCTAAGGTTCGTTTCAGAAGTCGGCAAGTATCAGCGCGTTCCAAATGTTTTTCCCGTGAGGCAACGAAACCATCAGCGGTGATGCTCAGCAACCTTCATAGTAATTACTGTGTTCACATTGTAACATGTAAATTTTGTAAATACCTACTCGCTAGAGAAGGTGGCTTGTGACTAGTGGCGCGGCGAGGCTAAGTGTCGTCCGGGGTCAAACATCAAAATGTCGCCTTTTCCAAATTCGCTTACAAGAATTTCAAACGAAAGAAGATTCTGTTTCGTGTTTAGCATCGATATAAGGAATATTGAAACATCCTCGACATCAGAGTCAAAGACCCACAAACTGAAGTGAGTCTTATTTTTCATTCTCGATTATGGGTTTGGATGTTTCTGCAATTGTTCGCCACCATTCTCATCATTTGCTCTTACTATATTTTCTGCCTTCTTTACACATGCATCTTTGGACCCTCTGCATATTTCGTTAAATTTTCTTCTTTGCTGGCTTTCAGTCTGCGGTAAACCGAACCATTTCAGTCTGCGGTAAACCGAACCATTTCAGTCTGCGGTAAACCGAACCATTTCAGTCTGNGGTAAACCNAATCATTTCAGTCTACGGTAAACCGAACCATTTCAGTCTGCGGTAAACCGAACGATTTCAGTCTGCGGTAAACCGAACCATTTCAGTCTGCGGTAAACCGAACCATTTCAGTCTGCGGTAAACCGAACCATTTCAGTCTGCGGTAAACCGAACCACTAAGCTTTAATTGTTCACGCATTCTGATAGATCAAACAAAAAAACACAAAATATGTGTTATTCCGGGGTCCAATTGAAGAAATGACGGCGGGATACTGAGTCTACAGATGCAAGCATTTATTTACGTGTATATTTCTGGTAGTATCCCTATCTTTATCTAAAACAATGTATGTAGATTGCGTATAGTAGTCTGTAATAATAAATTTAATAATCTATTCACAGTAATGTAAAAAAACGTTTCATTGTTAACTTCATATTTCAATACTTTTTATTTCTCTTAATATATATAAAAGGCTTCAGCTGTTACTTCTGTCGCCGAGCCCTTTTAAGGTGCGGAATCATTTAGATAAAATTTGTCAAATAGGTTTGAAATCGATCCTGGTTTAGAAGTATTGGCTTGCAGCTTCCGTCGTAACCTGCAGCCTCGGTCTAGCTGTTGGAGTGGCTTTCTTTTGATTACACGTTCTTTGTGTTGTTCCTTACCTTCGTTCATTAGCAACAAACACCTATTTCGAAATCTGTATCACCAAACCTTACCACAGAGGACATCCACTTTTCATTGCTCAGCAGCTTTTACAACATCGTAGGTTCGACTGAAATCGTTCTAAGCAACTTTGTCCGGTACAGGAATTGCCAAGTTGTGCAACTGTTTCGGCTAAAATAAAAGCTTTCACCACCATCACAGATAAGCATATCGTTTGCCATTCCGTAATGTTTCAGTTTAAAAGGTCCATTGCCTCTAATTTGTCAAAATGACAGCAACATATTTTCTTGTTGAAATGACTTTTTCTGTAACTGCAAATGTTAAGTGTACCGTTGCACAAAGGAGTCAAACTTTCTACGAAACCTACATTGCCTATCGACTGGCAATGTTTCACTTTTACTTGCAGTTCCAGCCTGCAATCTGAGCTGTAAATTATCCATCCATTGCAAAAAAACAACTGCAACTCTCACTTCAAGAAAGTCATTTTCCGACACCTTTTCGTCATAACAAACCGAAAAAAGATCGATTTTATTAAAACTGGGAAACTTCAACTTTACAGAGTTCTTCACTTCACCAGCCAAAACTTAATATTTATAGGCCCTCCTAATTATTAGGTTACACTGTAGCTTGTGGCACTTGTTTATTGAACAAGTTTATATCTCCCACTGGACATCAAATAATAGCTAATAGCATGAGACGTGACAAGAAACGTTTGTCGCCAAACCGACTTACTGCAGGTAAAGCGAACGGTGCCAAAAGTGGTTAAAAAGAAACTATTTCATGATTGGGGGCCGTAGCCTTTCTTCCCAATTTGATACCATTGCTATCATGTCATTTGCAACGTCCAAAGGGAAGTTTGAACAGATCGCTTTTTCTTTGAGTTGGTTTAAGCTGCTGAGGTGGTNTTCTTTCCTTTGGTTGANACGTCTCACTCTAATTGTTTCTCCAAATTAGATTGACTTGAATGTCACCTTTAGGTGATATGGACTCCCATTAATGAGTTACTTTACCTCCGCTGTGGGTTTTACGAAGTCTTTAGTGACAAAACCAAAATCATCTTCAAAAGTTATGCAATGATTACGGCAGGGGTTCTCAACCTTTTCAAGCATGTTGCCCAATTAATAAACAAACAGAGGGCCCGTGGCCCACCGACTGTACAGCTTCTCCAATGCGACAACTGTCGCCCATATGCAAGGCAGAAATGAAAACAACTAAAATCATTTAACACCACAACGTGCGCTGCAATCAATGCGAAGGCTGAGCTTGTTAGCTCAGAAGCAACCCACGTTTTCGATTAAAGGTTCATCTTGCAAAACGTATTCAATTTCAATAATACAAGGTGGTGGCCCGTCAAAAATTCTTCCGTGCCCAACAGGTTGAGAAACCCTGGATTACGATCCATAGGTCCATAGGAATTCCTCTTCGCCCGTTTGTTCAGCTGTTCAAGCTTGGCGAAATGTTATTTCCAAGTTTGAATACAGTCTAGCGTTGGATTCTATAGTAACGATTGAGTAGTTATGATCACGCAGCATAACAGCTATAATTAGTTTGCAATGCACTGAAAGAAAAGGCTTAGAACCTGGAAATGTTGACTTAGAAAAACGTCCAGACTAAAGCGAAGGAAAAAGCTCGTAAAGGTGATCGAAAACCAATTGCCTGTTTTGAAACAAATCGTCCTCCCGAGCTTGACGGATCTTGACACTTGCAATCGGTTGATTCCTTGCGGGAATTAAAGCTCATGTTTTTATTCCTTGTATTTAAAATGCGGAGAAAAATTCATAGAAGCTTTCACTTGAAAACTTACCATTATCCCAACGGCATACGTGAAGGTGTTCAAGTCAGCAAGAGAGTGATAAGATTTTGTCTACCATGCGGTTTTATACTGCTTGCGAGCGCATCTATGTCATTGAAAGATGTCATATTAAAAGTATCTATTGCGCAATGGTTTTCAACCTGGGGTCACGACGGCCAGAGGGGTCTTGAACAAATTTGGATGGTTCGCGAGCAGAGAGTTTATGTACACAGCTACAGCTATTACATTTGTTTACTCGAGTTTTAGATGGAGGTCCTTGGGTTATAGTGTGTAGCTATAATAGGTCACGGTAGAAAAAAGGTTGAAAACCATGCTCTAGCGCGTGCTAAGGCAACTATGGAAGATACTAGATTAAAACAGCTGTTTCTTCAAACCTTTTGAAAGATACAATATGCAGAATTACGGGTAGGTTGTTTGGTACCCGTCTACTAAAGCAACGCTTTGTTTATTGCACCACTCTTAGAAACAAGTTAAAATCTTCGGGAAATGGAGTGATTGTGTTTTGCCGAAGCGCAAATTTATTATACCTTACATTGCATGTTTGGCTTTGCTTCACAACCTGAAACTAGCTACCACACTTCTTTCACAACTCACGCCATGAGAGCAACCACGAATTCGGCGCATCACGTGACTTAAAGGTGAAAATAATATATCAGCAGAAAAGGACAATTTGCTCGCTACAAAAACCCAAGGACCTACTGAATCTGTAGGCAAGCAAAGTTTAAAGGAGCTTGACACAAAACAGCTTCATTCAGAGGGTTATTGTGTATCACTGCCCCTTTCAGCGTTTTGCTCTTTCAGCGAACGACAGTATTGTTTCACTGTTCCGCAACAGAAATCCTAAACCAATGTGTCACGGTTGAACGAGGTCCATCTGCAATGTCGGCAAGGAATAATAAACAAGCGTGTCGTTCATTTGCTTGAACCCTTATGGAACATTTTGTGGATCGCAAACGTTTTGAGTTGTTTTCCTGTAAGAAGACTTTTGAAACGAAAAACAATTTTGCAGAAATTTCATTTCAAATGTTTGATATCAATTTTACTTTAAAAGCTACAAATGAAGGCAGCAAAAAAGCAAGCATGAGGTTTACTGAAATCTTGAATTACATTGACTGCAGCTGAAACCCGTATCGAAACCTTCAAGGCAAATCAAGAGCTTCACAGCCAGGGGCAGATTCAGCCAGGAAGTTTAGCGGGGGGGGGCGATTTCAGTAATATTTGATAGTCAAGTCTCACAAAGCAGCTTCGCTGCTGTAAGAGCGATGAAGTATGCTTCGCAAAACTGTTATGACAAGACAATAGACGACGACGAAATGGCCTCACATCACGAATGTTATTTTCCGAATTGTACAAAATTATGGTGAATAAGGTTACTTTCATAGGTTTTAGGGGGGGGGTGATCATCCCTCCTCTAGATCCGTCTCTGTTCACAGCGAGATTTCTTCAACCACTGTTCTACCAAAAAAGTTTAAGCCTGTGACATAGGCGTGTTGAATTGCAACTCATACAAAGCTTATCATTTGATAGTTAATGCGATGCAGTGCGTACTACTTGCTAACAATAAGACTAATAAAATAATCCAGTTTCCAGAGGCTGATGCAAATTCACAGAACATGTGAAGTCGTTTTCTCTGCTGTCATAAGCAAACGACAAAAAATTAATTTTTGAAAAAGAAAGCAAAGAAATTGACAAATATTCTTGATCAAACGAAGAAAATTGTTCGAACATTTCATACTCAGAAAAGTTTCGTTATACGAGTAGTAGCCTTGGTTTACTCTTCATTAATGGTACATTAATTTTTTCTTAAACAATCAAGGCGCATTGAATTACTACAAAATAAACGCTTTTTCCCCTGTTGGCAGAATGTAAACCCGCTGAAGAAATACAAAACTAACTTTAGTTGCCAGATGCAATCTATCACTGCAGCTTGAAGATGCGTTGGCCACACAACAGGCGGTTGTTTTCGACATGGTTGAAATGTGCCCGGCGTGACGACTTGTACGTCGTGTGTTTTTGCGGAAGGGATACGCGATGTCTTGGACTTCTGTTGGATATCAGCAGTAATGTTTTTCCTTGAAAGTGCTTACGTTTACCAGCTTCACCTACTACCATATTTATGCCAGTTTCATAAAGCACCTTGTAGGTGAAGTTGGTAAATGTGTTTTATGAAACTGGCATAAATGTGGTAAACTCTCTAAAACTGCCCAGTATTCAGACCCGGAATTGAAAGTATATTCTAAATCTTAGGATAGTTTCAGATCATGAAAGCTTACATATCACCTCTTGCTTCTAAAAGTGTGATTGTGTTGCGACCGGAAAGCCCGAGCGGCAAGTGCGCAAAGCTTCACGCTGTGGCAGCAAGCAACAATAGAGATCACATGCCATGATCACTCTATTATTGCTTGTTCGCGCCACGAATATATCGGTGCTGTTCTTCGCGCGCATCCCGTTGGTGGGGAATCGCACATTCAACGCAACGCCAACCGAGAGTTTGCAACAATTGCAATCCTCTGCGCACAGTAGCTTCTGGTACTCTATGGTTGAAAGTTGCTCTAGGTGCTCTTTTGGCGCGCACTGTACAGTTTTCTGGCGCATTCTCCATAGCTGCTCTTGGCGCTTTTCTGTTCGGTTTCAGTTTGCATTTCACGTCAGCAGAGAGACACCACAGCTTTTGTAAGCAACCAGTTACTAACATCAGTTTCGAAGCAATTTGAAAAATTATTATGGCTTCATATTAACAGTGCTTGCGTGGATAAGCAAAGCCTTGGTAGTTTAGTTTCATTCTTAGTAACAACACAATATAGAAACAGTTTGAAATTTAAGATTGATTACTGAGAGCCCGCAAAATTTTTTGATTATTCTAAAGATTTTGTTTTTTTGCTCTGTGTTTTGCAAGCTGGTCATTAGTAGCTCACTTACGCAGTAAATATACTTACATATATACGAATAAGAGATGAAGTCTTTGCATGAATCCACAAATCAAAAAAGATTTCGCTTGAGTATAATTTTTATAAACAGTGTGAAACATTGCCTCAAACAAAAACTTCAGCTGTTTCTTCCCTATGCGGTTATTTCCCAAGCCCCAAAATCGCAGTGATACCCATCTTATTGTTTTCGTCTGCTGCTAGTTTGACTGCAATTATACAACGTCATTAGATAACGATACTGCAAATGATTTCTATTCGCCTTCGTTCAGGACAGATCATTAATGAAAGTTTTGGCAAACATGGGCTGCATATGGGATAGCAACAGCAGGTTAAAAACTACAGCTGTAGGCGTAGAGATCGCATTTTCCACCCAACTAATCTCAGCATGTTACGAACAGCTTCGACAATTAACTGATGGTTTGAAACCACCTACGATTATTGCCGCCTGATGATTTGACACTCCCAGCAGTGATCACCCCGAGATGGTTTGACACTACCACTGATCATCGATCTTGATGGTTTGACACTACATGTGATGACCAACTGCTTATGGTTTGACTCTTAATGAACTAAATTTTTGATGACTATAAGCTTACCCCTGACGTTTGACATCTATAGAACTTTTTGTTTCGGCAGAGCAATTGCATATTTTTGACTCTGAAAAAATGTGATGTGAAGCTGGAAAATTCACATCAGGAACAGATTACTATCTGGCCCGGTTGAAGAGGCACGAGCCATAAAATTTAGTTATTCCAAAAAGACCTAGCGTATCATCAACAAACAGTATGCTAACACCATCATTGCCACTTAGTTGGTCATGCGGTTCCACGGTTTTATCTTCGCAACCAGAAAAGTGAGAACGACCACTGTGGTACAGCACATCTACCACTGTGGTGCAGCACATTGATTTAATTTTTTTAAAGAAGTCTGATAACAACCTGCGCAACAAATGGCAGCAAAACAAGTGACACAGTTGCAAGCGAAAGAAATGAAAAATTGGTACAATATGTGTTCAGGTCAGTTTATTGACAACAGTGTCTGAGCTTCGAAAAGAAAGCTTCAATGTTGCTCCTTTATTTTGCAATTGAGCGATGAACCACCTGACAAGCGTTGCATAATCAAAGTGAAAAGACGGCCATTAATTGCTTTGGTGTAACAGTTATTCTCCGGAATCAAGCAGTTTTGTTTTGCTTCTTCTAATTGTTTCTAATTTATACCTTATTTTTGTTTAGAAGCATCTTACCAATAAAAGTAGATATGCCGTTCGTGCACATTTTCTGCAGGAAGTCGCCGCTGACTCGAGAAACAATTGAATACATAGTAACAGGCGAACCAGAGATAGAAAGTCCAGTT
>JGI24158J21664_10006774_pt1 | contig 15137 bp, 8 predicted proteins | sample Ectturendosymbi3_FD_21664 | JGI IMG/M metagenome (IMG submission 21664) | reverse complement strand
CTTAAACATGCGAAGTGGACGAAAGGTCTGCAAAAAGTGGTGAGATAGTTTCTGGATGCAGACGATAACCCAGATTCCCAGCAAAATCTCATTATTAATTTTTGGTCAATTTACAATGTTACTTGAAATTTGCATGCAAATTCATTCCATGGTATTTGCAATAAGTCGACAAATTAACAAGCAAAAAGTATGCGAAAACAATGAAATCTCCTTTGCACAGGCAATAAAGTTTTTGTAAAATATCAAGCTCAAGGGGCGGGGTTTAATCCCAATCCCCCCCTTGTGTACGCCCTTGCAATGCGGTCAACGCTTGCGCTGATCAGCCTTAGCCGACAAAATAAAGACAGTTGTTTCGGATAAAGTGAACTATCGCGAAACACAATCTTAAACATGCGTAGTGGACGAAAGGTCTGCAAAAAGCGGTGAGATGGTTTTTGGACGCAGATGATGACCCAGATTCCCATCAAAACCGCATTATTACTTTTTGGCCCATTTACAATGTTACTTGAAATTTGCATGCAAATTTATTCCGTGTTATTTGCATTAAGTCGACAAATTAACAATCAAAAAGTATGCGAAAGCCATTAATCTCCTTTGCGCAGGTAATAAAGTTTTTGTAAAACATCAAGCTCATGGGGGGCTTTTAACCTCAAACCCACCCCCTTGCGTACGCCTTTGTGCAAGCGCAGGGTATTTTAAGGTTGATGTGACCTAATGAAGGCTTCGTTAAATCTATTCGTCGACTCCGGAGCGAAGGATCAAGCGACATACTCTAAACCAGTTATGTCCAACCTGCGGGCCGCATGCGGCCCAGTCGAAGGTTTTGTGCGGCCCACTTTAGGTTTTCGTTGTAGTAAAAGTATCCTACATCCTGGCAACCTGTCCTTATTTTGATGATCTTGAACTTGACATTTTTAATGCAGGTGGTCCTCAGTGCCACTACATCACGTCTGTTACCACTGCAGTTAGGATTCGAACGCTTTCTGTATATTAGTTTAAGCTAAGTTTAGTTTGCTAAGATCAAAGTAAGCCATTCAGTGTGCTGCCCTCATTAATCTGTCATTCAGTGTACAGCCCTGGTCAAGACAGTGACACAATTTTTGGCTCAGTCAGCCATTTGCGTTGTACATAGCTGTTCTGAATGAAACAACATGCACGACGTCAAGAGAACAGTGACTGCTTAACAAGACTGGGGGCGTAAAGGACCAACGCCACGTCGCAAACAATCAACAAATGCCAAATAATTAACGACGCTCAACAAAAACGCACTCGCGCGCGGGACAATACAAAAACAAGCAAAATAATGCCAAATAGGACAAAGGTTTAACCTTGGTGACAATTAGACATTTTGAGAAACCGCAACTATTTCATCTGAATACTGAGATCGTCATAAAGTGAGGTTTCGGTGTATTTTGGCGATGGTTATGCAGAGAGGTTTTACTCTACTTTGAGAGACCGTTGGAAATATTTGCGAGACCGTTTCGATCCCTCAAAACACCATAAAAAACACTGTGCAAGTGTATTTGTTGCAATATGCAGCTTGGTGATAGGCTGCTTAGGCTAACTTACTGCTAGTATCTTGGCCGTACCGTAAAACCAGGCAGGCTGCTGAATGGTGTGAGCAAGTCTTGTTGGAAAGTGGGCCGGATTGTAATTGGAAGCGATGTCTATTTTTTGTTTTTTTAGTCGTTTTGTTCAGTGAGGAGAGATATTTTCTTTTAGTCTGTTAATTTTTCGCAGCCGATGTTCACTTCTACTCTAGTAAACCTGCTCATGTATGCGAGTAATGGCAAAGAGGAAGATCTATATGTTATAAACTGTTTCTATCACCACCAACTGCCCACTGTATGAGAGTGGGCCGTTTCAGTTTACAGGATTGAGGCCACCTACTCCTGGAAACTTCATACAGGCAACGGACGCCATTTTCGTTATATGGTTCGCTTCTGCAGTTGCTAAACATAGGAGGATGTATAAAAAGAATACGCAATAGTGCATAACAAATGTAATAATAAAAAAACGCATTAGTACAAAACAAAGGTGATAATGCAAAAGGTAATATCCAAAAACAAAGGTATATAGTAATACAAAACTTAATTCTGTAGTACAAAACAGGGGCAGATCTACAAGCAAATGTAACATTGCAAAATGAACACAGGCTGAAACAGCACGTAGCGGTCAAGTATTTTCCACCTGTCAGAGACAGAGCTTGTATAGTGGTGCCGTGAGTTGAGCACTCGACTTTCAAGATGGTGGAGTCATTTCGATTCACCGTTGGGTCACACCGAAGACCTGAAAGACGGCACTTGCAGCATTTTGCGCATAGGCGGTAATGATGGGCGCAAAACTAAGGCTCATGCGCGGTGAGCTGCCTTGATTTGTCACCGTTGCAGAATTTACTGCGCGAGTAGCTGCGTGGCCACCGGCGAAGAGTAAGGTGAGGTGGGCGCCGACGGACCACTTGTGACACTCCAAAGGAAACGTAACCGAACATAGCGAGAAACCTTTTCGCAACATATTATCCGGTTCCGGTCGACAAACCTGCTAGCTTGTGCCCTGCAGCAGTCTATCGCTTACACCAGGCTTCTCCAAACTTTTTGTCCGAGGGCCACATAAGCTAGTACAGAACATGTCGAGGGCCGGACGTCTTACGTAATGTGATTGTTTCGAGATATGATACACACCACCAAATCAAGAAATTTTTCGTGAACATATCATTTTTTCATCATTTACAAAATGGCTTCGCGGGCCGTAGTTTGAAGACACCTGGCTTACACCAACTTTTCATTGGCCCCTCTACTTGGTGTGGGTTTGGCGTGTTTTATCTACGGATATGTAGAGGATATTAGACATGCACATGATATACTGCACTTCGTATTACGGGTTTCTGGGAATTCCACGGGAGAATGGACAGTCACAAGTTGCCATGGGATGAGGCAGAAAAATGTGTGCCATGGGCAAGCCTGTGTTTTCTGTCACCTTAAGCGCAATTCTTAAATGAATTGTTAGTTTGAAGCAGTGTTTCTCCACCTTTTTTGTTCCACTACCCACACTTTCAACGAAAAAAAATCGTACGAATCACCAGTGTCTTTTAAGGCGTTTTTAGGGACCGACACGGCCTTTCGAATATTTCCAACGTCCCGCAAAATACAATAGAAACTCGCTTTACGACCACCATCAAAATACACTAAAACCTTCGCTTTATGACCATCTCGGTATTCAGATGAAATAGTTGCGTTCTCTTAAAATACCTTAACGGTCACCAAGTTCAAACCTTAGAACACCCTGACTTGCCACCATGAAAGACTTCATGACTGCATTTGATATGAAGTGAAGAGCAATAAAGGTCCCCAAAATATTGCTGTGCGCCACGTTGAAGAACACTGCTTTAAAGCTTAAGACTTCGTGGGCATGCAAGATCAAGTCAAATTCTCTTGTGGTGCAAGGCTATGAAAAGGCTGGCAATGGCAAACACCGTAGAGTAACCAATTGGTCATTGCAAGAAGTGCGCATGCGCACTGGTAGGTTGTTCACTTGCGTCAGCGCCACAGGAACTGATAAAAAGATATACAAAATAAAAGGCTTGTTGTTGAAAAACGTAAATTCTTGTGGAACAGACCTCTTACGCGGTTGATACGAGTAGTTGCATTCATCGCACAATNATGTGTCGCAAGAAACTTCCCGCTATGAACTCATTATCTANGTCACATACGGCGTACTATTTACGTCGTTGATAGTGGCAGATTTTGCGTAAAGCAACCAGCAGACCACAGGCGTTTGAAAAGTATGAACCTGACCGAATGACCTTTTCACAAAAAACGAAGCTGACATGCCGCCGACTGATCAGACAGCGCTATCATTGGATTAATGGTTTCTCATCGGCACTGGGTCGCGCGATACAGCTTGAACTGTGATTGACCAGAAATTACGATCTTCTCGCAAGGATTTTCTGCGGTATACAAACTCCTGTCAACGCTCTCAAGTATTTCGCATGGTCTGAACGAAATTTCCCCTCGATTGTCTGATGTCGTCAATTCCTCGCACGGGATTTTCCTCTTCATTTTTTTGCGACAGAGTACGTCCTCACACGTGTGTGAGAAGAGCGATAGCACGTGTTTTGAGCTGTGCACTCGTCGAGCATCACTGAGAAATTTTTTTGCGATACCGGCAGAGACATCGCAACACATTAAAACACTCCAAATGCTTTGAAAGTGCGACAAACGGCTTGTTCGTCTGGGACTCCCAGCCAGTCACGTGTGCTAAGGTCATTTTCCGACCTTACAGCGGTTTTCCATTGTTTTCGTAAGACTTAAAAAATTGAAAATTGCAATGATACTACGTTGTGTTTGTTTCCCGTCAAAAATAAAATGTTCAGCAGCAGATTGCCGATGCGAAGAAGATGGCAAATCGGTATGCCGCTGTTTGCATACCACTGGGTGATATTCTCTTCAAAATATTGTGGCTTCGAAGCGAAGCGAAACGACACGTAAGTAACAACAAACAAGGGATGGTAGTTCAGAACAGAAAGAAAAGGAACAGCGTAACAGCGGGCAATGTTAGCCGGCCGCGAGAACCAACGTGCTAGCCCCCGTAATTTGTTCGGTCACCCAACCCCCCGCTGTGCATACCTGGTAGAAATATCGACAGCGACGCAGTTCTGCGTTGTTTTTACTACCGCTGGTAGATCCCGACTGTCAAAGCAACGACAACGCCCCAAACGCTCATTAAGTGTGTGCAGGGGATTGGCTGGTTAAGCACCGATATTGCGAACGATTCTTGCGGACTGGGCACTACGTACTTCGTGGACAATTCCGGGTACCATTGGCAACTGTCTCTGGGGAAAAAAAAAGATGGAATTCAACTTGAAAAGCAGGCGATGATTATATCGATGCATGGAAATCACCGGTATTGGATATCAATAGCAAACCGAGGCGGGATGCCCACGGGAAGCGTGGGATACAGCTCCTGGTGATTAAACGGCACACTGGTCTACATGCAAAGTAGCGCGCTTCGGCTTGCCGATCAATTTATGAATGTTTTTGCCTGGCGTGACGTCACAAGACGTGGCATGTGCCCGGTCTTTCCTTATCATCGTTGGTACTGCAAACAAACAGTGTATGCGGACTGGTCTCGGAGTGAGCTATCCCATTTTCTGTCAAAATCAGCAACAAATTCATTATTTTGGCACGTCTGCTCCTGTGGAAGGACTAACCTTTGCTGGCTCAGCCTGGCTGACGGGCAATAGTGTTTATTTGCGAAGTGTACAGCCAAGGGAAATGACTGCAGAACCGTTTTTTCTTGTTATCAATCAAATTGCTACTACAGCATGCTGAATTTCTTTAAGAGTTCTGTGTCGATTTCGATGATAGCATGGCCGTGCTGGACTGCGTCTGTGCGTTCATTCCAGCTAAGTCTGCGCGTTGTTTTGTTTTGCTTGTCACAGGCCAGGACGCCCGCATGGACGTCGGAAGGGGGGAGGGGTAGCTTTCCGCCCCTAGATTTTGAAATTCGGCATTTTCCTATTACATTCTTAGAAAAAAGGTTGCGCTTTGTTAGTTTCGAGAGGGAAAGGTGAAATTTCACCACTTTCGGTCCCTCCACCTGAAAAATCTTTTTGGCTATCTCTGAAAAAAATCCCACTGTTGCCCCTCTCCTGGAAAAAGGTTGCCCCTCTCCACTGGAAAAAATTGCTCCGACGCCCATAGACGACTGGACACACTACTTCCTTAACAGCTGTAACGCATGAGGGCGAGAATGCTTTGTGCAAAGAGTTTGGTAAGTGCGAGCATTCCGGCTTGTTTTGCAAGACCGCTGAATTTAAACGTCAAGCTGTCAGTAACGTCCCGAGCTCTCCGGCCAGCGCCGTTCCGAAACCATCTTGCGCAGGGGATGTTTTTCCACTGTGTTTATGACAGTCTGTCTGGAGCGACATCCGTCCCTTCGTCAGCAGCATTTGAAGGTGCGAATCATGCGGGTCATTGTTGCTGAACAACAACTACAAAATCTGAGGACGTTTGGATTACGGAAATGCATTCCCAGTAAGCAGCTCACATCGAACAACCTGCGAGGCGTCACGCCCACGCTCCGCTTCTGGAACTCATTTTCAAACGGAAAGTGCAGCGTGCTTACCGCGTATGCTCCAATGCAAGGCGCACTGGAGCATAGGTTACCTAAGCCTCTGAGATACTTTCGTGTACTAGTACGTTTTGCGTTTAATTGACAACCCTGGTAATGATGCTTGCACCACTTCTTCTGTTCGTCATAATCCCTCCTGTGACGGAGTTTGCACACAATGCTGAAGAGAATAGAATGCGAAAAGATAGTTTGGTCGACAAAATGTAGCCAAGGATACGCTGAGCGTCATCTATGCCTTTCGATAAGGTAAAAAAATCCAAGCCGCCCTTGACTGTAAGCCGCATGAAATGATGAAAAAAATCTTTACAAACCGCGGCTTACAATCGAATAAATACGGTATGTTTGTTGTTCTGGGCCCCTGCACAGCATATCGCTAATGACGAAGCGCCATTTCAGCTTTGTCTCGAATTTCATTCACCATATGACGTTTATTCTTAAACGGCGTGTGTTAACCGCGAAAACGCGGGAAGCGCGACAAGATTTTAAGGCTCACAACCCAGCACCGGTAAACAAAGGCACAAAAGGGTTGTCTGACGTAACAAGGTTTTCCTATGACGCAGTCCATGCATCCGAACGCCAGGTATGAAAACGCCGGAGAAAATGTTTTCCTTTCATTTTATTATCGCGAGCACGGTGTTTAGTCACAAGAAATGGTAAGCTAGTTCTATCAAGCAAATTGTTTCAAAAGTAGGATTTGGCGGAGGTTAGTCTGAGGTAGCATGGGGAGGATTTGGGAAAGCCCACCAAGTTCCTGCGGCTTTCAAACGCAGAGGCTTTTGCATGAGCTTGACAGACTCGTGGAAACGCAGCATTTACCGAGCTGTTGATGAAATTTGTGTGATATCGTTAAAAAGTCGTATGAAAAAAAAACGAGCCTATCCGCTGACTTCCCTGTTGTAAGTGAAGATCACAATGGATTTGCAATTGGACGTTTCCTTGCCTCCATTTCACAAGTGGCACGCAATCAATGTGCTGTAAGTGTAGCGAAACAAATTGATGACTATATCATCAGTTTTTTTCTCTGTTGACTTTTGGGTTAAAATTTAAAAATAAAACTTAAGATTGTCTTCGCATATACGCCGAGCGACGTAACAACAACCCTTCTTTCGTTTTCAGAAAGGTGTGACAGATGTGAATCCAGGGCCGCAAACAGCTTATGTTTTCGGAGCGTGGTCAAAATCGTTGTAATTTTGTTGTACTATTTTCGGGGTTGTAACTTGTTGTTGCACTTAACAACGAAACATGTCTTTGAAAATTTCCTGGGAGGGGGGAATTTGCCCGGTTGCGGGCCTGCGTGAACCCCACAACTGCCTCGCCAAGTTCAAGCTGTATCGCGCGCACTGGCAGCTCTGACCAACCTGGGCAGCGTTCCGAGTCGGGGTCGTGGTTTTCGGGCACTGGCAGTTTCATCTTGAATCGTTTAGGTCACGGTAACCTTTGCAGTCCTCGAGAATCGCTTGAATGCTTACTCAGTACACCTTTAGCGTCAACACAAAGGTACACTGCCGCCGTACAGGAAATGCTCCAACTGGCTGAGGTGACAAATTGTATACTGCCTTGTATCCGGCGCCCGCGTTGTTGCTCCGTTATTTGCGCGGATTCCTCTGGGTTTTCTGTTGTGTGGTGTCGTTGAACTTTGCCGATTGTTGGATGCGTCGATTCGTAGGAGCAGTTTTTTCTCGGCCCGTCTCGCCACCTGCATCTGTGGCGTGAATGCAGGTGGTAATTGATGAACGACACTGAAGGCACTTCCATGGCAGAGACAAGGTATGTCAGCACCGTGAGATGCTCAGAGTTTGGAAGGAATTGAGGCTGGGACCACACTTCATAGTAACGTTGCACGGGTACAAGAGTTATTTGACGGGACTACTTTACTGATGGAAGCAGATTCGTTGGTCAAAAACCGCCGTAACGAAAAAGCAAACACTACTCAATCCTATGTCGTGTTTTTATGAGCTGTTCGATGCGTTGTAGACTTAGAAACGCTGATCAGGAATTGCGTTGTCAGCGGGTGCTGCTCAGTGCCTAAGTAGCTGCCGAAGGCCAAGAACAGTAAGGCGGATTCTTGGCTGTGATTTACCCGCGGTTCTGCGGGCAGAGCACGGAATACAAACCAAGTTTCTAGGTTAGTTTTACGCTAAGACGGTCAACTTGTGATAGGAATAGAAGTGGCAGCGTTTAACCATTACGTGCAACAGGGACCTGGCATGCCGGAACTTGAGGCCGAACTGCCATGAGCTTCTTATATGTATGGGGAGTTTTCAGGTCGCATTGCAAGAATATAACGCGTTATACAATAACGCGTCGGCGGAGAATTTACAATTTAGCTTGTGTGCTGGTGTTAGTTGCAAAATGTGCGTTTATGGTGTTTGGCTTAAGAGTGGCTTTTATGCATGGCAAGTATAGTTCAAATGCAATTTTTATTCACAGAGTTTCAACTTAACTTGTAACAAACATGTTGGCTTGAGTCGGTTTGTGAATGCAAAACATTTTAGTGTTGTAAAATTACAGAAATCGGAGGCAGGTGAGAACCTTCATTGGTGTGCCTATGCTTGTCTCTGTAAGGAAGATTTTTTGAAATAAAGCGAAAGCGTCTGTACAGCTTATAAGCTCTGTTTTGTAGGTTCCACGCCAAGCCTTCTGAAGAAGAGCAAGAAAAAAAGTGAGTTTTGCCTGAGCTTTGATGGATTTTCAGTTCAATAAAAAGCGAATTGGTATTCGCCAGACCGTATTGAATTCTCTCAAACTTGTCCATAGAGCACCAGTAGAGTCGCCAACAAGCGCATTTGAGATTTATGATCGTCAACAACTTTGGCACAGCTGCAACGAAGCTAATGACGTAAGAAAGTAATTCGCACTTAAAAATGCTCGAGGAAAATGTAACGCTCGACCAGTTGATGACGCTACGCGCGAACTTCCCAGAACGTCGATGTTGCGGCTTCATCTTGCGCCAATTACATCCACCAATTTCCGGGAGATCCCCTGGTCAATGAAGGTTTTTTTAATAAACCTGAACGACCCACGCCTTCGAATGTTTGCTCGATATTTTTGGCCACGGTGCTTCTCTCCACCGCTGTTTTTAGGCGCTGAGCACGTTTGCGAAACACGTCAAACGGAATTTCACTTTTGCTGTCATTGAAGCGGATCGGGCTTATTGGGGGGGGGTCATTTGCTTGGAAATAACTTGCCGTTTTGGTCAGGAAAGGGCTTTGCTTGGGTCGTAAAGTCGTTGCGCAATATGTTTTTTTGTGGGCGTTATATATATGTTTTTGTATCAATGGTGTAGAAAGTTAGAAACTTACCAATTTTACCGTAAATTTCACGAAAGAAACCAATAGATATTACGATTTTCGCAGAGCGTTGTTTCTTCGTTTTCGACGTATCATCCGACAGAAAAAGCGTAGCGGCACAGGAACTTCGGAAGAGGCAAAATCTGGGACAGCGTTTATTCCTGAAAATGTTTGAGTCTGCTAGAAGTGAATGCCTGCTAGATTCATTGCTTTGCTGGTTTCGCATAAATTCAAAAACGAACATTAGAATTTTAATCCTTCGCTGCTGCTCAGCGTTTTCCAACCACAGACTAACTCCGCTGGCAGCAAAGACCTTCGCGGACTGAAGCGCCTGAGCTATTGTCAAGTGCGTGCTGGAAAATTCCGGCACTGGCGTAATTCCAAACCCTTTGCTTTATAAGCCTCAGGTGGCCTTGGAGTCCGCAGACTCACCAACAGATTTTCACGAACCCAACTGAGTTCGCCCACTTGGAGCTAGGCAGAGACGTTTGTCCTAACGGGTGACCCCTCACAACGCTGTCCACTCTTTCGTCCTGTGCACCCTTTGTGTTGTTGTTTCCACTTTTTACGACTTGCAACAAGTCGAGAAACATACCACAAGTTTTGATGCGGGTATGATAGAACCATGGAAATTTGAAGGTTAATTATCATATTCCGTAGATCAATGGTTCCCAAAGTGGGGTAAATTTCTCCCGGGGGTAAAATACAATTTTTGGGGGGATAACGCGGAACCAACTGAAAACGATGTAAATACGAGCATAATTGTTAAGTTCTTTTGTGAAGTAGTAGTTCACGTTTGAGTACTTTTACTGATTTTTGTGCAGTGATTAATCAACTTACTGAAATGTAATGACAACAATATAGACACAAGCATACTAGTTGCGTTCTTTTCACAACGCAAAATATTGAGGGTAAGAAGACCTAATCGCTACCTTAATTTGGGTAACGGCTTGGACAAGTTTGGGAACCATTGCCGTAGATGAAGCTACAACTCTTGTGCTTTCGTATGACATTACGCCTGTAGTGACAACTGGTCATTTTCTCAGATTCTCTCGACAGCGCCGAGCTTTTCAAGCAAGCGAGCTTCGAGACTCTGAATTGCAACAGCGGCGAAGCAGCATCTGGCTCCCAGACGCCTAGTAAGTGTAACCGGCGGTTGTTGCAAAACAGCGCTACTTTTCAGTTGAATCGAACCCCCAGCTTTTCCGCGTCTATCCGCCAGATTCTAGCAACGTGATGTACCGTTTCCTGACAGTCCTCTCGCTCCATACAATTTCCTTAATATTTCATCCGAATCTTTTGGAAAGACACTGTTGTTTTCAGTTTTTTGCCGTTTAATGGTTGCTGACGTTTGGTTAATCGTGGTTTGTGACGTTTGGTAAAGGTTTTGTGCTTTTAGTGTCGGTCACGGGTCATATGAGGTCATATCCCGGGTCATATGAGGTCGAGACCAACAAACCAATCAATTGCAGCAGGATTTAAGGCTTGGCCTCGGTGACCGTTAAGACATGTTGAAAGACCCGCAACTCTTTCATCTGAGTATCAATACAGACATGAAGCTACGTGTTAGTGTATGTTGGTGGTTGGGCAGTAGCGAGGTGCTGCTGTAGGTTTGAGTGTACTTTGGTGGTGGTTCGGTGTTTGTGCTGCGAGTTTCTACTGTGTTTTGCGAGGTCGTTGAAAGTGCCTGAGAGACCGTTTCAAGTTTAAGCACTGAACTGAAGGACAGAAGCTGCTGCGCGTCGGTGTTTGCGATGCGTCGTGAACTTCGCAGAAACCATATTTCGACAAACTGCTGCAAACGGAACGGTTCAAGTAGTCAAATAGCGAATTCAGTGTTGCTGGTGCGCGCAACTTCAGGCTTGCAGCTGTGAAGCAGAAAGGGAACCCGAAGGAAAATCTACCCCCGGCATGGGTTGCGCTGTCGTAGATAATTTGACTTGATGGGTTGGACATGCCAAGAGCGCACGCGTTAAACCAGGGATCTCAAACACGCGGGCCGCGTATGGCCCGCGAGAGCGCTTTGTGCGGCCCGCGATGCTTTTTGGGAATTTTCAAATCATCACCATTTAGGTTATTCAGTTTATTCACCGGTGTTTAAAAGTGCTCGGCTCGCGAGTGAACAAATTCTTCTCAAAAGAATTTAGAGACGGCTAGAAGTCATGGTTGCGGAGTCGGAGGTAAAATATCCGACTCCGACCTCCCCATAATCCATATATCCGACTCACGACTCCGACTCCGTACTTTCCAAACTTTCCGACTGCCAACTTTAGATAAAGGTAATGAAGTTTGGCTGTTAACAATTTGGTAGCAATTAGCTATCAATAGAAATCGTGGTGCACAGCAAGAAATCTCAGTTTCAACAAAAGTTGCAAAAGAAATTGTATCATTTCAACAGGAATTCCCAATTTTGGAGTGTGAAGTAAAAATTGATCCAATTGGACATCCGGAGTCGGACAAAAAATCCGACTCCGACTCCTAGTGTTGTTAGGAATCCGACTCCACCCAAAAACCACCGACTACTTACGACTCCGACTCCGCAACCCTGCTAGAAATGATTTGCCTGTAGCTCATGATACCTTTCGCAGAAAATAAGGTGTTAGAGCTGTTTCTAATAAGGTTCAGGTACCGCCACTGTTGCGTCGGCGTCATAATGCGGCCCTCGGGTAGTCATAATGCGGCACGCAGAGAAGGGCGACGGTCCAGCCATCCTAGGCAAGGAGAGCATCTGAAGGAGTGAAATTACAGAAATTAATGTTTTATTACTCAGGCTTTCACAACTCAGAAAGCTGGAAGGGCCAAATTATCAACATCAATTTGCCGCGGACCGCAAAAGTCTATTTCATTTCGATGTCGAGATTTCGTTGTAGTATGGAAGAAATTCTGGAACGACAATTACTTGTTCGAGGTCAAGCTTTTCCAACATTTTCTACAATTGAGAAAGCTCTCGCGGGCCGTATGTTGTGCAGGCCAGCCATAACTGAACGCTTCTTCGTATTGTAAGGCTAAAGCCACGAACACATACTGCATGGATCTGATGGGAACTTGTCTGAGGCAGGCACGCAAATGTATGTTGATGTGTTAAGCCACCCGGGAGAGAAATCAAGCACTGCCGTCAGACAGACATAAAGCACTGCTATCGTTATCTTGAGGCTTTACACCCAATCTCTCTTCCCCTTTTGTAGGCTGGCGAATTCCGGCCAGCCTATTGTTAATATGCGACTTGGTCTTCCGAATATCTCTCGATTCTCTCTAGAGCTTGGGTTCGTAAGCTGTGGGGCCTGAAAGATTCGCAAGGGGAGCGCAAGTATGGCAGCGGCGTATTGTTGAAAAGTATTAAATGCGTTGTTTTGATCATTCATAAATTTATTATCCTTTTGCCGTAAACCCTGCAATCAAAACAAAGCGGATACTACAGTGAACACAAATCGAGATCTGTTATAAACTTGCTTGTTCAAAGTTGGATTTATGAGTGAAGAACGCTTCATGTTTCGATGGTGTCTTGCGTGCCTGGTTTCAATTTTTGGTGGCAATACGAATTGTGTCACAACACAGGACTATATCATACGCGACGATTTGGCGACAGACAATTCGTTTTAATTGTTGTGAAGAAGATCAAAACCGTAAATTTGTCAGAAAGAACATCGTTCAGAGCTGTTGAAACACTTTCGTGGCTAAGTACGACACGTTTGAAAACGTATGCTGTTTTGTTGAGCAGGCCGCCAGCTTACTTTCTGTAACGCGCTACACCTGTTTTTCTCGCCAAAAGTTCCAAACCCCTGGTCCCCTTACACGTACGTTTTACGTTTAAGTGCCTTGCCATTGTTGCGTAACGCGGTATGAGATCCGTACAGCTTGTTTCTTTTCCTTGTTTTCACTTAAAGCGAAGCTTTAGCGGCGTAACCTGTTGCACACGGCAAAGGCCTGGACAGGTAATTTTGGTGCCTGTATTTCTCACACTCCCCACTGCTAGAGTTTGGTATGGGGCATGCAATCAAGTTATTGCCCCGGGCATCACCAGACCTCTGCACGCCCCTGTGTGTAGAAAAGTATCAAACCGCGTGTAGAAAATTTTGGTAACTGAAGCAAGACATTTTGCCGTTTGCTTGTTCCATAATTCCATGTCCCAGCGCAGTGGTGTCTTCACGTGGGTTCCGGAAGTATTAGCACAAGACAATGGTCGCTTGTGTGTTGACGTAAGGATCTTCGCTTCCTGATCTGATGTAAACGGAACTCGCGTCTTCTGAAGAAAAGCCAGAGCTTTACCGCGCAGGGCATTATTTTCCGTTGTCTATGAGACAGTTGCTGACAAAAACTGCGACACTGCAAGAGTGAGTTGCATTTTTTTAGCTTCCTCCGTGCCGCCGCAATGCTCTCATCCACTGTTGCAGTTGTTGTCCGCATTGGAGCCTATGTCTGAAGGCGAAAACGTCCGCAGTAGCACGAACTTTTTTTGCCGGTTTGGGCCAAGGCAGAGTTTCTCGTTTTCAGTCCAAGAAACTCCATGAAGCTGTAGATAAGATCAGCGATAGCTGGACAGGACGATGTTTTGGATTTTTCTCGTAGTAGCTGCCCTTTGTACGTCACGAAACATAAGAACACCTTTGTTCGCGTAGAAAACCTTATCGAGGAGCAATGAAAAGAAAAGTGAAGTCAGTTTCAGGATTTTCGACGAGGCAGGATTGCGCCGACGACGTAATGGAGGCGTATTTCGTAAGCGACAAAGCGCCAATCGCGCGTTGCATTCGCTTTCGTGTTTTCGACAACTGCGCTCGAACTTTCGTACGGGACGCCTTCTAGAATATTTAGAATATTAAAGTATCACGTGTTCATAAATCGCTTTCCGAATTTAAATATCGTACACCAATTTATCTTATTGTAGCAAATGAGTGTAAACATGTGTGGACATTTCTGCGTCAAAATATTCTATACACTTTGCTGCAAGGTATTTCTTCGTATGATGCGTACGATTACCTTCCGTTGTGGATCACTATCCTTAGCAGGTATTGAGAACACTTGTGTTGTCACGTCATAAAGCACAATAACTCAGTGGAAGTGGCAGTTATATAACGAAGCAATAGCCATCTACTCCGTCAAACGCCAGTCCTGATATCGTCTCGGACTGTGGCGTGTCTACTTACTCGAATTAAACACAATGCAGAACTTCACTAAATTTTCTTAACTCCAAACAGACCCGCCACAAAACCATGTAGCACTGGGAGTTGAGCTTTCATTGCGATCGCTGAAGTTCATCACAGCTCCTGTCGATGGCAATGTCTGTGTCTCGATATTGAAGTACATCAATGTAAAAGTAGAAAGAGTGTCTTAAAATGATGTTGAAACTTAGTACTGAAAAAGTTTTGGTGTGTCTGGTTTGATGTCATCTTCCCCAAAATGAGAATAAGCACTTTAGGTTTAAGATGCAAAATAAAATTGTTTATTGAGTCCAAACCAATAGCAATAGGTTGTGCCCTTTTCGAAATCTGAATAAGAAACTTTGTATTGTTTCAGTTCTTTTGGAGACATTTGAGACAGCAACTTTTGTCTTCGCACAAATACTGTACTAGTGAAGATCTCTGTTAAGTAGACGTCGTTATCATTTTTAAGGAATTAGTTGGCCAATATAATAAATACTACGGCCAAAGCAAACGATACAACTGACATCTTGCAAACGTTTCGATAACAACTGTTATCATCTTCAGTGCATAGCAATAG
>JGI24158J21664_10006773_pt1 | contig 15139 bp, 12 predicted proteins | sample Ectturendosymbi3_FD_21664 | JGI IMG/M metagenome (IMG submission 21664) | reverse complement strand
GACTCTCCGGCAGGACCCTGTCTGCGATGACTTGCAATTTTGGGAGAAGCACGAGGGATAAGACTTTTCCAGCAACACTAAGTAGCGAGATTCCTCGATAGCTGTTGCAGTCCTCCCGACTTCCTTTATTCTTGTACAGAGTGATAATGTTGGCATCCTTGAAGTCCTGCGGAAGACAGTGGGTCCGCCAGCATAGTTCGAAGACCGCGTGCAGTTCGGCAGCTAGGGCTTCACCGCCACATTTCAGGACTTCGGCAGGTATGCCACCAGCTCCCGATGCTTTGTCGTTTTTTAGCAATTTGATTGCAACTTTCACCGCACCTAGAGGGATGTCGGCGTCCAACTCGTGAAGCGTTGGGATCAGCGGCAGTGCATTAATTGCCTCTAGTTTCACAGGTACATCTTTGTTATAGAGGGAGCTGAAGTGATCTGCCGATCAAGCTGCTTTCCAGGGTCACTGATGGGTCTACCATTTTCGGGCAAAACAGTGGCAGTCTTTTTGGATGTTGGACCGATTGCTTCTTTGATACCCTGGTACATGCCATGGAGGTCACCAGTGTCTGCACAGCACTGAATGCGTTGGCTGAGATTAGTCCAGTACCGATGCAGGGCTGCGCGGGTGAGACGTTGCATGTCACCTTTTGCGGTGGTTAGGCGTAATCTGGCATTACCGGTGCCATGAGCGCGAATCATAGCTCTAGCTTTGCTTCGAGTGCTGGTAAGAGCAAGTCAGCACGGTCACAAAACCAGTCCGGCTGCTTTCTTGATGGGTGACCGAAAGCAATGACAGCACTATCTGTGACTGCAGTGTGGAATTCTGCCCAGGCATCTTCATGATCCTTGGGGGCAGGAGAGGATGAGTTGAGGTGGTTGCAAAACAAAGTCTGAAATCGTTTTAGTTTAACAGGGTCTTTGGTTGTAGAGCAGTCAATGGAAGGAGATGGTCTACAGCGAGATAGATGAAACTTTCTAGCCCGCAAGGCAAGCTTACAACGGACCAATGCATGATCTGTGTTGCAATCCACAGAATGCATGCTGCGACAATGACTGACTTCGTCCAGCTGTCTCCTCCTCACGATCATGTGATCGAGTTGTTGCCACCGTCTGGAACGAGGGTGCATCCATGTGACTTTAGAGCTCATGGAGCCAGGAAAATAGTGTCTGCAAGACAGAGATGGAAGGCAGACCACAGCTCAAGCAGACGTTGACCATTTTCGTTCAGGTTCCCCACTCCATGCACACCAAGTGTATCGGACCAGGAGGTATAATCTGAATCAACACGGGCATTGAAGTNAGCGGTAAGTGCTAGACGGTCGCCCCGCCGGATCAATCTGNTAGACCTGGACAACTGATCGTAGAATGCATCTTTCTCCTCAGAGGAGGCAGCAAGGGTCNGTGCATATGCTGACAGAACAGTGAGGTAGCCGGCGGATAGCTTAAGTCGTAAAGTCATGAGGCGAGNTGAGACTGCAACCGGGTTCTCCATGCAAGAGAGCAAGGAGTTTCTAACGGCAAAACCTGAACCGTGTCTTGGTCTTGATCCATCAGGGTAGCCAGACCAAAAGAAGGTGTAGTGACCTTCTCGAATGGATCCGGTTCCAGTGAGCCAGGTTTCACTGAGCGCGCAATGTCAATGCTCAAACAAGCAGGTTCCAAGTCAATTAATGCTGATTTCCTTGGAGAGTGGGAGTCACAGTCATTATGTACACTCAATGAATGACCATTCCAACATGCGACATTTAGGGAAGCAGTAGCAGGATGACGACCTGGACGCGCCTGCCTCCTAGAACGCAAGCCAAGCCGAGCAGCAGCGGCCTCCGCATGGGCGTGAGGTCTCCGATCTGCCAGTGTCTGAGTTATATTTGGTTGTGGAGTCATTTGAAATTGCGATTGCGCCATGGCAAGTAAAAATTGGAAGCAGATGCTTGCCCAGGACAAACGCTTCCCTCTGGGTCTAGTGACCATTGAGTCCGGCGGAACGCGTAGCGTGACGGCCGGGATGGTCAGAGACTGCACCGCAGTAGCCAAGTAGGCCTGACGAATATTGNCATAGGCACAGAGGTATAAGAGATCTTTCTAAACATTCATCTGCAGTGCATGGAGATCACCACAATACAACTCACGCACTATCACTGCANTAATCNTTCCCCTGCTGCCAGNAAGACCATCTGCGGTCTGCGCTTTGTCTAACCTCTACCCTTTGACCTGTCCGGCATGGGTGACCCTGCTGGGAGTAAACTCCCGCCAGTATAGCTCGTAGGGTCATAGAGGTACATAAGCTCTCCCATCACGTCAAGGCGGCAGATCAAGAGAGAAACGTTGACCTTAAGTAAACGGTAACAGAACAAAAAGCATCATGAATAAGTTTGGACCAGGACCACCAAGTATTTTTGAGTCAACACATACGGAAGAAGACGCACACAAGCATGACCTAACAAACCTGACACTGCCCATCTGGACTGAGCATTCAATTCGCAAATTGCTTGCGATGTACGGCTTTTGTAGTTTCGTATTTGATGAGCTTCGTCCAAAATCACACGTCTCCATCGAATACCAAGCAACGCATCATCGGCTAAACAAAGAAGTATCATCATCGGTTAAATAAAGAAGCAAAAAGCGAAACCCGCTGGGATAAATACTAGCAATTTTAAACCATACCTTGTTTTGGTGGGCTTGACTGTGCCAAGTCCTTGGTCATCTCATGCGATGCCAATGATCTTCGCACTGTTTAACAAAATTCGGCGCTTGCTCAGGTTCTGGATCTAACTTCAGCCGCAAACCGCAAAGAAAGGACAACAAATTTACCGAGATCATAGGTTGTTATTACCACATCATACTGAGCTAGCTTTGTTGCCTCTTTCTCGCGATCCGGTCCATGGAATAAGTGGACACTGAGAAGGTTTTTGGCACACCTGTACAAACAGCGTAACAGTTTCAATTCAACTGAAAAACTTTCGCAGGCCTACTGAGTACTCAGAAAATAAAAACGGACAAAAAATGAAAAACCCTACGATTTTTCATCAGTTACAGTAATAGCGATCGTTTATTTGTAAAACCAACTTAAATCATGATTTGCAACTCTAGCATTGGAATGCGACAATACAGTATCTTCATCCACAAACGTTAAATGTAAAGATTACATCCAAAGCAATTTGCCTGGAAATGATATCACGCACTTGGAAGTTGGAAGTAATCCGTTAACGAGCCGTTCCTTCACAAAAAAAACTCAATTAAAACACGAACAGTGGTATTAACTATGCGCGCTGTCCATTCCTTCAGCAACAGGCTTTACTGAAATGAACAGTTTTACTTCAACCATATTTTTCACCAAGGTGGTTTTTCATCACTAAAAAAGCAGTTTTCCACTATACTGATTCACCGCAATATTCCGAAAAATGAAATTGAGCTGCATTGAAGAAATATGCAAATACCACAAAAGACGTACGTAAATTTGAGTTAACTACAGGAAACACAGTAAGCACCAAAAAGCAGTTAAAGCAAACATCAAAATGTGCATAAAAAGACCACAACGAACCTATTGCGTATTTCACATTCCCAGTGAAAAATCAGCGACGCTGGAGAAACGATAAGTGTCGCCAGTGACTGAACGCAGAGTACTGAAGGTAAAACAAAACTTTTTATGACACAAAACAACTACTACTACTACTACCATGACAAAAATCGAAACACCAGATCATGTATTTTACATTTCGTTTGGTCTTCAAGTTCAGAGCTTCTTGGCCTGTTTCCAGGGGCGCTGTGTTGTGCATCACCGCTAGAAGGTATTTGAGCCTATTACGTAAAATATTAATACTGCAATAAATAAACAAAAAATGAATAAATTGTAAGAAAACTGCTTTCCGCCGCATTGCTCAACATTCAGAAATCTACAGAGCATATTAACAATACAAAGTGAACAGTGGTAAACAACACATTTCCGCCGAATATATTGCAACTTTCAAAGATGTAGCCTCATAGTGCTGAAGGGGTACATGCTTATCTTTCGAAATGCTGAAGGGGTACATGCCAATCTGTCGGAATGCTGAAAGGGTACATGATCAGAGAAAGGTTGGAACCCCTGCTCTAACAGAACTAGCTTAGCGCGCTAGGCAGTCCACCACGTATTTTACACAGACGACACAACAGAAAACCGACTTTGCAAATTAAGGTCGCAGGCCATGTACCTCGCCAATGTTCCCTCTAAGGTGCGCAACTGCGTAGTACCACCAGAACATTTGCGCAGTGAAATCTCATTCTCGCCTACTTGCAACATTTCAAAACATTGGAAAAGCACCAAAACAAGAAGCTATTTGAATTAAATGTGTATTTTGTTCGTATTTTGATAAGATTGTATACTTATTCTAATAATTCACAAAGTTTGAAATTCATTTAGAATTCTGCTCACTTATGAATATTTATTCATGCTCACGAAAACAAACATTTGCTCAGTGTAAAATTTTCTTAGAGGGAACGCTGCACCTGACTGAGTGTAAATAATTCGTTGCTGGCAAACATTGATATCCGTAAATCTTACTTGAAAAGCAACACCAATCAAAGCCTCGCAAGCACAAAATTACGCAGCAAAACAAGCTTTAAAATTTCTTGTAGTTAAGAATTTTAATACTATTTACCAAAAATGTCCGCTCTGATACAACACATTTTATGTACTGTATGTACGTCATAATCCCGGCCTAATTCAATCATTAACTCGACAATATTGTTGATTTTAAAAATTAGGCACAAAATTTAAACGACCATTTGCACCACAAGATTATGGAGAAGACAAACTTTAAAACAAGACACACTTATGTCGCTACTTTTGGGTCAAATTCAGTAATTCATACAGAGCGAGAGCGTTTCTTACGATTCTCCGACCTTTTTTCGTGGCTAGGAAGTTAGGAACTAATGCCGAAGTAAGACAAAGGTCCCCCACCTAATTTGAAACGAAGTGAGTTGATGTCCAGTCCTTTCGCCGATTGTTTCCAAGGTTAGTGTGATCATTTTCAATACTTTTCACCACATACGTTTTTCTCAGCATAAGCGGACTGTTGATTTTAGTTTCTTAAGCTATTTTCAGCAAACATTTTGTTTTTGGCTTAGTGGGTCACGGATTGGTCATCACAGTAACAAACTGTGGCTCTTAACAGTAGCGTCACATTTTAACCTTTCCAAGATTCCGATGTGGCGTTAGTTTAATGCAGAGTTCTCAAGCTCAAATCACTCCGAGGGCCATAGTAACCGGAGGGCTACATCATGACGCTGACGCAACAATGGCAGTACCCGAACCTTAACAGAAGCACCTTTTACATCTTATTTCTTGCAAAAGGTATCGTGGGTTACAGGCAAATCAAAGGAGCTTGTTCACTCGCTGGCCGAGCACTTCTTAAACACCGGTGAATTAGCTAAATAACTTAAATGTTAATGATTGAAAAATTCCCAAAAAGCATCACGCGCTGCACAAAAATGCCCTCGCGGGCCACATGTGGCTTGCGGGTCGTGTGTTAAGACCCTTGGTTTAACGTTTCACTGACAAATACTTCTACAACTGGCAGAGCCACTGCATCCTGAATTTTTTTCGTTGCTGTTCTTGTTTTTTGTATCTCATCTCCAAATATCACAATAAATCGTGACACATCTATAATCCAAGAAAGTTAGACCCCAATACACCCTGAAGCTGTAGTGAAAGAATCCAGTCACCGAATGTTTAGTTTCACTGCTGCGACAATGCTGCTTAAACTAAAACTTAAATAAACCCAGCTTCAAAACGCTCAATTCACTCTACATGAAATTATTATGTTACAATACAAAGCAAATTATCAAATTTGGGTCAGACAAACAAAAGCTTCCAGAATAACACTATGTCTGGCTATGTTTGTGTGAAGCATGATGAACTTTCACTGAAAGTTGCCTGATGCACAAAGTCGTTAACAATCAAATACAGGGAAAGTGAGCTTGAGGGTTATAAAATATGTTCAAGGTTGCAATAATATTCGCATGACATTATTAAAAGGTAACTGTAATAAACTAGCACATCACAATTGCAGCTGCTTTCTACTACGCTTTAATTGATGCGCTACACCTCACACATGCATTAAGCATTAGACAGATTCTTATTTGTGAAAAGCTGTCGAGATGTGCAAGAAAAATAAAGTTTGGTATATGGGCGTCCGAAGGATTTTTTCATGGGGGCAATAGTGGATTTTTCCAGGTGGTGCCCGAAAGCATTTTTCCAGGGGGGGCCAACAGTGGTAAAATTTAATTTACCAGCTGTAGTTTTAGAGAAAAACATTTTTCTACTGAAAAACTAATAGGACATTATCAAATTTAAAAAATCTAAGAGAGACCAAGGCCCCCTACACCCTTATTCCAATGGCCATGGTTTGGTGTTCAATATTAACCACTAACTGAATAGCAAACTCAGCACTAAAACTAGGCACCTCCTACACAAAATATTTTCCTCAGTATGAACTACCAGTAACGAAGAAGCATTAATGGTTATAAATGTTGGTAGCGGTACAGCCTGTACTTTTCATTTACATGTGGTAGCAATGATCAGAAACTGTGTTAACCAACTGCTCTCATACACCAATGGCACTATGTTAAGAGACATAATCCATTAAACTGATTGAGTGAAATCTTCAGAGACAATATGGAACTCCTAGCCAAACGTCATTTATCAACTACTACATAATCAAGAAAGCACCAAAAATAAAAATAACATCACTGTTTCTTTTTGCTTTAAGAAAAGTGCAATCATTGTCAATGTTTTTCCCAGACCCATGTCGTCAGCAAGAATTCCCCCTGAAACAGACTGCTCTTCTCTCCAAACCAACCATGACAAAGCTTGTCTTTGGTGCATCATCAAAGAAACCTACATATTAGATACACATGCAAAACAAGGATATCCAGATTGATGTTTTGACCAAATAACATTGGTCACAATAATAAAGCATCAGTGAATATTATTTGAATCAAATGCATTTCCGAAAATATTTGCATCAGCAATGTATAAGATATTAGAATTAAGTGGGATATTGCACTGTTTCCATCAAAATTCCATGTGAGAGTCAAAAGTGACAGCCAAGTTTAAAGCAGTAAACTAAGATGTACAAGGCAGCATCTGTCACCAAATGGCATGGCTTAAAAGAAACGTCATTAAGTAATAGTCAATATTAGCAAAAGTGTCTTTAAGTATAACTTATTTTGCCTCAGTGTCCAACTGTCTAAGCAAACATATAATGGAGTGTTCACTGATCTTATCATTAAAAGATAAGACGAGAAGTAGTTCTACCCATGATAAAATGCTTATCTCACCAGCAATCCTTTTGGATCGTCAAGTTCAGAATAAGATAGAGGACAAGTCTTCAGTGACAAGTGTAATTTTTCAACAGCCTCCACTGTTACCTGCATGTAAGCAGTCTCATAAGAACACTGGTTTAATACAATTACAATCATAAGAAAGTATGTTAGGTACCTCCCCACCTGCAATGTAATTTTACTTGTGCTTCTGGGCTCTATCCTGGTTCCAAGCTGAGGTTCAGGCCAAACTAAATTTTTACTTTTTATATTACAAAATGAAGCATTGCTTGAGGATTCCTGAGCAGTATTGGTAAGATCTGCCACACTTGTTTCTAGCTTTGTTTCACTGCTAGAGCCTTGTTGTTCACATGTAGATGATTCATCTTGTTTTTCTATACCACAGGTTTTTTCAGGTTTGTTTAAACTTAAGGACAGCAGATCTTTTTCAAGTGCAGCAATCTGATCTTTGATTCTTTTTCCTCCATCTGGTAGAGCTTTGATGTTTGAGGTTTTCAAAAGTTTTTTCTTTTGATCAATCACCTTAAGTAGTGCTCTTTGTTCTGGAGAACAATGATCAACTGCCCCACAATTCAGTTGAAATTGTTTTTCTACATCTGACTTCACATTACAAACTCCATCACTGCTGACATTAGACTTATTTTGGGTCAGGTGTATGCTATTTTGGGTCAAGTGTATCTTTAAATCATCTCGGCTTGCTGTTTTCACTGATGCAGCGCTGGTGATTGATGATAAATTTGAATTTACAGATGTTTTATAGTTGGATGCATGTGGATCAAAACTGCTCCAATGATGCTTGTAATCTTTTGCAGAAAGTGATTGTGTGGGACATGCATTGTTTGGTAGATTTTGTTGTGCAAGTGTTTTGGGTGAAACAGATGATTTATCTTCTTTTGCTACAAGCAAGACATCAAAAGCATTCATCAACCTTTTCCCGCTTGACTTCAATCTTACTCTGATCTTTTGTTGTGGAAGAACAATGTTTACACCACTTTTTGAAAGCTCATTTTTATGTAAAAATGCATCTACTGGTGGATTTGTTTCACAACGTATAAATCCATACCCTCTACTTTCATTGAAATTCAAAACTACAGCATGGACATGATCTTCAGTGTTTTTTTTGTTGTTGACATCATTGCAGGCATGGATCTCAACAGCAACAGGTTCTTTGCCTGGTACTTTGAGTATGTTAAATCTGACTGGAAGATTCAATTTGGGATGCAATGTATCATCACGAATACTAACTTTGCCAAAGTAGTATACTGCTGAATTTCCATCTTGTTTTATGTACCCAAATCGCCTCTGAGGATCATATGATGTAATAACACCAGTTGCACATGTAGCCATTTATCTTTTTGAAGTTTGCTATTCAAAGGAAAAATAAGACAAGATCATTTGCAAATGTATTTCATATTAGTCATGTTGAATATCACAATCAAACAGTTATTTTAAAGTTTAAAGTGTTTGTTAAACCCAAACACATGTTCATTAAACTCCAAGTTAATGTGAAAGAGAAGTTCAATAGCAAAAGACAGTAAATTATGAATAAGTTATCCTTAAACTATTCCAAAATCATATATACACTTATGAATTGCAAATCAACTTTATCTTACAGTTGACTAGCAAGTCACATGACTAAAAGTAACCTTGCAACTTGAGACAAACATCACATATTGCATATAGATGACCAACTTTTTGGTCCAATCACATATATACTCTTGATAAAAGATATATTGCATTGTAGGAAGGAATTTTCTATACGATGAGATACTGCCTAAAGAACAATACCTTGGCACCAATTTTTTTCAGTTAACTTATAGTCATCTGCAAAATGAGGTTTTGAATTGAATAAATGTTTGCCACAAAAACGTAATGAGTGATGATACAGAGCTCATTCAAGTCACATGTTAATCTCAAATCTGCTATACATTTAGTTAAATCAGCAATTTAAATTAATTGAACATTTGCATAGGTCAACCCATACATCAGTACTGCAATAAATTTGCTATATCAACTTTGACCAAATATTTCTTTTCATCATGTGCACTTGCATGCAACATATATGGTACTACTGCCAAAGGAAACTTAGACAATTCACTTTAACAACTATTGTAGGGAGAAAAAGTTTACTAAATGCCTTGGCCCAAACATCCGGGATACCATTCATCTTTCCTTGTATGACTTTTACATTTATGAGTAAAAATCATTCCAAATAAATTTATCTTTGCTTTACTTGTTTTATGTGGCTTAGTGGGATAATCAAATGATCTTTTTAGAAAGTACAGATTAATTCTGTGTGTATCTGCTGCAACAATGTTTTGCCCTTTTTGTTGATGCCATTATGTTTTTAATTTTTGTAGGAACACTGCACGCACATGAAATTTTTCATCATTCCCAATTGGTTGGCACTGTCTAAAGTCTGTGGCAATGTTGACACTTTTTCAGGCCTGACGAGTTCTGTCTTATTGAGACAAACAATTTTCTGCAAAATGGAGGTGGTAAGTAAAATAAAGGTCGTGACTTTTCTATGGAGTACATTCACATTGGAACATTCACACACCATTTTATCTTCCTATATTTGATCATTTTTGGGAATTTCTTAATCAATGTCAGGATTCTACAGGTTTTTCCCTAGTATACTACAACATACTACTCAGTTCACATGCCATTTATTTTGTGCTGAATAAAAATTATACCTATAAATCAGCCTTTATCAAAAATTACACCTCCTGATTGTGGCAATTCCTTTGTCATGTGTGTCACACCTACAATTGCTTACAGCAAGGGTCAGTAACCTTTTGGGAAATGTGTGCTGAGTTAAGGTTCCAAATCATTCAGTCTGCCAACTACTCATCCGTCTTTTTGTAGATGTCAAGGTGAACAATACTATTTGTGAATCATAACAAAATTGACATGTACTAGAACATGGAGCCAGGGTTGCCAGGTAGTCATATAAGCAAGAAAGGCCAGATTAACCCTTAAAAAAGCGAATAATAGCACCAAAAAAAGCCTAATACTAGATAAATACACAATGACACATTTTGTTTAAAACACCCAAATGCGCTTTTAAAAGTCAATATGCAATTTTATACATTTAAAAAAACAAAGCTCACTCCATTAATGAACTTCTTGAAACTTTTGGGCTTGGTTGCAGAAGAGTAACCTGAAACCGCAAACCTAAAAGCATGAAACAACCAAACAAAAAATTATGAATTCACGTGCAGAGTTTTCAATAAAAATTTTGCATTCTATGTCCAGAAACAGTGTCTAGAAACCTACCAGCGCCCAAAATCTGCCAAAATCATCTTTGAATCTGTCAAATCGACATAATTTCATTTGACCTTTTTTCAAAAATAAAAAAAAACAAAATTTACAAATTTGACCACTAAGAAGCCAAACTGGCAACACTGCATGGAGCTTCTGCGTGCCAGAGATGAGTACGGATCAGGACTGGATCAGGACTGAAGCCAATTTTTGGAGGACAGGACTGGATCGGACTAAAATTTTTTTGAAAATTGGCGGATCAAGACTTGATCGGACTCAGAAAATTTGTGTTGTTTTAATGTGATTATTCTGAAAATATCAAAATTTTAGTTGTGATCCGATTTTACAGATTTGCTAAATGGTAGTGTATATTTTGACATCAAATGCAAAAACGCTACTGGGACTATTTTGCAATTCGAACTGTATCAACCTTTGTTCATTCATAACGTTCAGGTCTAGTAGCAACGTGAACGTAGTTTAGTCCTAAGTGTCAATGCCTGCTGTGCGACTGTTCGTTGGTTCTGCTCTCATCATTTCCTTTGGCTTAGCTTGTTGAGGCTACACCTTCGATAGGAATGCTTTTAATATGCTTATTCAAAAAGTTTAGGGTTTGCGTTTAGGGTGTATGTTTAAGTTTTGGTTTAGGGCTTACCTTAAGGGTTTAGGTTTACAGATTAAGAATCTGATTTAGGTTCAACTATTAGGTTTAGATACTTGGGTTGAAGTTTGAATTTTGGGTTTGGTTGTAAGTTTGGGTTTAGGCTTTGGGTTTTGGGTTTCGGTTTTAAGTTTAGGTTTAGGTTTGGGTTTACGCTTTGGGTTTAGGTTTTGGATTTAGGTTTTGGTTTTAGGTTTTGGGTAGGTGGTTTACGCTTTGGGTTTAGGTTTTGGATTTAGGTTTTGGGTTTAGGTGTTGGGTTTTAGGTCGTATGTAACAAAGACCTTGCTAATCCAAGTGTATAGTCATTGTCACTTGACCAATCCATGCAATCAGATTATCCTAATGGCAAAATAACTCCATCAGTGCTTTTCCCTCTGAAGCCTAATATATACTTTCTTGTTAACTTTTGGAAACGCCAAAAGGCTGTGTCTACTTTGCCTCATGATTTAAAACCACTGCTGAAACTATTTTGCCTTCAACAAATCGTATTTGGCTAAATGCAAAATAGCACAAGTTGTTTTTTTGCCTCATGAGGGAAAATATAAATACAGGATTTTACATTGGCGGATCAAGACTGGATCGGATTGATGATTTTAAAAAATTTTGCGGATCAGGACTGGATCGTATTTAATTTTATCAGAACAGGACTGGACTCGGACTGAAAAATTTCACAGTCCGCCCATCTCTACTGCGTGCCATTGGAAAGTGTTTGGTGTTGCCAAATGTGGAACGCGTGCCGCAGGTTGCCAGCCGCTGGATTACAGCATGCAGAACATCTCATCAACAACTGCTACAGTTTCCAGACTGGTGCACATTGTGTGTAGTTTTGCAAGTGACAGCCAGCAAGAAGATGCATAAATGGCATTTTGGCCTTGCATTATAAAACTGCTCCAGAACCAAAATCATCTGCTAATGCTTAGATGAAAAAGGCAACCCAAGTTAACTTTCATATTAGCTGAGTTAAAACTTCGAGACCGAAACTTCATCAATAATTCCGAGACTCGAGACTTGAAATTCAATACCGAGACTCGAGACTTCAAAATTTGTGAATTTTGCCGAAATATTTGAAGAAAATGTTGTCATCACTTCGAAGTTGATTTATTTCGGATTTCTGGCAGTTTTCCGACCTGTTTTGGTTGTTTTTTTACCTGCGAATACAACAGAGAAAAAAACGTTGATTTACAGAAGTTTTCCTCAGCCATATCCTTGCAATGTTCAAAGTCTCAAGACAATAGGCTGTGACCGAAATAGGTAACCTTCGTGACCCAGACCAGACCTAAAACCTTCGAGACGGAGACTCGCAAAAATGAGTCGAGAGCGAGACCAAGTCGCCATCACTGGTCCTGATCTGGTCAAAATTGGCTTCAGTCCTGATCCAATGCGATCCAGTCCCGATCCGTGCTCATCTTTGGCAACTGCTTCAAGACAATGTTCCTTTTCCATTGTTCCAAAATCATAGCCTAAACGCTACGGTTAATAATAATCCACCACTGTCGGCACTAAATGATCACTCGATATCCAGGCAACATCGAGACGCTTGTAATAGTGAATTGTTGCGGTTGCGCAGACATGGGACCCAGTTGTTGGTATTGAAGTTACTCTTGATATCATTCTGATGGCTTCTTCAGTGTGGAAGTTGGAAAGTGACGGCGTTTTTCCAACTAACTGTTTTCCTGCTCGGGCAATTGCAAGAAATCTTAACGAAGGTAAGCTACATGGATATGATGAAACATTGAAAATTTGCTTGTTACGGTACTACGTAGCCTACTCAGTAGCAGGCTTGCAAGAATTTTGCATTTTTGTTCATTATAGTCCTAGATTAATTGAGAGAGATACGCGCAGAATAAGCATCTTCTGTTTGCATGTCTCTTTTGCAGATTTATCATATTTGTGATGTGGTTTTAATTAATTTAATTTCTAATTTANTTTTTTATTTATTTNTTTATGAGCAGACACGAAGTCCATAGTATGANCACACACACTTTGCAGAACGCAGGTTGATAAAAACAGACAATACAGAACGTACTACAAGGCATTGAAGCTGGCAGAATCACAGGGTTACACACACTTATTGCAACTGCATTGAAGACAGAACCAAAGGGTTACAGACACATTCTTAACACTATTGTTAGCTAACACATAACACTTGTTACAGCACTACTGCAGAGTAGGGCGCTAATTCCTAACTTGGTCTAGTCTAGGTAAAATGCGAAAGCGTTGTGGCTTGACACACCATATATTTTTTTGACAGTGTCTATTTTGCCGGCAGGATGGCAGCAGCAAAAGGCTTGGTAGAAAGGTAGTAAACATAACGAAAAGATAAACCTACAACCTAACCTTAACCCTAACCGTTGCCCTAAGCTAATCCTAACCTATCCATAAGCTAACCTAACGCTAACCTAAACTAACCTATCCCTAACCTAACACTAAGCTAACCTAATGCTAAGGTAACCTAACCCTAATTCTGACCTAACCTAACAACACTAACCCGTAAAGGTAACACCTACCTAAGCAGTAAGCATACCCTGGAAAAAAGCAAAGATAAAAATTAAAGGAAAGTCGCCAAGCCGAGAGTCNAACCACAAACCATTGGCATAGCAGCCNTAACACCTAACCATTACACCATGAGCAGGACAGCGTTNTTCTGACAAAGTAANCTTTTTCTTTGTATTGCNTCATGCCACGAGACCGAATCATCGACTGTTGGCACAATAGCTCCAGCCGATCTGTTGTCGCCAGTACAATGGGCACTACCTATATTTTTCTACCTACAGTNAGCTTTTTCCTTTGTTTCAACTACTAATATCACACTGTTCTTTTTGAAAGATGGATATATGTTGGCAGCATATCTTTTATTGGATGTATAAATGATGCAACCAGAGTCACAGAAGCAAATATTTTGCTGTGAGAAGCAACATGGAAGTGTTACCCTAATGTTTTTTTGCAGAAAATATCATGGCAATATCATTACAAAGTAGCTGCAAACATCAAAACAACAGCTCTGCCTCAAAACCTAGTCTGTGATGACAGGACAAAACATGATAAAAATCTGAACTGGAAGAAAGCTACACAGCAACAAAAGCTAAAATATCAACAGACTAACAAGATCTGGATCTCAGAAATGGCCTTATCTGAAGAACTTACCTTGTGTGAGAACCCTGTGTGCAAAAACCAAGAGCACATTAGCATGTTAGAACAATTTTACACTGACATAGTTGTGGCCCTCACAAAAGCAGCAAGTGTCAGTTAAGTCCTACCTGACAGCCCACGACAAAAACACAATTACTACGTTTGCATGGTCGGTTTTGCGTTGGCTCATTACCATATATGGATAACGAGTTGTCTGGTTCTGAATGTGATTTGCTGAGTCAGCGCCCTGAACAAGCCGATGCGTTGGCCACCTGGACAGGAATACGTCTCGTTATGAAGAGTACATGGTCTCGTTCACGCGGTACTAAGCTAGCACCTAGCACGATTAGCATCCAGTGCCTGTCTCTAGATAAGATATGACTGCACCGTTATTCTAACTGTCTGTTGAGTTCAGTTTTAGAAGTGTAATACCAACATAATTACCATGCAGTCGACAAGGCACATAGGCGAGGATGAGTAGTTTTACTATAGATAGCAGTTATGTTTTGGGTTGGCAGTGTTAGGATTTCTTATTTTGAAGGCAAGAATCTTAACCAAATGTTGAGAAGTCACCCCTGTTAAAAACTGTTTTCTTCTGCATTTTGCATGTCAAGAAAATTGAGTGCAATAATTCTCTGCCATCAGTGGTGATAGAAGTACAGTAGACGATACTAGCCTACATTAACTAAAATAGCCTACACTTTTTGAAATGTAGGTTAGAAATGTAGGCTATCTGCCAATTTTAGATATCATTTAATGTCTAGAAAT
>JGI24158J21664_10006772_pt1 | contig 15139 bp, 7 predicted proteins | sample Ectturendosymbi3_FD_21664 | JGI IMG/M metagenome (IMG submission 21664) | reverse complement strand
GACGGTGAGAGCCTGGACTCCTGGGCAACATCCAACAACCTTGGACTGTTGTACAACCCAAAGGAAACAGCCAGTTTCTTCTCTCGCCATTGGAACGTCGGAACAAACCCAGACCTGGCCTTCGCGAGTTTTGGCCAGGACCGCCGACTGCCGGACAGACGTGTCCTAGGAAAGTTCCCGCGGTCACTACATCGCCCCTCCCTCATAACGCCAACAAGATTCAAGGTTCCTGCCCACAGCGATCCGGTGAAGCGTTGGAACTTTCGCAAGGCCGATTGGAAACGCTTTTGCCTTCACACAGGTGAATCCGTCGAGATATTGCCACCTCTGGACACACCAGACATTGAGAGGTCATACCAGGATTTTTGCGAGAGCCTACTATCTGCGGTTAGACAATGTATCTTACGTGGCCGTCGGAAGAACTATGTGCCATGCTGGGACAAAGAGTGTGAGACCCTATATAGCTCCTTTGTCAGAGCCCCAGTGAGGACTACCTCTGACAGAGCCGCCTCGTCCCTACTCTCTCGACAACAACAGAAGCAGGAGCGATGGGAGGAAGCTGTCAACTCCATCGACGTCTCGCACTCTAGCCGCAAGGCGTGGAGAACAATCAACAAACTTACTGGCAGGTCTGGATACCCTTCTCGCCTGTTCCCCGTCTCGGCAAACTCCATCGCCTCGCAACTCGTGAAGAACGGGGCACACAAGACCGGCGAGCGCGATTCCACCAGGCTCGTCAACAAACAGCTGTCCGACCTATGGAAGATTCCAACACCTGAGGGTCACAGTATCTCCGAACCTTACAGGCCGGAAGAGTTTGCTGCTGCCCTTAGACGCCTGAAGCCAGGAAAGTATCCGGGATTGGATTCCATCTTCCCGGAGTTTATACTCCACGCCGGGTCGGCTCTCAAATCTTGGTTCTATGACTTCTTCAATTCCTGCATGCTCCAGCTCAAAATTACAAAGATCTGGAGAAGAGCACTAGTAGTTGCGATCCCTAAGCCAGAGAAGTCACTGGGGGACCCAAAGAGCTATCGTCCTATATCTCTGCTGTGTGTCTCCTTTAAAATCCTCGAGAGGCTCATCTACGCTCGTGTCGAAACAATCATCGACCCACTGCTCCCTCCGAAGCAGGCGGGCTTCCGACACGGGAGGTCGGCCGTAGACCATGTCACCCTGTTGACACATGCACAGAGGATAGCTTTTTGGATAAAAAGAAGGCCGGAGCTGTGTTCGTCGAGTTCACAGCAGCCTACGACACCGTGTGGCGCCGCAGCCTCACCTGCAAGCTGCTGCGATTGCTGCCTGATAGACACATGGTCCTCATGATCATGGAGATGGTTGGCTATCGCAGCTTTACCCTTACCACCGGAAATGGCCAAAGAAGCAGGTTACGACGCCTCAAGAACGGCGTCTCTCAGGGATCTGTCCTGTTCAACATCTACGTCTCCGACCTGCCAACCACCATCTCCAGAAAGTATACATATGCTGACGACCTAGCAGTCATACATGCTGATGGAGATTGGCAGGCGGTGGAAGGGGCGTTGAGCATGGATATGGCAACGCTAGGTGAATACCTCCAGACGTGGAAGCTAAAGCTCAGCACCACGAAAACGGTGTCGGCGGTCTTCCATCTCAACAACAAAGAAGCTAAGCGAGAGCTGAAAGTCAACTTCAGCACCGAAACCCTGCCCTTCTGCTCCGATCCCAAATACCTCGGAGCAACGTTGAACATGTCGCTCACGTATCGCCGACACCTTGAGTCACTTCGCAAGAAGCTAACATCGAGCGTCGCACTTCTGAGGCGACTTGCTGGCTCCGGTTGGGGCGCTGGAGCAACAACATTGCGAACAGCCACCCTAGCCCTGGTCCATTCAACTGCAGATCACTGCGCTCCTGCTTGGATTCGCAATGCTCATACCCGCCTCATTGACCCCACCATCAACGACGCCTTGCGAATTGTGACTGGATGCCTGCGTCCTACACCAGCAGACTACCTTCCAATCCTCGCAGGCATCCAACCCGCTGAGCTTCGTCGCAGTGGAGCCACACTGTCTCTAGGACGCCGTGCTATGGAGCCTGGACATCTGCTCCACTCAGCGCTTACCCGCACGCGTGCTAATGCACGGCGCCTCAAATTGAGACACCCATTTGTACCCGCCGCTCAGCAACTCATCAGCTTCTCTGACAACAACAACATACGTGCGGGCAGTGGGCGGGTCATCAGTGGAACGCGGAGTGGGCGGAAAGCCCACAAGACTTCGCATTTTCATTCCCGACACCGGCAACCACCCACCGGAATGACCCTCCCAAGAAGAGCTTGGGTCCGGCTTAACCGCCTCCGCACCGGTGTCGGACGTTTCCGCTCCTGCTTGTACAAATGGGGTATGGGATGTGAGTGAGTGTGACGCAGAAGAACAAACCGTCAACCATGTCATACTTCACTGTCCAATCCATCGACATCCCCATGGACTGCACGGCCTGACGGTTCTGGACGATGAGACAACCGAATGGCTGCTCGACACCTGCCCCGAAATCTAGCGCGGCCAAGCAGTGGATAAAGAACTCGCTCAGACGAAAGAAGAAGAAGAAGCTGCTGACCACGGAGATTTCAAATCAGCCTTTTGTAAAAGAGTGAAAATTAAAGATCAAAGAACCAGGGGCGTAGCTAGGTTACATGGCGCCCGGGACAGAAGCAAGTTTGGCGCCCCCGTGTTCGAACCTGAGGTCCTTCGGAAGCAAATGTACTGCATTGAAGAAACTACTTGTGACATTTTTGGGACTTTTTGGCGCCCCCATAGTGTTTCGGCGCCCGAGGAATTGTGCCCCATTACGCCCCTGGGTGGAAAAGTAATCTTTGACTCCGGCCCCGGCATAACATGTAAACTCTGGCAGGAGTCCACTCCGACCGTCCTACTCCGTGATCATCACTGCTTGGCAGACAGCGTTTGCAACTTCACGAACTATTTGCATTTTTCCTGCCTTGAAAACAACTTCTAAGACGATGTGGCTGGGCTACGCCTTTTGGTGATTTATTGAGAGGCAAGTTGGTATGCTGGTAAAGAAGACCGGAATTGATTTTTACACACAGCAGCGTTATATGAGGCGTTGTCTGAAAACAGGAAACAGACTTTACCCGCAAGTCTTTTAAAAAACTAGAAGCGTGAATACGTTTATTGCGGTTCGGATTATAAAAAAACGCATATTCTCTTTCCTTTCAAACTTGGAAAAATTACCCCAAAATTGTGTGCTGCACGTTTCTCCTATGTTTTGGTGATACACTTTTAGACGAACTTTGGATGAAACGAAACATGCGAACAAAGTTTTTTTCCAATGAAAAGATTAACAAGGATTTGGCCCCTATTTTGCAAAAAGATTGCGACTGGTGAGTGACCCTGTCAAGCGTTTTGTGGAAGCCACTGGAAAACACCCACCTGCGTCAATATTAATGAAATGTACAGCGCTCCAGCGCTTGCATCTTCCGAGCGAATCACGCAGAGATTGAAACCCAGTGACGCCTTCGTGACTGAGTAAAGTTCCGGTGTGGAAAACACCAAAACGGAGGCAGAAATTTCGAAACCTTTTATGGAATTGTGCTTGTGTCCGATTCGGTCGACGAAAGGCAATGGCAAGTTTGCGTCTGTCACTAACCGAACACAACACACCTTACGAGACAAGTGAAGGGTAAATCAAATATTTCCATGAGGTTAATGACATCTGCAGATCGAAAGTAATTCAATATACAATGGATATCATTCGTCACTTGCTACAAAAGCTACAACTGTAACGGTCACACTTGCTATTTAGAGAAATTGACAGCAATTTACCTTCTGTCTAATTTAATCTGGAAACTTCAAACGTAAGGTTAGGTCATGTTTATTCATATTTATGACTCAAAACACGAAATGAAAGAAGTCCAACAAAAAGAATAAATAACAAAGCACCGAAGGGCAGAAAAATTAGATGCTTTTTCGCCACTTCCTTTCTTCTCTTTATTTGAGACGTCGTTAATTTTGTTTTTTGATTTATAACAAAAACAGAGCTGATTGAGCAATTGATCCCCAAGGTCTTTTGTTAATTTACAGAATTCCCAAAACCTCGTTTGTTTTCTCATTTTATTTACTACGAGCATGCGATTAAAACGAAACATGAGACAGAAGTTGGTGACAAAGATCAAAATCAAAGAAAAACAAAAAAACAGAGGTGAAAAACGTGCGTATGTACAGGATGAGTGGGCCGCGCACCAGGAAGGGTAAAGATTACTACAGTAAGAAAAAGGCACTGTATTCTAAATTACACAAATGGAACAAAAACTTGGGTGAAGTATCAACTGGTGTATTGCCAAAAGGACAGGACATTTTTCTACTAATTTCCAAATGAAAATAATTAGAGAGAATAAATTAAAACATTGAAAATTATGCTTTGAACCACAGAAATTGTTTGTCTAAGCTTTTCGTGACTTCAAACAGAAACAAATTTGTGTTTGTGAAATGTCCATCTAACTCGCCCGATTAAAAGACTGAAGCTCAATACAAAGTGCTTCGGCCAACAATGGTGTCGATCTAGGAAGTCACGCTATGAATAACGCTGAATGGGGTGCGGGGAGGGGCACTCAGTGCGTCGTGCAGTGTGTGAGGTTCACTTGCACGCCATAACAGCAAGCATTTTATGACGGCTGATATGGTTCGTTGGGATCTTGCTTCAAAAAATAACGGCGTCATGATTAGAAAAAAGGTTGCTACAGAGAGGCGGTTATGGTATACGCATTTTTTCACTGAGTGAATAGCATTCGTAATTAAAATCAAAGTTCTGGGTACGCGGTTGACGAAATGACTTCACAGGTTCACAGGTCTAGATTGACTGATTCACCAGACTTCCAGACATACTGTACGTGATATATTATTAGATAAAATGGAAGAGAACCAAGCTGACAGTGCACTAAAATTTGATCTCGCATCTTGCTGAATTAATTGATAAGAGTATCGTATAGAGAAATTTATCAATGATAAACTTTGCACGCGTTTAATTTTATCTTTGGTTATATTGTAATTTCACCAACGAGGCTCTGTTCATTCTCTTCACAACCATAAAGTTGCGACTTCTTTTAATATCGCACCAGCAGTATTGCCAAACGATTTTTGCTTTACCTATTTCAACATTTCAAAATTTAAACATTTGCGAAAGTTTCAGCTAATCTTGTAATTGCCTCAGCCGAAACGACCAAAATACACGAAGGCAAACGTCGACGCTGTTTATGACAAACATAGTTAATGAATGTGAACACTGCATTCGCAAATGCTGTCGATTTTTTGAAAGGTCTGTTCAGACGCGTGTGCCTTCCTTTTTGGGCACCATATATTTAAACCTGCACTAAGCCACCCCACAAAAAAGGAGCATATACAATCAGCGGCCATATATTGCACATGCATTTTGCCATCTTCAGCTTTGTAAACAGCTTTGAAAATTTCGATTATGCTGAGGTTTACGTAAATCAGCATAGCAGCTTCAACAACCGTGTAATAGAATTTGAGTACAAATAAATGAAAATAGGACAACAAGTGGCCGTTGGCTCTTTTTCCGCAAGACAAGTGGACAAAATTTTCTTCACCTTCCAAAATTTTGATTAACCTCCAGCAATATCTCTTACCCTCATTGCTCCTGGACGGGAATTTTCATTTTTTGGAAGAGAGTAACGACGTGGCGAAGCCGGGTTGCAAAATCCTGTTGTATCGCGATTTCTCGTTGGCCATATCTCTAATTGACATTAGGACCACGGTGATCGTTTGCTCAGCTTGGCCAAACTTTGGTTATGGTTGATCCCTGGGCAATAATTTCTCTTATGCTCCTGGGCTCGAGCAGATCTGGACCAGAATCATCACAGGACGTTGTGTAAAACTATCGACCCAGCACTGACTCTACAGCAGTGCGTTTTGAGTGGCACGCCCACGGATATTTCGTTTCATTCCGTATGTATGTCAAGTATGTCAAGCTGACTTCACCTGTGACTGCGAGTTACTTGAGAGAACACCACTTCATTGCACAGACTGGGCCGCTCTGCTGCGCGGGCCGAGATCTGACAAGGTTAAAAAATTTAAAACTGAGTGGGCCCTGGGCCGGGCTGGTGTCAAGACGGGTCGGGGGCAAAAGTTGGCCCATGCAGACATCCACTTATTCTACTTGTTTTGCCTCTTCGGTCCGAGAAGACACGGACGCGTGTGCCTCAAATGTTTGGGCCGTTTGTGGCCTATAGCTAAGCAGGAAAGGGACGCGTGACAAGCTTCAAAAATTTCTTTGAATTGCTTTTTTGCCTTTTTATATCATTTTGAAGTCGATCGTTAAAAAAAGGAATTTCCTCCCACTGTTGTCCACTTTGTCACCCCCAGTCAAAATTTATGCTTCAGGTTGGGTGAAGACGCTCACACACATTCTATGTCGGCTTTCCGAACTATGGCGTCCTGCTTTCTCTAGAGACCCGAAAAGAACTCCCCTTAATTTAAAACAAAACAAGTTTTTTACTTTGTTTTCGACGCCTACGTACATAAGCGGACCAGACGGCAAGTATGTGCCGAGCTATGTGTCGGAAACGCGATGTTCAAAAGTCAGTGCCCTTTTTCTTTTTTCATGCTTTTTACTTCGCCAAGCATGTATATTTCTCAAACATTTTGTTGGCACAACCTTCCTGGTTACGCTTTCTTGTCATTGGTTGTGTCTGGTGAATGCTATAGGGGATTTGTGGCTGGGGTTTTACCATTTAGTAGAGGTGCTTTTTGCTGAAAAAACAAAATTTTTGAAAACATTCCGTTTCGTTCAAATCGTCTAAGAATTTCTGTCTTAGTTTTCTCGGGATTTATAGACTTTTACTTTTCCTTCCTATGTGCAGAATTTTTTATCAACGCTCATATGTGCATGATAAACTTCAGATTTTTCATTCTTTCCACCTCGGTCCAATAAAAATGATATATGACGTGTAGCGGTGGAGAAACAAGCCACATGGCCAGTTGTTGTCAGTTCTCCTTCGTATTTAATGATAAAGATATTGTGTCTGGTTTGAGCAAAAGTCTGTGGAGCTGCCTGGAGTATCTTGTGTTGCTTTGATCACAATGCAAGATCAACTGCGTGTCTCACCAAACTAAATTTTTCACTAAACACGTTTCATTTAAATTTTGGCTTCAACGAAATGTTGCACATTTCAAATAGACGCCCTCTGTGCACGAGATGCTCGGACGAGTCTTCTTCTGGTTTCGAGGCTTAACTGAAAGCATTTTGCCCTGTCTGCAAAACCTGCTAACTAATATAACAATGTATCCAAATCCAACTACACGACTCCTCTAGATATCATCACAGGTTAAAGTAAACGCGATACAAGCAGCTAGCACTCACAGCAATGCTGACTGGACTCAAGAATAGAGCGACTAAGTGCGACAACTAACTATTAACCAACACGCCCGTAACCAGCTTGGGACACCAGCAGGGGCGAAGAGGTTCCTGAGAGGGGCTCAAATCTTTTGAACTATGTCCAATAGTTTTAAGCTATGTTCAACACATTTTTCCAGGTAGGGAGAAAATTTTTCACGGGGGCGCGAGACCTACCTGCGCCCTCCCTTAGTTACGGGCCTGTTAACCAACTACCCATTACCTGCGGTTCTTAAAGCATTTCTCGCAAATCGGGTCATTGGTGTCTTCTTAGATCGTAGCATCAATGTTGAAGTTTTGCTTTCACAAGATTTAACAATCGTAAGGGACGTTTTTCGCAAAAATTTGCTTTGGGTCGCCCAAAGAAAAATCGTTAAAGCGAGCCATTTTCAGCTTGGCAATTCTGCGATCTTTTTGCTACAATTCCGACGTCAAACGAAGTAAATAACCAAAAAATTTCTTTACGTTAAATGCTGGTTTATCAAACTGCGCAATGCGTCGATGGAAGCTGCGGATGGACAAGTGAACGGCGATTCTGAAATAGAAATAAGCGCTATGAGGAAAAGTTTCATTTTTCCATTTCTCCTGTCCGTCAGCAAAGGTCGGACAAGTCTATCCACGCAGTCACAAACACAACTGACCTTGCCGCTGCTGAACCTCTTCGAAAAGCTTCGAGGCGTGACATGACTTTAGGAATGGCATTGATCACGGTCAGGTGCGTTTCTGGCGAGAAATCTTTGGCTTCGCTTTTATAGCCAATCTGCTATCGTTAAATCGAACAAATCCTTTTTTAACTTTCTTTACTTTTCTTTCCCTTTCCAGATTATATAACCCTCTTCTCCCCCTGGCTAGCAACGACGTTTTCACAGAGTCAACCCCTCTGCATCTGGACTTATCGTTCAGCACGCACTCTAATCTTGCTCTGCCTGCAATCGCACATTAAAGTTATCACCTGGATCGAACGCTTCTCCGTATGCAGAGCATCATTTCATACCACCTACTCCAACACCTGACTGCTCAGCTACTCACCAGTTTTCTTTTAAAATAAGCTTATTCTTAGTTATTTGAGCATAGGAAAAACGGGTTTGCACTTACGATTAGTGGTGTGGTTTAAAAACGTAAGTTGAGAGGAAACTTTGAGTCGCACTGTAGGAAGAAAAACAATCATTTGATTGGCAAAAATGCGAAGTTATTTTTAACTCTTGCATTGTTTCTACCAAGTTCAGCTTCTCCGTTTATGCGGCTTTAAAGCCGTGATACCATAGTAAACACACTTCACCGTTCCATTATGGTGTAATTGTAATCGCCTACAGGCGAAAATATTTAGACGGGCATTACCTTTCGGTGCATGATTGCATTGAGTAGAAACGTCACTGTCATCTGTAAAAGATCTTTGATCGTTTACACTACGTTTTTCCACAACAATCTTCTGTTGTGGCGCAATTACGCACTCGCAATTGTTACGTAGAACTGTGTTACCATGCGGTAATGGTAACATATTACCGAAAATGAACAAAAGCAGCTGGGTTCAGTGGGGACGCACCGTGTAAGGTAGGCCTTGCAGAGCAGCTTCTCGATGATCTTGTTCCCAGCCAAGTGAAAATGTGCATACACGCTGTATCTTCTTTTTTTGTCCGCACAACTCCGCAGACTTATCAGGTTGTATGTATTTCAACGCACTTCTATTTCTGGCGAGCAATCGAGACATTGCCAACAATAGTTGCGTTGCCGTTCGCAAGAAAATGTCTGTTGTGTTCTGCGGTGGCACGTTGCGAACGTGATTAACCTTGGCATTTAAAGTAGCCTTACTATGTAGTTCAATACATGACCAAAGACAGCAGGTGGTCTTGCTGTAAGTCATGAACTCAGACAACACTTTATTTATTTATTTTATTTTACGGCAAACGACGGCAGCCAGAGCCTCGAATGCCATCTGCCGATACCAGCAGCGGTACGACAACGTGATGGCAGAATGTTAATGAATAAAGACGGAAAAGGGCACCACCTGTTTCTAAATGAAAATATCGGAAGAACAACAAGTTTTACCTTCACGGTATATGATTTCACAATTTCTTTGTGATTTACACAATCATCAAATTCCATTCTCAATTTTTCATCTGCAACTGTGAACTGCCGAACAGGAATTTGCAAGCTTTACAATCTATTGTAAAAGTTCATCAGTTGCTTGTGCACTCATGACGCTGAGGTCGTTTAGTTGTGCGGAATTGTTCACCCCGTGTTATTTAAGGGGTGAACACGTCCACATAACAAGCCTTATGATTTCTTACCCCTTTCCACATCCTAAAAGATGTGTTCGCGCTTTGATTACGCCCCACTTTAAAGTAGAGGACAGTGAGAGTTTAAAATCAAGGCTATCGATAGGAAAGTTAATGGAAACGGAGATCCTTCTTTGCTAACTTTTGCTGGTTCATCGCAATGCCTATTTCAGAGATCAACAGAAACACTTCTCCAAATTGCTTGCTCAAAGTTTTTTCATCTCCCATATCCCTTTCTATTTTTCAACGATACTCCTTGCAAGAGTAAAAAAAATGGCCTTCACACAAAAAAATCGTGACATTGTGTAAAACGTTTTGCAGGCCAAGTGCCAATTGCATTCCACTCAGTTTCAGTCCAATTGTCCTGAACCAAAATATTTACCTCCAATTGTAATCAGGAAAGGTACCTTTACAGGGAAAGTCAAGTTTCATTTATTAAACACCCTTGACATCAGCATTTGTCTCTCCCATCCAAGCAGTCAAGCGTCACAGCACGCTCTATTGACTGTTTGCTAGGGCTCCAGTCCGTTATTATGATGAAACAGTATGACTCATCGCCAGCTACGCCGCGTCATTACAAGTAACTTCAAAAGAATTTCATCACAGGAGAATTTCCCAAGCAGTGAAAATATGGGAAGGTGCTCGGGGACGTTTAAGTCCATATGAGGGTAATTTTTCTGGATCGGATTAACCACAAGATGGATTTTATACAAAAACAGTGGTGCAACACTAAATGCTATGGGAAGATTTGCATAATTTGAGCTGAGGCTCGAGGCAGATGTGTCCTTGTAAGATTAAACACTGGCTAAACTATTTTGCCGCATTTAACCTCAGCAACACAAAAGGCTAAAGAATTGCCTTTTGTGTTGCTGAGACTAAAAACGGCAAAATAGTTTGTTGACGCCCATGAATTTAACAACTAGGGTCGCTCTCCTCCCCATTGTACTGCATTTACTTGTCTTGAGAATCTGGCGAATTTTATTTCCAAGGGTGTATGTTTAGAGTGGTTTGATACTCGAAAAAGGTGAAGGTGACGATTTTCTTCGGCTGGAAAACCATCTTATTCAGTTCTTGCCTGGGTTGGTGTTTGCTGCGTCACAATCCCAAGCTGGAATCAAAGCGATCATAGTTGCTATGTGTTGAGGTCGGGTTTACACAGCTCTCGATTTAAAATCGGAACTGTTTTTGATTACATTTCATAATTTCATTAGTTATCATTTTTTTAATCAATTTATACATTGCTAAACCGAAAAGAATGCACTTCGTCAAATCACTGAAAGCAAAAAAACTCTAAAGTCTTGACTGTGGTGAACTAAACAACAAAGTCGATTTGAAATGAAGCAAGTTCATTTGGGATCAGCTCAATCAGTATAGCACTTTTGCACGATTATAAATATGTGCGAAGAAGATGGAAGATGTGAGCTTATGCTATTTAAACACAAGATACACGGGTTTTTACATCGGGGCCAAGCCTGTGGTTGCTTCAAGCAAGACGTTTGGTCGATATAAACATCCTTGCAGCCTACATTTGTTTGGATTTAATGGTACTGCAATTGTTACAGAGCAAAACAAAAGTTTGGCAGACCAACGGTTGCCGACGCTTTTTCAGAGGTAGAGCTTCAAATGTGAGTTGCAACGCCTACCATGGGGTAACAACATATTTTCTGTGATAGTCCCTAAACCAGAACTTAAGCAGGTGTATATTGGCCAGCCTTCTAGCATTTAACATGAACATACGACCTTTCCAGTAAGCTTACCTAATCCGTAGTTTAGTTCATCATCTGCTGCAGTGGTTGTTGCAACTCAAAAAAGACATCTCGGAAATATTGGTTATTTTTTGTTTAAACACTTTAAACTAAGTCTTCCAAGATCGTTTTGTAGCCATAAGTGGTACTTCCGCCATTTTCCCAATTTTACGAAAACAACGTGTCACTTCCTACTACGGATGTACACAGCAAAGACTCAAAGCAAAACTGTCCATTTATTTTGCACACTTCTTTGAACAAAAGTCTTAATTGTTGTTTCGCACCAGCTGGTGCATCTATGTTGTACATGTGCTGTCACTTGAATCAAAATCTAACTGCTGTGCAAAGAAATCGATTATTCGTATAAAAATTCCTAAACACGAAGATGGGATTTTGCTCTGCTGAAAAAGTGTTGCTCCTATGATTGCGAAAACTGCAACAGTTTTTTCTGCGAAATTTCAAGATGCATATTTGGTATAGACGTTAAGCTCTGTAAAATTGAAGAATTGTGCAAATTGTGATAAAAGCATGAATTTTTCTACAGTCAATCTGCATACCATATAGATTATTTTCAGATATGGAGCCATCTTGGATTTGACCTGTGACCACCTTGAGAGGTCAATGATCTTGGACGTCCGAAACATACCATTTACCGCTAAATGTTGCTAAATATCGTAACATCATCACCAACAAGCCGAACCAAAATTGTTTTTATGTAGTTTTGTTGCGTTTTAGTGTGCTTCTAATGATTTATTATTATATGTGCCATCATGGGCGTCGGAAACGGAGGGTAGGAGGGGCTTGGTCCCCCATAGAAAAATTTTTGAAAAATCCCCCGGTACTCCCCCCTGGAAAGAATCCTTCCGACGCCCATGAGTGCCATGCTTTAAATCAGTGGTGAATCTGGTGCTCGGGTTCTTTGAGCTCAGCCCGAGTCTTAGATTTCGTCCAATAATTAACGGATATTTTCTTGCTATGTATTCTGCCAACACTGACGTCAAGTAATTCTAGCCACTCCAGGGCCCTTGAGAGAGAGAAATATGCTGGTGTGAGACCTGTTTTCGGTCCATACACGTAGCTAGGGCGGGGCTAGGGGGCCATGCCCCTAAATTTTCAGAATATATAGGCATTTTGTGCTTTGAGAGGTGGTATCCCAAACAAAAAAGTGTTATTCGCCTAACATCAAATGTTTGGACCCCCAAAGTGTTTGGCCTAGCTACGCTACTGTTTGGGCCCCTTTTATAAACCCTAACCAGGGTAACCAAAAGTCAATAAAGTCAATATTTGTCTGCCGTTTTAAAGGTTATGGAACGTCCAGGAACCAAACTTCACACTCATACCATGAGCGACTCAAAAATTATCATGTCAAAAAAAATCAAAATTTATCCGTTAAGTTAAAACTGCCTTGCAGCATAGTTTTTTCTCTTTATCGATATTTTATTAAAGCTACAACAACAGATATTGATATGCTTTTGCAAGTTTGGTTGCAATTCTGTCATACCAATGAATTTATTGCGACTTCTGACGTAATACTGTAACGTTGTCTTGACCAGTGGGGGATCGACGGGGGTGCTGACTGGGCTACAGCCAGGGGCCCCAAACATTCAGGGGGCCCCCAATCACTAAGTCGATGAAAAAGTGTAATATGTGAGCAGTACACAAACAATACGTTGTAAAAGATACCATCGCCAATCGGAACTAATAAGTAGGCGCTCTGTGCTCACTCATTGAAATCGCTTCGTTGTCACAAAAGTAGTTGATGCTTTGGCGTGTGATCTGGCCGACACTCACTAGCAAGTTAGTACTCCAAGGTTTGAAAAATTAAGGTATTCCATCCGCTTGTTTTATTTTGCTTTCCGATGCGCATGCGGTATCCACGTTATTTGAACATCGATCCTGCAGACAGCCCCGAAGAAAGTTGTGAACTTGTTAAGTGGTGTCAAGTCTCTCAACAATGGTGAAAGTAGTTAGATTTTAGCTTAGGATAACAAATCATGGTGTCACAGGGACGGCCAGAATTGGTTTAAACACCACGTATATATCCTCGTGTACTTTCATGTATTTGTGATTGTGTGTTCTTTGTCATTGCGATGCATGTTTGAAGTTGAGCGCGTTGCGTGTGGGAGTGAAGACTTTACACAATGTCAATTGGAAGTTTAATGCCAATTCTGATATTAATTACTTCCAAGATGCAAGTTTGGACATTTTGGTACATGTTACTTTTATTCGAATTGCCACTATTTGGTACAATTCTTGACATTTGACTTAAAACAGAATAAACGCAATAATAAAAAGAAAAGTCGGCATATATCGAGTTACTTAAAACCTTAACTGATAACAAGCATTAAACGGTATCAAGCACATCTTAGTTCTCTTTAGATTTCGTTCGAGTAACTCTAAGCTTGCTCACGCTAAACTCATTGACTCATTCGATTTACCACTAAAATCATACGCAAAAAGTGAAAGTGAGTTATACAATAGGTATTGGTTTATTGTTTCGTACGACTCGGCCAACAAGTAGAAGCACCATAAAAGCCATCACATGCAGTAAACCAACCATTAGCGAAAATTAGAGCAAATGAAAACACAATGGCACAATAACTGATCAGTGTAAACAAAGAGGGGCGCTGTGTCATATAGGTTTGGCGAAGGACCGTGGCGGTCATCTAGTCAACCAACGCCGTTTATCACTTTTTGACAGGTGTTGAGAAACAACATTTGGACATCAAATAAGCATAATGAAAAGAAAAACAAAAACAAAAAGCGAATGAACGTAGAACATCATGAAGAAAATGTACAGGTGACAGCGCATGCCTATGCACATAGATGATTGGATCGAATTTAAGTGAAGGATTTTGGTGAGGTTAGAATATTTTTAGCAATATAAAAAAATTAAAAAATAGTAATAAAAAAGTAAAAAAGTTACAACAACTAATGAATGAGGTACAAAAGAAAAAAAAGCAATACAGAAAAAGCAAAAGGTGTACTTATATGCCGATAAGCATAGAATGTGCACACAGAAAATAGGAAAAAGTAAATGTACACAAAAAATAAGCAGAGTTACAGAATACTAGAATCCACAGTATTTTGTTCTGAACAAGTGAAATGTTGCTAAAGTTCATAATTGGGAATTTTTTTCATGTAGGAGGTGTTTCTTAAGTTTCCATTTGAAAGTAAAAGTGGTTGAAAATGTAATATCATCTGGTATTGAAGACCATACTTTTGGGCCAATAAATTTAAGAGAACGTTTTTCTGAGGAAGAGTTATCTCTCACTAAAAACAGGTTTTCAGAGGTTGTTAGTCTTGTGGAATGATAATGAATTGAGCTGAGTGGAACAAAATATTCATCAAAATGATTTGGAAGCAGTTTGTTATGACAAGAGTGCATGAATTTGCCTACTGAAAAGCTAAATAGTTTGGGAAGGCATAAGATGTTCAAGTGCTGGATATGTTCGTCAAGTAATCCCGTATAAGTTGGATTTATTACTTTTATAGCTTTATTTCGGAGCTTTATGAGAGGCTGAATGGTTGCATTTGAAGCACGTCCCCAATTGAGGATTGAGTAATTAAGGTGGGATGGATTAATGAGTTATAGACAAATTTCAATACAGGTAGTGTTGTATAATGTTTAAGTTTGGATAGAATTCCACAAGCTCTTGATAGTTGAGTTTTTACTCTTTGTACATGAGGTTTCCAGCTTAACTT
>JGI24158J21664_10006771_pt1 | contig 15140 bp, 6 predicted proteins | sample Ectturendosymbi3_FD_21664 | JGI IMG/M metagenome (IMG submission 21664) | reverse complement strand
TATATTAATCTTAAGTACATTTTGAGCAAATTACGTTCTTCTGAAACCAGGGGTGTACACTCCAACATTAAAAAACATCAGGTGGTACGCGATCTCAAAAAGTTTGAGAACCACTGATCTACGGTGACTAACTCGCGCAGTGATGTCCCGGAAAATGAAAAATATTGTATAAGTGCGAAAACCAATCGTGCCTGTATCGCTTTTGAAGATGCGGTTCAAACGGTTTGCGTGAATAAGAAAGCCTTAAATTAGCGTTCGTGCTAAAACTTTTGGCACTCGTATCGTACAACTCGAATTTATTAATTGCTTCGTCGAGTAACCTTTGGAGGATGTTTCTTACTTTTCTTTGCACTGCAATGTTGTGGCCATTGCTATCAAAAGCGGCTGTATTAAAAGTATGAAGGTTTCTCAAGCAAAATATGAATGAAAGTTGCAATTTTGTGTTTCTGAAGAAGTCATGTTGGCAACAAAATTTATTTGGTGACTATCTGATTGTTGCAATAGTGTCTTAATGTCTATCTCAAGAAAAGCGTGCCGCTAAAATTTTTGTTACAGAAAAATTGACATGTTCAAAGTAGCCAATCACTGTCACAAAATTTTTTTTTGGTCCTTTATAAGCCAATTACGGAAGTAGACTAAATTAAAGTCTGGCCAAACCCGTTTTAAGTCAACTTCATTTTGAAGTAGGTCAGGTTACTTGTACAATCCAAGCAAACGAAGAAAAATGCGGCAAAGTATGTGACGAAGTGCTACTCGCTATTCGTCATCGTAATAGGCACTGCAGTACTGTGTAAGCTGCAAGTTAAGCATGACCAGAATAGGCCCTGCGTTGGTTGAATCAGCATTTATGACACTTCGAACTTTATGCAGTAAGAAAATCCGTGAGGATTTCTCACAGCCACCTGCATTTGAGCAGCTTGCTGGTAAATCGCCATCAAACGTGTCCACTACAGATTTAAGCTAAGTTAAACGCCGGCAGTAGCAATAGGCTGCAAGTGTGAAGCTTAAGATGATGTTGCACACTTTGTATCTCCTCCTGAGCGATGAGTTCCGCGTTTTTGCATCGATGTAATCGTTGTTGGAATTCTGAACGCCTGGTGGAGTTCGGCGTCTTTCTCACCAACCTGTTCGCGCGTGTTTCGTCGCAGGGAGTTTCAGAAGATCGTCAATGTCGCACTCCCGCCCGAGGATGTCGCGCCTCCGCCCGAGCGACCGCGAATCTCCGTCCTGTCGTCAACCGAGCGCGTTCTCGGTCAAGCCCCGGCCGGACCACCACGTACCACTGCCAGCAACGTAGTTGGCGCGACTGCAGCGTCCACAAGCCAGACAGACGCTGCCCTGCATTCAAGCAGTCCAAGCACCAAAAGCAGTCCACCAGTGCTTGACTCAGTCGCCAGCCGCGCACCGTTTCCGTCTAGCAACCATCTGCCACCGTCCTCCAACCGGGTACCCCCGGTCTCGAGCAACAGCGCTGGCCCCTCTGGCGCCACTGCTTCAGGCGACCGCGCCAGCTCACTGAAAGACTCCACCTCAACTGGTGTTGTTCCACAGGCGGCCAGCGACAGCCCAAAGTCGCTTCCCCACCGTTCGAATGTTGCAACCGCCCTCCCTCCTAGCCAAGCGCAAACTGAACCGTCCGCTCCCAGCGTATGTCCACAGTGCGGTGATGCAATGAGTTCATCGTTTCGGTAGGGAGTACGCTTATTCGCGCGTGCGTTGATTTGTTGTTGTGTGCGATATTTTTCACCGGTGACTTTTCAAAAATCGTAAGTTGCGACTGAGGATGTTGACGGAAACTGCAGCTGTGTATTGTCTGAAGTACCTGCCGTCACCTGACAAAGTCTGATGTTATGTTGAGCTTTGACTATCGACCGAAATTTGCTTTGGCTTCGTAGCCACTGTGATTCGTGACACTCCTTGATAACGTTTAAAATGTTTAACATTTCTTTTTTCTTAAAGTGTTTCATAAAATTTGACTTAAGAATCGAGCATTGCTGACGTAGTTGATTATCCCTTTTGTTTAAAGCGCAAACCCAGGCATTTAGTTTTGACTCTGGCTGAGTTTGCAAAGTGGCAAATCTGAACACCTTCCTGAGTTCTACTTGCGTTTTTTTCTTGCAACTTGCGTCTTCAACTGCAATCTTCAGTTTTCTTCCGCAGGTGCTCCGCTTGTCACGCGCTAAGGAACCATGACGTCACCTGTCCGAGCTGCGGCCAGGTGAACGCGAACCTGACGGGCTACAGTTGCCGCTTCTGCTACACCAGCTTGCTGGGGGTGCTGACCTCGAACGAGCCGCCGGCGCAGACGAGGTCGTCGCCGGCTTCGTCGTCCGAAGAAAAGAAGTCGAAGAAAAAAAAGAAAAAGCTGCGCAAGGAGCGTTCGGCCGATCGCCCGGCGATGACGAACCGCGAGAAGAAGATCGCGTCGTCGACCGAGGGCAGTGACGTGAGCGAGAACGTGGGAAGCGGTTACGACGACGTTCCCGCGAGCCGGGCACTGCCTCAAGGTGACGGGGACGGCCAGCCCAGGCACGTTAGTCTCACCATAAAGCGTTCGCTTTCCCTCAAGGCAAAGACCGGCAGCATGCACGCCAAGCTGGAAGCGCCTTTAAAGCTGCGCTTGTCGAAAGACACCTCGAGGATGGACGGCGATTCCACGCAAAAGATCCGAGCGAAGTCCTACGACGCTCAGCCAGTCAGTAGTGTTCCAGTGAGGACTGCGTTCTCGCCTCACCGCATTGCGCTTTCGCCCAATAGGCCTTCTTCCGAAACATCCTCCCCGAATCGAACCAACCACTTGCTCCACCGCCGGCCAAGCTCCGGCTTCCACGAGTCCAGCCCAACCGAGACCGCGCGCTTTCACCGCGAACGAGCCCCCTCCCAGGACAAATCCCGTCACAGTTCTTCCGGGGAGAGCGGGATGGCCTCGCCGGGCCTCAAGGTTCCGCCGCTTGTCCTCAAACGCACAGCAGACGAGCGGTCGTCGGACCACGCCACCTCCTCGCCGATTGCGAAGAAAACACGAACAGACCAGCCGTCGAAAGCTGCCGCCAACAAAGGCCTGTTCATGTCGAAACAGCAGCGCAACATCTTGCACCGCATAAAAAACACGAACAAAAAACATCCTCGCCATCAGCAACAACAAAAACAAGCGCCCTGCAAGGCCACAGCCGTGGTTAAACACCCGCTCCCCCCGAAGGTGGCCGCCTGGGAGGTGCCGAAACAGCGTCGTCCCGGCCCGGCCAGTCGCACGTCCTTCTATTCTATCAACCCCCACTGGAACATACCCAGGCACCTGCATCTCCCCTACAGGACACACCTGCCGAAGGTCTGCCGCGTGCAGCTGTCGCTCTTTCCGCCAAACATCATGGAAATGATACACGATCACCAGCCCGATCTCGTTCTCAAAAGCTTGTTCGCGTAGAGACCAACTCTCAGTGGACATAGGCAAGGCAGCTCGCGTGCCTGGGCGTCAGCCGGGCACAAGCAAGCCAGCGACTGCTGGGCCTAACGTTGCCGCCTCGGGGGCTTTTTCAGTTGAGAATTTTCTCAACTTTTTGCGCATGAAGCAAATCCAACCGGCAATCTAAAGATTCGGTGCTGGTTGTCCCGTTTCGAACCTTGCATGAAAAGACGCTCTCGTCGATTGACGTCTGCGCGCGCCGCTCATTCGGCGAGGAATGTGCAATGGCTGGCGATCACGCTGCAACCACAAGCATTAGACTCTTCCGCGCTGTCCGATGTTTGAATGGCAACTTTCTTTTGGGGGGGTAACCCCCCTGGCGATGGGACCTCGTTGGACCGTCCGTTGTTTTATATCTGCGCCAGCAGCGAACGCCCGGCGAAGGTCGGGTCGGAAATTTCCTGACAATCGTTTTGGCGCGTGGACATTCGTCTGTCGACGTAGAAAGCGAAAATTGCAAGAGTACAGAAACTACGAAGCACTCGTTCATTTAAGTGCGAAGTCTTCACCGAACGATAAGATTTAAACTGCGTCATCTGTTGAAAGTGGAATCGTTGCATTGACGTCGTCTTGGCTCTCGGTCTTCGGCGCTCGGGCCTGCGCTGGCGCACTGTATTGCGTCGACCAATGAAAAACACGCAGTTGGAAAAACAATCACTTGATGTTTTGCTGTTCAGCGATGGTTTCGTGTGTTTTTTTTTACCTGCAGTGAAGTGTTTTTATCGCTTCTTTCCGTTGATCGCACCCCAGGCTCGTACTACCACATTACAGTTTAAATGCGATTGCGGGAACGATTAAGTGATATTGTGCGCAGTGACTTCGATCCCGTGTTATATTCGCGTTTCTACTGAATACATTACTCTCCTGCCACAAGTCAAGTTCCTCTCGAGAGGATTGCGGAGATTCCAGCTGTGATGTTCCGGCTCGGCAGCGGATCTTGGTGACGTAAGCTGTGTATTAAAATTAGAGTGAGCTATTTTTTGTTTCGCGTTAATATTGGCATACGTGCATTTTTTGTACGCAAGTTTTCACAGATGTATCTGGTGGCCTTCTTAGTTGTTCGCACTGCTTGGATTAGACTTGATCAATGCGAAACACCACCACTCTCTCTGCATGGCCACAGTGTCGTAAACAGTTGGACATTACGCTAATCGACCAAAATTTTAACCCATTGTCCAAGACGAAACAGTTGTGCAGTCTCAGAATTAAACAAACAGTTTTATTTGTGTCACTGGCAAAAGTGAACAGGTGACCCTGCCTAATAAAAGTGCAGTATGAAAACTTACTGCGCCATCTTCGATATCCGCAAACCGTAATCTGTTTACCAGTATAAAAACTCATGCTAATCTAGCACTCTTGACAGTTGTTGACGAGATACCTTGTGTGATGTGAGAATTTCAAGTTTGAAGAATAAAGGGATCACACATGTAGGCACTGTGCGTAGGTACAGGTCAACCTTTTTTGACCCAAGATCTACTTTACAGTGGCCAAATTCCTGAGATCTACCAGCCCTGTGTCTATATCGCAAACACAGAAATCGTTTCCAGCCTGCATCAGATTGTCAACCACGAGGCTTCACAAACATGATGTAGACAATTTGTCAGAAACCACTATAGACGAAAGATTTTCGCACACACTTCGTGTTCAACTTGGAGTTTACCAGCAGACCGCGACGGACTGGTTGGGCTCTCCTGGCGTAGAGGCCAGCGCGTGGCAATCTGACTTATGGTGGATGGCAGGAAAGATTGTGGAATTGGACACTTGGACTGAGGTCGGTGGCGGCTTGTAGCCTATGCACTGTAGGCCAGGGGTTGGGAACGTTTTTGGCTAAGGGAGCAATAAAACCTACATATTTTTAATTCCATTTCCGTGAGAGCCATATAATATTGTTCGACACTTAATGCGACTAACTAACGTGTGCATTTTCAAGCAAAACCAACGATTTTGAACAATGGTAAATGTCTGAATTTTCTCTTAGTTACATGCTTCTTACTGTTAATGCGACTTCTGGTGTTGCTGATGGCTTTGTAGTCTGGAAGATGGAAAATTACAGAAAAAGTTTTCATTCGTAACAATGGTGTTAAGAAAACATTGAGCGAGCCAGAAACCGTCATCAAAAGAGCCACATCTGGCTCGCGAGGCATAGGTTCCCGACCCATGGTCTAGGAGCAGTGGCGTAGCCAGCTCGAAAATTTGTGGGGGACGAAAATGCTTGATTTTAGATGAATAACACCTATTTTGTTTGGGATACTGCCTCTCAAAGCGCAAAATTACTATATGTTCTAAAAAATTTAGGGGGGGCATGCCCCCCTGGCTAGTGGCTACGCCTATGTCTAGGAGGCGCATGACTCTCAATGTTTAAAATTGAAATGGGCAATTCAACATACAGTCTTATTGTTATAATTTTATTTATACAATTTTATGTGCATTAATGGACTAAAGTTGATGTTTCAGCCTTTAAACAACTATGGCCATTTCTTCTGGTGTGGGTTTGGGAATATCTCAACGGCTGTTTCATTGTTAACCCAATGTGCTAAGTACTGTGTGACCTGTCAGAACAGTAGAAAATTACATTTTATGAGTGACGCCACATTGCACTTTAATCAGCTCAGTAATGATCAGAGGTGGGACCGGAGTCGACTCCGGCAGGATTCTGCGTTTTTCTTTCGGACCTAGATCCGGACACGGAGTTAAAAATTTGGGAAAAACCGGGCCTGGACCCGGAGTGATTTTTCAATTTCTGCAGTAGCAGGAGTCTGTGTGGTCATTTCTTAAGTAAAAACATGGGTAATTACGGTTGCATCGATGATTGTTGCCGTAGTCTGAACAGGAGTCGGATTCTCAAATTTGAAGAATTGCCGGACCCGGTGTCAAGCGAAATTTCTGACCTTTGCGAAATTTCTGACCTGTTATTGTTTTTAGGTTATTTTGCTTCTCAGAATAAAGAAATAAAGCCTGGCAATTACTCTTTTGATGTGTGTTGTGTAAATTAACACATTTTGGCGAGATGTCAGGAACCCACAACAAGCTATAGGACGGGAATAACTGTAAACATTAAAAATTTTCGGACTTAGTCGTTGACCTCAATTATTTTTCTTTTTCTTACCCAAACCCTAACCCGATACACTTACCTGAACACAAATTTCTAAGCCCTAATAATGAGTTTTATCAGCGTATTTGGTCTGTAGAATGTTACTCTGTGCATGCGTACATGGTGTGAAGTCAGAAATTTCGCTTGACACCGGATTCAAAAATTTTGGAACAGGAGCGTAGTCGGAGTCTAAGTGACTCCGGACACCTCTGGTAGTGATATCCAAATTCAATGAAGCCAGTTCTTTCTGTTGTGAGCAGCAGAGATGAGCATGGATCAGGACTGAAGTCAATTTTGGCAGGATCGGGACTGGAACCAACTGCAATTTTTTTGAAAATTGGCCGATCATGACTGGGTCGCACTGAGATAATTTTATTGTTTTTATGTGATTATTGTAACCATATCAAAGTTTTTAATTGGAACATGATTTTACAGATTTGTTGATGAATGGCAGAGTATATTTTGCCATCAACAGCAAAAGCTCTGCTGGAACTAATTTGCCATTCGAGCTGTGTCCACCTTCGTCCACATAGAAGTTCATATTACCAGCAGCAAGGTGAACGTAGTCGAGTCGAGTGGTCAGCCTACTGTATATGCCTGCTGTGCAAGTGGTGGTCGGTTTTGATTTCATCATTTGCTTTGGCTTAGCTAGTAGAAGTTACACCTTTGATGGGAGCGTTTTTATGTACTTTTTGAAAATGTAACGGGTTAAGGTTTAAGGTTTACGTTTAAAGGCGCAGTTTGGGCTTCAGTTTGGACTTAACGTTTGGAGTTAACAGTTAGTTTCACTTTGGAGTTAACGTTTAAGGCTACAGTTTGGAGTTAACAGTTTGGAGTCAACCGTTTTAGGCTTCAGTTCAGAGTTAGCGGTTGGGATTTTGGGTCTAGGTTTTAGATTTACGGTTTTAGGTCATGTTACAAGGACTTTATGCTAATCAAAGTGTATCGTCGTTGTCGCTTGAATAATTCAAGCAATTGGATGCTCCTAATGCCAAAATAACTCCATAAGTTGTTGAATTTCGGAATTGCCTAAAGGCTGTGTCTATTTTGCCTGATGAAGCAAAAGCACTGTTGAAATTATTTTGCCTACAACCAATCTTATTTGACTAAAGGCACAGTTGTTCCTGTAGTGCGTTAGCCTCATGATGCAAAATAAAAATACATGATTTTACATGGGCGGATCAGGACTGGTTTAAACAATCTTATTTGGCTGAAGGCAAAATAGTTCCAGAAGTGTTTTACAGAGATGAGCAGACTGTGAAATATTTCAGTTCGAGTCCAATCATGATCCGCAAAAGTTGAATCCGATACAGTCCTGATTCGCAAAATTTTTGAAAATCATCAGTCCTGATCTGTCCCGGTAAAACCATGTATTTATTTTGCCTCATGAGGCAAAATAGCCTCATGAGTCAAAATAGACATAACCTTTTGGCATTTCCAAAATTTAATAAGACAGTTTTTATTTTGCCATCAGAGGTAAAAGCACTGCTGGGGTTATTTTGCCATTAGGCGAACCCAACTGGTAGAATTGGTCAAGTGACAAGGATAATACACTTGGGTTGGTGCATGCTGGTCTCTGTCACATGGTCTAAAACACTGAACCTGGACCCAAAACCTAAACCTTAAAACAAAATCCTAAAACTAATCCCCATAACTAAACCCTAAACATTAACCCTAAACCTAGATCTGAATCGTTTTATAGAGTAGATAAAAACTCTCCCATCAAAGGTGTGATCTTTACCAGCTAAGACAAAGCAAAGGGTGAGAGCAGAACTAACGAACAATCGCACAGCAGGCAAGACACTAACACCTTGACTATGTTCACCTTGTTGCTAGTAATACGAGCTCAACGCTATATGTGGAGTCTGGACAAAGTTGGATGCATAGCAAAGTCGTCCCAACAGAGCTTTTGCCATTGATGGCAAAATATACATTACCATTTAACCAATCTGCAAAATCACATTACAAGCAACATTTTTGTTGTGGTTAGTATAATCACATCGAAACAACAAATTTTCTCAGTCCGATCCAGTCTTGATCCGTCAATTGTCAAAATAATTGTAGTCCAATCCAGTCCTGTCCGGCCAAAATTGGCTTCAGTCCGGATGCAGTCCGATCCTGTCTTGATCCGTGCTCATCTCTGGTGCTTTAGCCTCATGAGGCAAAATAAAGATACATGATTTTACGTAGGCGGGTCAGGACTGGATCGGATTCAATTTTTGTGGAGCAGGATTGGACTCGGACTGAAAAATTTCACAGTGCGCTCGTCTCTCTTGTAAGCCGTAAGGTTTATGTCAGAGATGAGCATTGGACTGGATCCGGACTATGATGGATTGTTTTTATTTTTGATTGGATCCGGATTGAAAATGCTTCACAAATTTTGGATCAAGACCAGATTTGGACTGAGTTAATGGACAAAAATTGTGTAATTTTTATCATTAAAAAATTTTATTTTGCTGAATTTTTTGACTTTATTTCGACTTGGACTTTACATTTTTTAAATTTTTTGGACTATGGTTGAAATTAAACTGAGTTTTAAAAATTCAGTACTGGATCTGTTTCTGTATCGCAAAATATGACAGACCGGTCATCTCTGGTAGATATCACGAACCGCGCATCTATTGAAAAAGTCGGTCCATTGAAAGCAATCCTTTCCCAACACCAGCAAAGAATAAGGCACTATGATGTTACAGAGTATTCTGTATATTTTGGCTCTTATTAAAATGGAAGTCGGGTTAGTTTTACTTTGGTGCCCTCCAGTGATCAGGGAGTAGGTGTATATCATGATGAAATAACAAATTGCAGCTTGCGGCAGTCAATTAAGAGTTAATTAATAATCAATCAAGAACAAGAACGAAGCACAAAATTGGCATCATAGTTCGCATTGAAATGCCCAGCATAAATTATACAACGTGAAGGCTGATAACGTTTTCTTTGCTATCAAGCAGTCAAACCTAATCATTAACACTCGTAAACCCAAACTTAACTTCAGGAAAAGGAGTACAATGAATGTAAATGTCAAGAACAAATGTCCGTCTGTGCGGATATCGTGAAACGAAGGTAGTGTCTACATTTACCGCCGATTTTCTGGCGGCAACAGATCGGCTGGAGCTATTGTGCTGCCAATCTGACGCAATTCGAATGAAAAGCAGGTCAAATTGTCATGCAATCAGTGTGCTGTTCATAGTGTTTGTAGTGGTTGTGCTTCATGTCTAGTAGGCTATGCCATTTTTGGTTTTCGGTTCGAATCTCACCTTAGTGATTTTTTTTTTGCTTTTGTAAAAACTTGTCCATTAGGTGTTACCTTTAGGGTTCGGTTAGCATTCAATCATTATTATGGTTAGGGCTTTGGTTTAGCATTGGGGTTAGCGTTAGGGTGAGGGGTCAGCATTAGGGTGAGGGGTCAGCATTAGGGTGAGGGGTTAGGGTTAGGGTTTGTGTTAGGGTTAGCATTACTATTAGTATTAGGGGTTAGGATTAGGGTTAGGGGTTAGCGTTAGTGCTGGGGTTAGTGTTAGGGGTTAGCATTTGGGGTTATTGTTGGTGCTGGGGTTAGCATTAGGGGTTAGGATTAGGGGTTAGCGTTATGGTTTGAGGTTAGGGTTAGGGGTTAGTGTTTGGGTTACGGGTACTGTTACGGTTAGGGATTAGTGTTTGGGTTAGGGTGTAGGGGTTAGGGTTTGGAGTTAAGGTTAGGGCTTAGCTTTAGGGTTTATCTTTTGTTTTTACTTGGTTTCTGCCAAGCTTTGGACTGGCGGCACAATAGCTCCAGCCAAGCCGTTGCCGTTGGCATTTTGGCGGCAAAATAAACACTGCCTCTAACGAATGTGTGATGACGTTCCCAGAGTGGAAAAAAAAATTCGTTTCACAATAAGTAAAGGTAAAGATACAATGAATAAAATATTCTGTCATAGCAATCTAAAATTACCTTTCCCCGAACATGTCATGCCAAAAAGTTGGGATACTTTAATTTTTTTTATTTTCACAAACAATTGTTAAACCTATTTTTGGGTCCCACTGGAAGTTGTTATCAAGAATCAAATAACCTTGACTTCAGAATGATGGTGGCTGACATTAGGCCTAGTACTATTTTAATTATTTTTACTAGCATTGTGGTCGGTCGGTATCATTCCTCAATCCTCACCGTAAATTATCAGTTTTCATGACTCCAGTTATATCATTTTTGGTTTTATATCTGCAAACAGATCTACTACTGATGGATATTCGTCTTTTGCAGTGCACCTTTGACCTTCACTTGTACTATTGTATTACTATAGGCCTATTCATTATGTCATATGTATTGATTTTTTTAAACTTCAGACTGTTGGTTTGAGTTAACTACTATAATTATCGTTCCCAGTTTTTGGATGCAAAATGATATGTGCTTATTATAGGTAAAGAAACATGATTTAACTTACGTAATGTCAGAATCTTTGAGTTATTTGGATGCTGCTGCCATCCTTCAGAGCCTTGTGAGATGGATTGCTGCAGGGGCAATGGTTATTGGGGGTGTTGTGCCTTATATTCCCCAGTATAGGGACATCAAAAGATCTGAAAATTCTGAAGGATTTTCAACATATGTTTGTTTGGTGCTGCTTGTGGCTAATTTGTTGCGTATATTTTTCTGGTAAGTTTATATTATATTACTTATTACAATATTAAACCACTAGTGCTTTTGTACTTCATTTTTGTCAAACAAACTTAGTTGCAGTTAAAGTGCAAGAATATTTGTTTACAGCCACTTGTCACTATTTAAAAAAAATTGCCAGTTTGCATTTTTTTTATTTAGTTGCAGTTTTTTAAAAGTTGTTGATAGCGATTTTGGAAATCACATTAGACATTTTAGCAAGAGTAAATTTAAGTGCAGGTTACGTAATTTTGTTAACCCATTGCGTGTGGCTCTGTCGCATTGTGCTTCTTACCCTAAAGTGTGAACCGGTATTGCGAAGCAGTGTTGTGTCTGGCCACAATTAGTTATATAACACCAGAAGCAGCATCTGGCTTAAAATTGCATTGTGGCTTTCCATATATTTTTTGGCCATAACTTACAAATCAGAAGAGCCACAAAAAATCTGAGACATTATATGAGAAAGCTTACATATTTCATCATACCACCTACAATCATTCCATTTCTTTACTTCTGCAATGGCCCTATGACGTACTCCAGTGTGGCAACCACAACTCCCTAGTTAGTGCATCTTGTTTAAAAAGTGCATTGCTAAACCATTTAGTTACAAACAACTTTGTTGAAAATCGAAAATCGTAGTTAGTGCAACAGTTTTTACGTGATTTGTTGAAAGCAAACCTTAAGAATTATCACTTTTTTTGTAATTTGTTGAAAGTAAACCTCAAGGATTATTATTGCCTTGTTTGCCTGGAGTGTGGGCACAGAATGCAATGAATTGTAATACGCCAATAAAAACAATGAATTGTGATACACTAATGTAAAATCTGCAAACCACTTTAATATAAATATCTGGGGATTGTACTGGACACTAACCTCTCAGATGACAAAGATGTTCAGAGACAACTGCGATATAAATATTGTGCAGCAAACAAGCTGCAAGCCTTATCCCAGTGTTCAAATACAGTAAAAAATGTACTTTTTCGTTCCTTTTCTACGCCCATGTATGGCATCACAATTATGATGTATATTCAGGAAGTCATACATGCAGAGATTGCATGTGGTTTACAATTTTGGATCCAAAGCTCTATAAAACCTGCCCTGCTGGAGAGCGAGTATTAGTAGTCATCAGGTTCAATGTAACATTCCTACTTTTGAGGCCTTATTAAGATAAAACGTACACCTATTTCTTAAAAAACAATGTATGGTTGCATGCTTTCGTGCTGTCAGATTGTTTCTATTCATCCTTATTCTTTGAACACTACAACCGCATTTTGCTTTGTGTCTGAGTGCTCAGACATTGCAGTGCTTGTTTGTTTGAGGGTGTGTCGTGCCACAACGCATTCATACTTTACCTGGACTTGACCAGACTAGGAATTAGCGTCCTACTGTGCAGTAGTGTTGTACCAAGTGTTACTAGTTAGCAAACAATAGTGTTATGAATGTGTATGTAACCCAGTGGTTCTGCCTCCAATGCCATTGTAAAATGTTCTGTTTGGTCTGTTTTTATCAACCTGCATTGTGCAGACAGTTTGTGTTTGTACTATGGACTTCATGTCTGCTGGCAAAATAAATGCATTAATTCATTCACTAAAAACAACGAATTGTGATAGGACACATAAAACGAAAATTACACATGCTTCAAGATATAATATTTGTTGAAACATTAGATAATGCACAGTGAAGACCCAGATACAGTGCAGTACTGCCTAGAGTGGGGTCAGCAACCTGCGGCACGCGTGCCACACTTGGCATACCAAGCAAGTTCCAATGGTACGCAAAAGCTCCAATTGTTGCATATCAATTTTCTTATGATTCGCAAGATGTATTATTGATCTTGACTTGTACAAAAATATGGACGTAGTTAACAGTTTGAATGATTTGCAACGTTAAATCGGCATACCATTACCAAAAAGTTGCTGACCCCTGGCCTAGTGTCTATGCATTTGGCATGCTTCCTTCACAGTTTGAACCTTCGATAAGCCCTTTTTTCGGGCTGTTGCTAGAATATTGCAATTTCAATCACTGATACTATTCATTTTTAAATCCTGAAATGATCTCTATTTTATTTGAAATGCTGAAGTATTATAGATTAGCAGCACAAAAGTAACCACAAAACAACAAAGTTGGATTTCAATGAAACAAGTTGATCAAAGCATGTAATTGTGGTGAACACTGTATTGTGGCAAACTGCTCCTCCACTGATCTCTTCATTCTTCAAATTATACAAACCTGATTGACCAAGATAAAAGTTATGCAAGTACCGCAGACCAGTTACAAACCGCCTGCATGATCAATTCGGTAGTAGATGGATGTTTATAGTAGCACTTTTAAAGTGTATTTTGGAACGCTGAGTCATGGCCTGACGCATGCCATGACACACGCATCACAATGTGGAATGTCATTGTGTCACATGCTTTTTTGGAGAATGCTATTAGAGATTGTAAGTAGTGTTGTTTAATATCTTGTTCTTTTCATGCCTTTTTGCAAATTGCATTGCTAATTTGCTTGGCAGGTTTGGACGACATTTTGAACTCCCATTACTGCTACAAAGCATTGTGATGATTATAACAATGTTGGCAATGCTTAGTCTATGTGTGCGTGTACACAATACACATGATTTAAGTACAAGAAGAAGAGCATTTATTGGTATGACTTAATTCCTATTGTGCATGTTTGCTTTATTCATTGAACATTCATCTGCAAATGTGTATTGTACCTATTAATCTTGAAATATGTACATATGACACCTGGACTGTTATGTAGTTAACGCAATGTTTTGTGCATTGGAGAGGTAGTAATCAAAACAGTCCGACCCATTTTTTTCTATTGCTATTTAACAATCAAATGATTGTTTTTTTCAGGAACGCCGCAGAGTGGGAGAATGACAGGGCTGTTGCCCCTTCTGCTTTTTTAAAAGGGGGGCAACAGGGGTAGACATGCCTTTTTCATAAGTGTATCATGGCTAATTTCATGTTTTATCAAGATCAAATTGAAACATTTATTGTAGCTATTCGTCCAACAAGATAATTCAGAGTGCTTTTCTATAATTTCTATTTTATCACCTTTATTTTAGGGTAAACATAACATTATGACAGTGTAATATGTTAACATCAACTTGGGTTTAAGGATTCCAAATGCTTTAGCTTATAGGGTTAAAGCCTTTAACAACTTCAGTGCTGGGTTATTCTTACCTTTAAACCCATGTGAGCCACTTAAAAACCATCACTTTGCAACACCATAACTCACCTGCCGATGCACTAGAGAGCTGTTCAAACCCTCAAAAGGTGCGGCAAATCTTCTAGATTGCATTGAAAATTTTGGATTTCTGTTTGTTTGTGGGCGACGTCATAAGTGGAGTAGGTTTTAGGCCATTGGTTGAGGTTACCTGGCCCTGGTCACTAACCTCTAGATGGAATTTTTTGACTCAAGTTTTTATTGGAAACTAGGCTATAAGTTTTTGGAGCCCTTGAATGGCTTTCTAGCATTTCTGGTTCAGAAGTTATGGTCTATAAACAACAAAAGATTGATAATTAATTAATTGGGAGATTAATCAATTATTTTGTTGTTGTTTTTTTTAATACCATAACTTTTAGGCCATAACTTTGTTTTTAGACTGTAACTTTTAGGAGGGACCATAACTTGTTTTAGGCTGTAACGTTTGTTTGAAAAACAAATATAAGATTACTTCTAAAACACTACCAATAAATTATTTTGTATTATGAACGGGCAGATGTTGTTTTCCAGATATGCTCTGGCAATGCATGACATGCTACACTTAATAATTAAATAGCATTATCTAGCTTGGATGTCCTTATTGAAATGCACTATTAAGTCTAGACTTGCTTCCCTCTTTTTTTCTTTTTGTCCCTGTTACTTATCAGGGCATCCGACTAGAAAACCGTATGGTTGTTTCAGATGTCCTGGGAACAAAATAAACGCTGTTCTAATGTGGTTTGTTT
>JGI24158J21664_10006770_pt1 | contig 15140 bp, 13 predicted proteins | sample Ectturendosymbi3_FD_21664 | JGI IMG/M metagenome (IMG submission 21664) | reverse complement strand
TCTTTCTATCCCTGAGAAGCGTTTTGTTCGGCTAATACCTCATTTGCAGTTTCGCTTTTGATGTGTAAGCAACTAGTACGTGTGGGAATTCAAACAAATTAAGGATCTTTATCTGAGAATTCTTGCACCTCGCAATTTGTTTATCGAATTTATGCACGAAGTGCGAAGCGCGACCCGACTCCCCATTGAAAGAACGCGGGATTCGCAGTTTGTTAAGATTTGAAAGGTGTTAGATTAAATGGAGGAGTCCAGATAGAGTAGAGGAATTAATTGCTATATTCCACCATAACGTCATAAACTTGTATTTTACTGCAAATAAGAGCACTATGTATACGAGTTTCTATGACAAAGTATTCGAGCTTCTATGATAGAGTTTTCACCTGTTTGCATAAATCGTCACTTCGCCTAATACGTCACTATTTTTTAATCCCCTTGAAGTGACGAATTAGACAAATTCTACTGTATTACCAAGTGAAGGACTTTCGACACGAAATCGAGTAGCATGCTTTTGTTTCAAAACAAACCCAATTGTCTTTTGTTAATTGGTAGCAGATTTAAACCAGAACACGCACGTAAGCACTTTGACACGGCCAGGAAATAAATAAATAAAACTTTCAAACATATATGTGTCTTTTGCACATGTTGGTTTTCCTTTCACGACGTTAGTGATTTTCTAAGAGCTGGTTGGTCGAATTGCACCCTCTGTGGAACGTGTTTTTATTTTCCCTTGATTGAACAGAAAATATTTTGCAGTAGCTTTTAATGACTAACTCAGTGATTCCCAAACTTTTTCTGATCGCGTACCATTTGTGGGTCCCGTACTTCCACCAAGTATCGCCTTGTTCTAGGAAAAGTCGATGTGCCGAATATAATTCCATCAAAAGTTTGGAAAACCAGAATTGACACAAATGCGTCACGAACAAAATGGCTGTGAGAAATTATCATGGACATTTTTTAAAACCAACAAAGGAAGTACAGAAAAGATTCAGGAACTTATTATTAACAGAAGCCAATAAGTAAAAGCTGTAACTGTGAATATATTGTTTGTGAAGAAAGGCACAAGGCAGGCCAAGCCGCGTACCACTTCGAAGGCCTTCGTGTACCACTAGTGCTACACCTACCACAGTTTGGGAACCGCTTGTCTAACCTTTTGAGCATGACGCGCTTAGTTAGGCGGTTGCTATGGGTAGTTAGGCGGTTGGTATGGGTGTCTTTGTGAATATCAAACGCTTTGTTCGTCACTGATTTGGGATTAAGAGCACCGGAGGATAAGCAAGTGTTTCGTTAAAATTTCATTTGGCTTTCCCTTATCGTAGTTATGCGTCTGTCAAAGTAGTCGGTCAATTGGGTTGTTTATTAAATACCTGCCTGGAAAGGAGAGACTCCTTACAGACTCCGAAACAAACGTGTGATGAACACGGCCCTGCAATCTAACCACGCTTGGAACATTAAGAGCAACACCGGCGTCATTTTCAACAGAACAAGGGTCAAAGCTTGTTCAGTCACGACTAAAAACCTGACATCCTGTCCTCGCTTCAAATGATGTCGATACAGTGCGATTAAGATTAAATTCGTAAAATTTCCTTCTCTGTTTTGATATTTGCCACTGCTGGAAACTTTAATGCTTAAATTAAACGTAAGTGCTTCTTTCATTGGAGCAAGTAAGCCTTTCGACCACAGGCGCTGTCATGCTTGATTGCCGCGCGCTGATTATTGGTTCCCTTCCAGGCAGCAGCGCCCACTCCAGCGTCGATCAGCGCGTCGAGGACTTGGTGTTGGAGCTGGACCAATCAGATGCCAAGATAAAAGAGCAGCAGGTCATTGGAACTTGCGACTGTGCCATCAGTTACATTGTGCTTGTGGAAAATTTTTTTCATTCCCAAACTCTCTTCCTAAGGAATGTAGATTCTGTTTAGAGGAAAAGAAAATATAAAGAAAACTACGGAAACTTTGCTGATGAAGCCGCCTCATGTGGTTACCCATGCTACATGTGGTTTTGCTGAAGGTTTTGGTTGCTGGAAATGCGAACTGCAATTTTGCGACAGCTGCTTGGCAAACCGTCACACTCCCACCTAATGTTGCTGTTTTGTTTGGGGAGACGTTTAATTGTGCACAGTTTCCTGGCAGTTGTTACTTGCCTTGAACTGCTTCACGTTTGTTTCACACGTTTGTGCTCAAGAGAAAAATCTCGCTGTGACGTGTTCACAGGTTGTTTCAAGCTACGGCTGCTGTCAGTCACAGAATTGAGACGGCAAAATAGCCAGAAAAGTCGCTACGTGGCTTGCCTTCTAAATCGGGGAAACATATGGCAATAAGATAAAAGGATCGGGTCAGCCTACCAGCAGCTTTGCCTGTAACTTTATTGTTGGTTGAGCTCCGGTTTAGAAGTGCATTCATCACATGCTGCTATAGCGGATGAATACATATGTGCTGTGATGTTACATGCATTCGTGATTGGAGTGCTTTCAGACAAATTGCATTGGTGATTCGATGCAACGTACTTGTTGGCGAATAGTCCGGCAGCTGGCGTGGTGTTTCTGGACGCTCAACGTTGTTGTTCGCCGTTATTCCATTACACACGTTACTTTGTTCTGATTTTACATTCAAGTGTATTGAAGAGTTTGTTAGATGTTTGAATATAGTTACGGGAAGCAAATGTGTTCAAAGTGGCAAGGGCCTTTTATGCAGCCTTGCTTGGGCTTGGCAACCTTGAGAAGTCGGGTCGCTTAGCTGGGATACTGGCCCGCGCTCCTGCAACAAACAGCTTGACCCCTCAACTAGTGGACATATTCGTGGAATCGTAAGCTAAAATGCGTTCCTTACAACCTTAAAGTCTCTACACTAGCAAATCGGTCTAGCTGGCTCCCTGTGTTGTTTTACCTGTTTGTAAATTGTCGTGCTGTGCAGTTTTTGTTGGAAATTTTCTCTCTCTCGTATTGTTTGCTCAACAATACTTATTCTGTGTGTTTCCTTTTAACAACAGGAAGCGATAATGAACCTCGAACTCAAAGCCGAACATCTCGAGAAGTCGAACGGTGAGAAGGAAGACATCCTCGCTCGCGTCATCTCCGATCTGGAGACGAAAAACCGTCATCTTCACGACGCGATGAGTCACATGACTTCGGAATTCCAGGTGCGCGCCTGGAAGTTTCGAAGCGGAAGCGAAACTAACATCGTCGCCAGATATTTTTAGTGTGCTTCTTATCCAGTGTTCCATCCGAGAAAATTTTGCACGGAGCAAATGTTTGTTTTAGTGATCGTGAATATTTTAAGGCCGAGCTAGAAACTTTGTGTAGTATTGAAAATAAGTATGTGATTTTATCAAAATACGAACAAACTAAATGTTTCTTTCAAACAGCTTCCTGTTTTCGTGTTTGCCCAAGGTTTTGCGATGTTGCAAGTGCGCGAGAACGAGATACACAGCATGCAAATGTTCTGGTGGTACTGCGCAGTTACGCACCCGGGAGGGAACATTGTTCTTGTCCACCGCGTTTGCGATTGACTGCTGTTGTTAGCACCAACGCTCTGTGCAGGTCTCCTGTTCATAACCATCGCGGACTGTGGCGCAAAGTTGCATTGACCGCTTGCGGTCGATCAATGGCGCGTCAGTATCCGTTGATTGGCCTTCTCCTTTGTTGCTGTTTGCGCTGACGATGTGTCAGCAGCTGTGGAACTGCAGCCACGCGACCCTGAATGTGTGGCTTGTTAATACGTTTTTCTGGCGTTTCAAGAAGGGTTGGATTGTTTTCTTCTTCAAGTATTATCGAAATCTGCGTCTTGCGCTAACACCTGCAGCTGTCAAACGTTTGATTGCGCCTCAACGCTCGCTTGGTCCTGGAAAAAGTTGCTGTTGTTGTTTAAACTTCAGAACATCTCTGAAGTACAGAACAGTTGCTGTTAGCCCGTTGCATCCTATAGTTCATCGTTGAGCACGCTCCGACAACACTGCGCATATTTTGCAGCAGTGACGATGAACGATCATCTGGGTCCGAATCGCAATACAACAGCACGCGCCTAGTCACGCGCAGCAGACGTCCATCGTTTCGTCACGTTTTTGTGCATTATTGCGTCACGCTTTCGTGCATTGTTACGTCACTTTTGCGTAAAACTACCCGCACCGCGCAATCTCTCTTGACTTGCTTTCTTTCGCCAGGAGCGCGAACACCAGTGGGGGGAAAAAACCGACGCGCTGACGAAGGCAAAGAAGGACCTGGACGCGCGCTGCAAAGCGCTGGCGACGAAAGTCGCGCAGCTCGAGGAGGACAAGCGCAACCTGGAGGATCTGGTCTCGCAGCGCATGTCGCAGATCACGGACTCGTTCGGGACGGCGAAGGCGGCCGCGTCCGAGCTCCAGCAGTCCACGTACGGCCCGAACTGCGACCAGCTGTTTGACCAAGTCACGAGGCTCAAGGCGGAAAACGACAACCTCAAGTCCGAGTTGGACGACATGCGTCAGCACTGCGTGCACGCCAAGCGCAAAAACAAAGGAAGCGACCTGAACGAGGCCAAGCTCCTCGAAATGCAAGCACTGCTGGAACAGCAGGAGTTGGACGCCGCGCACTTGGTCGCCCACGCCGAGACTGCGGCCGCCGATGTGGCCCGGAAAGAAATGCTTCAAAAAATGGCCGAAGCTTTATCTTTGACCGACACGATTTCACCGCTGCCGGTCGCCGAGCAGGTGCTTTTGCATTGTGTTGGTGCAGGGTTTCTCAATCGGGGTCCTCGTCCTCACTTGGGGGCTCACGGAGCGGTTCTCCGGGGGCCACGAGCAGAGGCTTTTGCTAAACAGATCTGCCGCGATGTTGGGGCTTTTTATTGACGAGCAGGAGCCCACAAGTGTTAAGAGTCTTTGGGTGGGGGGCACAAAACATGAAACGTTGAGAACCACTGCTTAGTGCGTCCGCTTCTCTGGGCATTCCCCCCTATTTAATAAATACATATAATTTGATTGTCAACGAAAAACGACACGTCGCCTTTCTGCCGAAAGTATGGTTTGCATTGAGTAAGCTTGTTGCGTTCAGTAGTGGTCTTCAAGTTTAAGGATTGTTTTATTTTCGAAAGAACGCTCTAATTTCCCAGTCGCCCTGCCCCGTTATTACGTCACAGTTTTTTTGTTGTAAACGTGCTTCAGACACAAGACGCTCTTGTTTTTACCGGCAGATCGAGCTCGTGCTGAACCACATGGCCATCCTGAGCCGAAACGCAACGCGGGATTCTGACCAGTTGCAGACCTCGTCGAAACGCTCAAGCGACTCCCCTGATCTGCAGATTAGTTCCCTGCGAGGTATAACTCTATAACATGGTGACATTTTTGTGTGTTGACGAAACCAAAGTGTGATTGCTTTGTATTGAAGCTCTTTCATACCGCGTCAGAAGAATGCACTACTGTCGTGCGGTTGCCAGTGCCTTGCTCAATGATGCCTAGCGTCGAACAAATATCCAAAATTCAGGTCCAGACTTCCAGCTGGAATTTTTTGCTGATGCGTTTTTGCTCATCAATAATGCACGCCGAAGACTTCATCGCTCCAACAAGACGTTGCGACCAATCCTAGCGTCTCAACGTTTCGTCATTTAATGGCGACGGCAAAATAGCAACCTGCGCAGTTTTAGCGCATTAATAACTGGGCAAGTCACGAAAAGACACGTACGCAAATCTTATACGCGAAGCAGGTCTTCGTTTTGCTGTAAAAGTTTCCACCGTGACTTGTGTTTTCTCGGCTGCGTTTATTTGATTCGTGTGCATTTCAGGCTCGTTGAGTAGAAGTGCTTTTTATTTTTTGCTAAACCCTGTCTTTTTTCAGACGAGAACGATTTCTTGGCGATGGACCGCGACTCGGCGTTGGTCGAGGCTGGACAGTTTCGTCAGAAGTGGAACAAACTGCAACTGGAACTTGAAAACGCGAAAGTAAGAGTCGCTCTATCGATCAGTGGCAGCGATTTGGAAAGTGACTGCCTTCGACACCTGCTCAGTGGTGGCCTGTTTTTAGACCAGTGATTCTCAACGTGGTCCTCCTGAAATGTTTAGTGGTCCACAGAGAGTTCCATAAATTCCTGATAAAACGTTCCTAAAAATTTTAACCTTTTCTATATGCAACAAACTATGTAAGGTGTCAGCGTAGGGAAATGGTCCATCGGATATTTTTTTTGAAAAAGGTAACATGCGCCTGATTGGACGAATGCTGTTTTCCAGAAGTATGTATCTCTCGTTGCTGTTATCGTATAGCAGTGAGTGGCCTTATGTGAAGACAAATTCCTGGTGGGGATCGTTTCCTCACAAGCTGGCCTTCGCAGTGCAGGGACTCCTCTACGTTTATAGCTGTCAGTGCTATCCCGACCAGTCAAATCGAATGCCAACAAATATAAGAAAACGCCATCTGCAAATTGCTGGTAACAAAGGCGTGCTACGGACGCTGAGTTAAATGCTTTCAAGACGGACAAAAATAAAATTTCTCGCTTTACACCATCAGCTTTCTTGGACAAACTGAGCTTGTTATTGACGCATCTTAAAAGTTTTTGCCCCATACCTTCTTTTCACTTTTATAAATCTATAAATAACACCATTATCGCAAAAGCATTGCCGTGTCTTCACCACGGACGAGAAACCCAGAAAGAAGCACCAATTACTTTTTTCTTGCGTTACCGGCCAGGCCTTGCTGTAATCATCTTGTGTGACCTCACAAAGGAACAAAAACGCTGTTGTTCTGACTTAAAACTGGCGAGCAGCAACATTTTGTGCTTGTTGAATAGATCACGATGGGCTTCAACGCGGGCGAGGTTGTGGAAAAGAAAATTTATTCGAGTACATTATTGAACGTTTAAAAACCATCCAACGTTTCACGGTGCGTTTCGGCAAGTTTAACTTTCCGTTATCCGCTTGCCAGCTGCAAGTGGAATCGACGCGCAACGTCTCCTCTTCGCGCATCAACGAGCTTGAAGAGCAGCTCTCTCTCAAAACCGAAGAAGCGGCCACGCTGCAGCGCCAGCATGTGGAAATGTTCGCCGACCTCCAGGTGACGCAAGAGAGCCTGGAACAGGCGCGCCAGGACGTCGAAGCGGAAAGAAAGAAGTGCAAGCAACTGGAACAGGAGCTGCAGAAGAAGGAGAGGTATACTATTTGAAAGAGATTTGATTCCGAACTGTGATTTGCTACCCTTGCCGTTACGGAATTTTCCGTTAGTGATCTATTGGAAAACGCTTCGCTTACCGCTTTTTTGTCACTTCTGAAACGATTTTTTAAAAAAGCGCTGCAGTTGAAGAGATTGTGGTAGAATGACTAGAAATGACAATCGTGAGCTTTTGCTCCGTTCACTTGACCGTCGTTCTTGCTTTGATGATCATGCTGGGACGTGTGTTGACGTTATTTTTGTCCAACCTGCATGTCGGTTGTGGCAGCAGTTGAGTGAAGGTTTTGAAAACTGATCTTCCCCACGATCGCTCTGCTGCTGTGCGTTTTTACGTTTATTTTACCGTCGTTTTTAGGTCACTCGACCTTTCGCTTAATTTAGCAACTTTTTGTGAAGTGGTTTGCATTGAGATCGCTGTCTGTGATAGTGTAGGTGCACTGTAGTAGACAACCTTCCTTGTTTTGCCAAAAACGTCTTTGGTTGAAGTTATTTTTCTTGCAACTGTGAGACGTCAACACCAGGGCATACGATTAAATGCTTTGCGCGTATTTTTTTTATCATGGACTCGTGTCGTTTTCTCTTCTGTCATTTTCACCGCTTGACCAGATGTCAACGTTTTTGTTGTTGTTTTTTTTGCTTTTAATTTGAACTCAAGTATGAGAGTGACGTCACCGATACGTCAGCGCTGATTTGTAACGAGTTTTCTTTGCCACGTACTCCTTCCGATGTCGCGATGTAAAAACGGCCCATTTTGACCCCTGGTAAGAGTTGGCCCTTTTTTTGAAAAACTGCCGTTCGCCATTGTAACGCTGCAACCTCAAAATTGCGCTTCTAATTTTCGCTTCGTTTTTCCAACACCAGCGTCTCTTGCAGCTTCTTAGCGTCAAAGACTTACCTCGAATTACGTAGAATCCACGAATAGTGTAGGAGCGAAAGTTGCGACAACGGTGACCATGTTGCGCATTTAGTCAAACGAAGTTTTTTCGCTTATTTTGTAAATAATCGACGTTGATGACGCAATCAAGGTGCTGACAGAGCTTAACGTAAGCGCGTTCTGTGGTCCGACAAGGATCGGACGTAACCTTAGCAACGTCCGCGAGATTCAGGAAATCGGAAAACTTTCGCACTTCTTCGAATCCTGCGTTTAACGCTTGACTGATTCGCTTCACTGCATTTGAAGACTGCGAAGTCATTGACCGTGTCGTGACGTCGTGCCTTATTGTTTTTCGAAATTGCATCGTGTCGTTTACCACCTCCTCCCCCGCCCCAATCGATTTCACTCAACAGTTATCGTTTCGTCCCTTTTCTTTCGACGTTAATGTCCGAATCTTAACGCAGCTGGTTCTCGTCGATCATGTACGGTTCAAACAAGAGTGGTTTGTACCTGCTTTTCTGCCCCACCAGCCTCCCGAATGATGGCTGTCAGTCGTCAACCGTTTGCCGATCCGTATTTTAATTTTTAGTGTCAGGTGGTAAATTCCGAAAAAGACGGGAATTTTAAGTCAATCTTCTGGGTAGGTGTGTGTTGCGAAAGCAGAATGCGCAACACATACACACTTTTTCCGATTACATTTTTGTCACGTTGTTCTTCGGATCCCGTACACTGTTTGATTTGTCATCTCGCAATTCCGTATAACGCGTTGTTCTTTTTTTCATCTCAATAAACGTCAAACATTGTCACGGAAGCGAGTTCTATGCGGCGTGGACAGAAACAACTCGTACAGTCGGAAAGGAGCAGATGTTTAGCGCCTGGTGCAGAGTGAGTTTTGGCTGCTTGGCGTTATTTCGCCGACCATTGTATTTCTGTCCACGACCGCGTTCCCTCAAATTCTGTCAATGTTTGACGTTTCGGGTTCCCTGGTGAAAGGGGGTGTGTCCTTGATAAAAGGGGTGTGTCGAAAAACATTTACTTTGCGATGGTCGGCGGGACAGACGTCAAATGCCTTGCAGAAGGCCCGTAACTACGGAGGGACATTCGGGGGCAGTGCCCCCCAAATTTGTTTGTCCCCTCCAAACTTTTTTTGCGCAGAAAATTTTTTGTTATGCAAATAATAAAAACAAAAATATTTCCCTCCTAAACAGATACTTCCTCTCCAACCTTAAAACCTGGCTACCGGCCTGCCTCACAGTGCGCAGCGACGATATGTTTGAACGAAAACGCGAAAGAGGTCACGTGGTTGCACTTCAGGTCGATTTAAGTCGCTGGAAAGTTTTGTTTTCAAATCAAGAGGACTGCGCCGCCTGCTAATTTCCTGCTTGTGCAAAATCTAAACTCGTCTCTAGAGCAAACGAACACAAATTCAGTTGCAAAGTTCAGACGGCGAAAGTATTGAAAGCTCTTCAAGTCAGCTGCAAACTTTCAGGGAACCAGCCGCCTGGGCCCTGCTTTCATCTTTTTACGACGATTCAAACTTGCACATATATCTAAATTCAAGTAACTAGTCTCCGTAAAGGCGACGGGTTTTCTCAGCAGTTTTTTTTAATAGGAAATCGATTTCATGTCACGCTGCGCTGACGGCGAAACGAGGCAGATTGTTTTTGTTGTAAGCACGAAAATGAGTTTCAAACGTTGCACTTGTCAAAAATGGTTAGAACTTCTGAAAACTGGTAAGTGTCGCGTACGCTGTCATTTTGCTGATGAGCTGGTAGACTGAGCAAACTCACTCAAGTATCGTTTTTGAGCACAAAAGGTTTTCACTTTACCGTTTGACGATGTACCGAACCAGGGCCCGAGATCTAGTGCGGCCTAGCAATGGATTGAAAGAACTGGCTCAAACGATGAAGTTTACAAAGCGCTTTGATGTAGTTTTTGTGCAAAGCTTGTTCCGACCCCTAATATTTCTCGCGCGTGCCTACGCAAAAAGCTAAGCGTGCCAATTCGATTCAGGCCCGTTAGCGCTTTTCGTTTCGTCTCAACTCAACCGATTTTACTGCAAATCTAAAGCTTTTTCACAGCGACGTTTCTAAATCACTTGTGAATTGTGTTTGGTGTCGAAAAGAATTGGCCGGTTCTTTTCCACTCCGACCGTGGCGAGAATTCAGTCTCGTTGTATTTGAGGCCGAATTGAACTGCGTCCGATTTAAGTTTTATTTTGTTCAATCGCGCACGTGCAAAGCTTTTCCGCTCAGGTTCGAGGATAAAAAAATTAACGAGCCTTGGTTTACGGTGAAAGGTGTTTAGTTGGCGGATGAGAACTGTTCAGTCCAATCTCCACACACTCAAATGTCTACTCCGGAAAAGAAAGTGCACATGTATGTTACGTCTCCAATCAATTTAGTTTTTGATCTGCTAGGGTAGGGGTGCGCAATCTTTTCGCTATTGCCGTCCGCATTACGTTTATTTTTTTATGACTTGTGACCACGAGTGACTTCAAGATATTTTTTGCATTGCTTCCGCTCTGCTTCGACCCGTCTGTTTGGCCGTCCTTAATAATAGGTGTCCTCATGCAGCAGACGAAAGTTTTTATCACCGTCCGGCCCATAACTTACAGTTTAAATTACATGTGCACGGCCACATAAAATTTTTATCGAAGGCCGCAGGTTGTGCACCCCTGTGTTAGGGGGACCATTGATAAAAAGAATACTAACCTGTCGATGTGTCATTTGCTAAGTTGTTTGCAATTAACCATTGATCACAAAGCCGGAACAAAAGCTTTAAGAAGTGGAAAACCATACGTTCTTTTGAAGTCTATTGATTATGTTGTTGCAGCGTCTTACCTGAGTCATTCTACCCAACGATGATACGTAGCCTGTTTGGATCGTACTTCCATTTTTAAAGCTGCTTTAACGTGGTTTTCTTTTGCATTAACCCGACTGGTATTTAATATATCGTTTCTCTGATTGGTGATGTAGTTTGTTGATATCGGTCTCCTAGCAGCAAACTCTGGCATTCGCTTCGCCGCTGCGCTGGGTCAGTGCCTCCCTTAACATTACTTGCTGTACCGCGCAGTTCATGCTGTGAACTCGATGAAGCGAAGTTGAAGTTGGAGGAGGAGATCACCGGGCACGAGTACGTCATCAGCGAGCTGCAGGTAACTTCGTCAACACAGGTGACGGTGGTTGTGCCAAGACTGAGAAAGTTTGCCTTAGTGGTTCACAACCATCATTTCGGCCTCTCGCTTCAGTGTGTTTAGCGCATTACCATCTTACGGCTTATACACGACACTTGATGTGTCGTAATTTTTGCGTGTAATTTGCCTTGGTTGAGCTTTTCGTCACGTGCAGTTTTGTAGTTCTTCAATAATTGCTTGCGATTCGTCTAAAAGAATTGCGTCTTTAGCAATTTTAGCTCTAACAAGTAAAGTGTTTGCATTCGGACTGAATCAAAACATGAAAACAAATTTGAGACTTCGAATTCAGGGGGAGGGAGGCGCGATTGTCCCCCCCGAATTTTGGACGGCAAAATATTGAAACTTCAAGCAAAAACTGTTGTGAACATGTAAAGCCAAATTATTTGTCCGCGTTGGCAAGTCTCGCACCTTGTCACAGATTATTTTTCTGGCTTCGCGCCTGCCCAGAGTTATGCTGGCAGCAGCAGCACTCGTACCGTCCACCTTGCGCTTATACGTCTGCTTCTCTTCCGTCTATCGCCGCCATCCTTGCACACAGGGAGACCTGGAACACCACGCGTCGCTTTCGAACCGGCTCGACGTCGAGCTGGAACGCGAGAAGGTGAAGCGCGCTACCTTGCGGGCCGACCTGGAGATCGCGAACAACGCCCTCGCCGCCGTCGCGCCGCAGATCAAAGAGGCCGAGGAAAAGATCCTGGAGACGCAGGAAATGCTGGACGCGTCGCGGGCGGAAATGAAACGCTTGTCCGAGGTGCACAAGGAAGCGATGGCGGACTTGACGCAGAAATGCGACGAGTCCAGGGCCCGAGACAGGCAACTGCTGGCCGACACCTGCGAAGAGTTCAGACGGTCTTTGGCCGCAGTGAGGTGCGCTTTTTGCGGCGCCTTTTGAAAGTTTGCTGAATGCGAGGTAGCTCCGGTTGTCGGCGGAAAGTCACGGTCTCTAAAAATCACGACTCGATTTTGACACAACACGATACCTGGTGAAGATGCTGGTTTTGCTGAGAAGCAACACGAGTTGGCGAAAGTTTTATTCTCGTTCGATCGTGACCCACAGTGGCCCGAACCATGCTTGCGCACGGACCCGTAGCCACTTGGGGACATTCGGCGGCAATTCCCCCAAAAAAATCCTTCCCCTAAAAATTTATTTTGTCCCCCCAAACCTTAAAACTTGGTTGCGGTCCTGCTCGCGCAGCGACGCTGTGGGTTGCGTAACGCAGCGTTCCTGGCAGTTACGTCAAAATCATTGCTTTGGAGCTTGGCGTTGTTTTTCTTAATCGTTTTTCTTTGTCGATTGGGCTGAAGCTTGACATCCACTTCTTGCCAGGGCAGTTGAGGTTGACGCTGTAGCTCAAGGAACGCTACGGCGATTCACTCAGTGGCCGTGGATCGAACACACAAGAGGGGGACGCCCCGCCGCTGGGCTATCGCCGACCCGTTGATTGTTTATTTAAGTTCACGAACCCTCCCCTTGAATATCAGCTCATTTCATGTCATCTGTAGCTGTGTGGGAGTGACTTCATCCGGGCACATGCTGCAGCTTGCACATGGTCGCCAATTCAGCGGATTTTCCGCAAATCCGCTGTATCTAGCGGATTTTAATCCTGTCTAGCTGCAAAAACTGGTTTGGCAGGGGCCTATACAGTTGGTCTTATTCAAGCGGATTCCAGCGGAATTCAGCAATTTTTCCTGCTTGAAAGGTCTGTTTAGACTTGGCAACCCTGGGCTTGCAGTCGTTTTGCTCTCTTGTTTGAACAGATTCCTGAGCGTTCCGTGCCAACAGCAATGCAGATGGTTCTTATCTTTTCTTTTCAGGTGTGACGAAAGATGCCCCGCGATTCGTGTGGAAGCGATGTCGCTGAATCAGGTAGAACCGGTTTCTGACCAGCTCGCTGTAGCGATCAGTGCCTGGGCCTTGTTTCCAGTTTTGGGTTTGCACGATTAAAACAGTGTGAAGGTTTAGCCATGACGGTGGGTTGGATTGTTTTGTAGCCAATGTATAGTGCAATATAAAATGATGTATATAGTGTGAAATGGTCCTTTTAGTACAATAGAAAATGGTCTGTTTAGTATAAAATGGTAAATATATTATAAAACGGTCTATTTCTGGGAGCTCTGGTGACGACTTTGATCCCCGAAATTTATTTGTAGATGTAACAGTTTAATCAGTGACTAGTGCGTTATCCTGCTAATCGCATAGAATGATACATGAGTGGTTGAACTTGGTTGGTTTAGCGATGGTTTGGTGCAGGTCGAAATATCAATGGTATTGGTTTCGTAAAAAAAAGTTGTCAGTTTTTGTTGTTAACTCATGGAAAACACAGTTTGACCCCAGTCTGTTGATGAAAGACGAGCAAAAAGTCTAAACCTCTGCAACAGAAGCTCTTGCTTCGTCAGTAACCCATGTCGTTTGACTGCTCAGCTGTCAATGCACGAAAAGCTGAAAATGTTTGATTTTTTGCTGAACAGAAGATGAAGAGTTTTTGTTGTTTGCAACAAACTAGCTTTCCTTACTGGTAAGCTCGACGCAGAAGCGCGATCGGTGACGTAATGCGTTTTGGTGGTAATACGGAACCACGAGCGGCCGAGCCTTTTGCTTGAAGACCCGTGTTTTTGTTTAGAACATTATAATTTGAAGAAATGCCGAAAGTCAAACATGACCACATTCGTTCGCAGAGTGCTGACGACGGAAGTGACGCAACGGCACGTGAAAAGGACACCGACGGATTTTTGACGACATCGCGAGAGCTCGCGAGCGAACTGATGACCACTATCAAACAGCTACAAGGTTGATTTTTTTAATCCTGTGCAGCAGGGTTTCCCGTACTTTTGACCTGTTCTCGCTTCAACGTGACGTGCGTTCTCGCTTGTTGAAGTGTGCTGTGATGGTTGGGATTTTACGTCGCCGGCATTGCTTTTCAGTGACGGAGATACGGTTTCAAGTTTTGTGTAGGGACGCGACCGCGACTCGCTTGACGCTGATAAAAACCCTTAGGTTTACTGAAAGCTTTCTTTGCGATGATTCAAACTTGCGCATATCTGTATTTGAGTAACGATTCTTCGCATGTGACATAAGCAAGGAATCTATTGGCAAATTTTTAACATGAAATCGATTTCACGTAACAGTAACATCGTCGGACCTTGAACTGCAAGCAATGCGAAACGTCGAAAGACTAAAACAAGGGCAGAGAAAGCAAACAACCTCTTTACTGAAGTGAATACCGTATATCACAGTACCGACTGCGACAATTGAAACCTTAAAAATACGCCTTTCTCAAATAATTGAGTTCACTGGAACTTCGAATCTTAGTTCAGATGAAACATGAATTGAATTAATCACAACACAGACTGCAGCAATTAAAACTGGAAAACACATCGTTCTAAAATTATTGCGTCCATTTTACTTCGATGCTGCCAACTTTCAAAACTTGCATCTCACCACTGTTGGCGCCACTGCACAACTTCTATTGTCTTCGCAGCGGTTGTGACGTCAAACTTTTATTGTCTTCGCAGCGATTGTGAAGTCAAAGGACAACGAGCTGTGTTTGTTACGCAAGGAAAGCGACATTTACAAGACTAGTGTGAGCGAAGAAACGAGGGAACGTCAGCTGGCGATGGAAGAGCGCGAAAAGGAGATTTCCGCCTTGAAAATAAAAATAGAAACCACAGAGGTAGAAGTAACGGTGTCACTGGTTGACTTTTATAGGAATCGGTAAAAAAGTTAAAGTCGCCACATGTCCGTCAAAACAACTTTTAGCAAAAAATTTCTTTAACTGAGGCCTTCAAACGGCGATTAATGACGTCTTCGAAAGTACGTAGTTCGATTGGTTCTTCGCAGTCCCGAGGGATTTTAATAAAAAACATACGATTTGCAATTCCGGCTTAATTGTCGAATGTGTTCAATTATATAATGCGTCGTAGCATATACTCGCTAAGCGAATTGCAG
>JGI24158J21664_10006769_pt1 | contig 15140 bp, 6 predicted proteins | sample Ectturendosymbi3_FD_21664 | JGI IMG/M metagenome (IMG submission 21664) | reverse complement strand
TAAAAAATAATGTAGTTTTGCGAATTTCGTGGTTACTTTACTATGGAAAAGCTTCCCCAACATAAAGCCAGGGAATTAATAGGAAAATGAATATATCACTGCATTATCTGTAGACACATCAGGTTTTTTTAAGGAAAATGTTAGGTACCCGGTATGGACCTGTAGGAGCCCGATTTCTCTAATTCTAGGGACCCGATTTTCTCTAATTCTAAGCACTTGATGTTAATTTTCTCTGATTCTAGGGAACCGATTTTCAATTCTAGGGACCCGATTCGGGTCTCTAAAACAACTTAAAAAAACCCTCGACACATTATACATATTAACTAGGTAAACTGAATTGTCATGATTGTTGATAATTATGTTGGTTAATTTGAATTACCGAATTGGTGGGCACATAAACTTCGCTCAATCACGAATTCCTGCGCTGGTTTGTAGCCTACAATCTAAATACGGTTGCCACCAGGCGCGTAGCAAGGTGGGGCAACTGGAGCAATCTCCCCCAATTCCAAATTTTTCAGGTTAATAAGCGAAGTTCATATTTTGCTTTACACAGAACCGTCGCCAGAAAGTTTTCGATAGGGGGGCTTTGATTTTCTGCGGGGGGGGGCTTTGGGTTTGTGCGGGGAACTTGACACTCTAAAAATTGACCAAATCTCAACTGATTCATAGTGTTTCATGTTTCAATTTGGGGGGCTTGGAGTCTTGTTTGACGGGGCTAAGCCCCCAAAAGCCCCCCGTGGCGACGGGACTGGCTCTACATAGCAAAATACTTCAGTGCAAATCAACGAAACTGCCTCAAGGAACCTATCCTGCTACAGGTTTTAGTCGAATACAAACTTGTATCTCAACATTTTTAATCAATGACGGCAAGTAAAACAAATGGAGTAACGCTTTTCGTAACTGTTTTTGGCGCACCAGCTTGCTGTATCCCACCTAATGGTTATTTGAGCTTTATTCCAAGACCATCGCAATTTTCTTTTTATAACCGTGGCTGTTAAAAATATACTGTAACTTATCCCTGTTTCCAGTGTCAGCGTAGCCTCAAATCAATATTGTAGATTTTTGTTTTTGCACAGTTCTAAAACTAGATGCCTGTATATGGTGGTGATATAAATTTTACATGTCTTGAAGCTCAAACTTTGGCGAAGAAGCGATTCAGTTTCGAAGTCTTCTTCATTGCGCTATAGCCACTGTTTAACAACAATGGCATTCATTTTAGAGATTCATTTGTGATGACATGTATTGTGACGGGTCAGCCACAATTATGTGAATCCTTAACATTTTCATCAACGGTTTTCCTTTGGCTTGCTGGCCAGTAAACAATCAGTCTTGTCAAGTCATTGTACTCTGATCTATTGTTCATAAGCTCAGTGTTTCTACATTCATCTGATGTTAATTGCCACCTTATCTTACAGTAGATCATTTCAACTCATTTAACTACAACGAGAAGAGTCAGCAGCAAATATCTAATGTAAGTAGAAAGATGCTTTTCATTTTGTATGCGCTGAGGGAATTGACACTGCCATTACTTACATATACTGAGTTATTAAAATACAGGCGCAAACTCTCAGAAAGGGGCCCAACAATTCGCCATTGCGAAAGGTAGATGTTGGATTACGTGGATAAAAGGGTTAAGCATAATATACATGTGAAAGGAAAAAGTTTGTAAAATTTTGCAACTGGGCACTTGAAAGCTGCCTCCTTTGGCACATTTTCCAATATATTTTGGTTTATTTTGAAAAACACATGACTTGCTTCGGAGCTTCTTTAAATGTGGCTCTAGAGTGGTACATAACCTTTTTAACTAAACAATGGTGCAAAGCTCTCAAGAGAGGGCACGATATCTCTGAAAAAGGGTGCCCGAGGCGACTGCCTCGTTATCCTTTCCTGTATCCATCCCTGAGCTTGCAGTCTGTCTTGTTGGCAAATTCCGTGTGACTAAAATGAAACTAAATTTGAATTTTTTCGCATTAGGGCTTCAAATTCCGCAGACAAGTTATAGTAATGTCGAGAAGCCCGTGATTTTTACAAATTTAATTACGTGCAGGGCTAAGCTATTTGTACATGCAGCTTAGCGTGGTAAATAAGTTTTGTAATATTGTGGATACGATTGTGTTTACAGTTTAATTCTATTTTATATTTCAATGAAGTCAGTTAAATTTTGCAAAGTCTCAACAAACAATTTAAATGAAGTAAGTTTAAAGCAGCTACAAAGCTTTTACGGAATTAGTTGAACATAGCCAAAAGATCTTACGGATTATCAAAAATCCAAAAATTTTTCAAACGCGTTGAAGGACTCTACTAGCGTTTGCGTTTATCAACCACATACGTGAATTAATCGCTCAAAAATTGGATGACAACGGAATGACGGATCCACTTCTTATATGCGCGAAAGTTTTGTAGAAGGCCTAATTCGGAAGTCATGTGTCAATTAGAGCAAAGCCTCAGTACGGCTTCAAGTGAACATGCGGTGCTGGTGTACATCCGAAGCGTGTAAATACAGTATAACAAGCGCAAATGTAATGGCTGTCACGATGACGTCTTGCTCAACTGCAATATCGGTTGCAAAAAGCATACTAAAGATCGAGCACTTACAGCATTGAGAGGTTTACTAGCGCTTTTGCAGGAAAGGTTTATGAGCAGTGGCATTGATCCAAAGTAAAAGCTTGGAACTTCACTATCAAAACTTTTGAAACTTGTCAATTCATTGAAGGCAGACTTTTTATTTGTCGGCTTAAATCTGAACGCAACACCAGAAACACGCACGTTTCATGGTTGATGCTTTAAAAACAAGGATCCATAAAATGTTGAAAATCGGGTTTTGTTTTCCCCCCTGTTAAAATGTCTGGCTACGTGCGTCTGGTTGCCACTGCTAGTATTTACCAAAATATTGTGGTTTGATTTTGATTTGATCTCTATGATCTTGGGCTTTTTAGTAGCAGTACATTTTATTTCGGCGGAGCTGACCAAATTTGAATTGATTAACACAATTTTTGAACATTTAAGCCCAACTCTCAGAATCAATACTTTCATGGTAAATGCAGTGATAATGCTGGGTGTAGCCAGGGGAGGCACTTGGGCCATGGTCACCAAAATATATAAATTCCATGTGCCCCCTATTCTGCCAATTTTACAAAGAGGTCCTACGGTTGAGTGAACACGGTGAAGTCATCGAAACGCAAACAATAAAGGTTTGTTTGCCCCTCAAAAGTTTTTAGCAAACTCGGTCGCTGGTATTGAAGGAACTTTTTGTTTCACCAAAGTACTTCTGCTTGCAGTCACCACACGGTACGCAGTATACCGCGCCTTCGCGATCAAATGGTGGGCAGGATCTTTTCCATTTCGAAGCTTATCGCCAATCGTTCATATGGGTTTCAAAAACAATTTGATTTTGTTTTCAATTTTTCTGATAAGCCATGATAATCTGGTAGTACCACTTGAAGATCGGATCTGTGATTTTGTTTGGTCGAATTTTGTGAACGAGTCGTCAATGCGGGAGAATAAGCGCTTGTTGAATGCGCTTCATCTCTTCTTGGTAATTGGCTTCATTGGATGTTAAACGTTTTGCTCTACATAGCAAAACCGGTTTTCTATGGTATCGGTCTGTGTGTGTTGCTCTTTCTCTAAATAGTATATAGTCTAAACAACCGGTATAGCGTTTACAAATTTTAGGTGGTCCATCAATCACACACAGACCACGAGCAAAAATCGCAACCTGGGTTTGGGTAGAGTGGCAAGTTAACCACAAATGGGCGTATTGTTCAGCTGTAGCGGGTAGCCTACAGACTGCCTCACTGAAACCTTGAACAGATTGCAAAACCACATGTATTACTAAAAGATCGTAGACGGCTAGACGAGTAGGCCTAGGCGCTTGATTTTGAAGGTGCAAAATAGCATTAGGCTTTGCATACACTGTGTAGCACATAAGAGACGCAACAACAAACATTTTGATCATAAAAAATCTCAATAATGCTGTGTCAGTGAAGCGTATGTTTGAAGTAACTCCACAAAACTTTCCAAGAAAAATCCAAAGCAATAATGAGTTTCAACTTTGCAAAGAAAATGAAGAGACAAAATCGATCTCCTCCTCCGCTCCGCCTCTACCAACAAAAGAAGGTTCTTAGACTCTGCCTCCGCAAAAAGCAAGCGGAGTCCGCCCGCGAACCCGGATTTTTGTCCACCTCTAGTAAACAGCGCCGAAGACCGTATTTTCAGTGTACTTGTTCATTTGCAAAGCAAGTTACCACTTTGTCGTTCCTTTGCAGAGCACTTGCATGTTGAAAGTCCATTGCAAATAAACAGACTACGAATGGGACTCGTTGTGCTTGAAGGGAAAACACTCTAAATGCTTTAAAAAGTGTTTAAAAATGAATTATCTTACCTCTTAATGCTACACGCATTGTATTTCGTGTTCAGCAAATATTGATTCTGCACCATGATTACTCATGTTCAGATTATATGAAGCGATGTACAGCAAGAAAATCCAATGTACCGCAGTCACTTAAGTGAAACACCTAAAATTTACCTTTTTGTTGCGAAAACAGGTAACGTCGGGGCTGTGGAATCAGAGTCCAAACAATTTTTGATGATTGGATCTGGAGCCGGAGCTAAAAACTTTTGATGTTGGAATATAAGCCTTAAATTTGGGTTACGGTTGCACAGCCCTAGTTTCAAGGGCAAGCGAGTTGTAGAAATATTAAATGGTTTTCAGGTTTCATTGGTTTCTAGGGCAAGCGAGTTGTACAAATATTAAATTTGTACGAGTTGTACAAATACTAGTTTCTAAGCGACAAATACTAGTTTCTTAGTACGAGTACAAATATTAGTTTCTAAGTACGAGTTGTACAAATACTAGTTTCTAACTACGAGTTGTACAAATACTAGTTTCTAAGTACGAGTTGTACAAATACTAGTTTCTAAGTACGAGTTGCACAAATACTAGTTTCTAAGTACGAGTTGTATAAATACCAGTTTCTAAGCGAGTTGTACAAATACTAGTTTCTAGGGCAAGCGAGTTGTACAAATATTAAATGGTTTTCAGGTTTCAATGGACCAAATCATTTTTGCCGGAGCGGGATCAGAAACTTTCAGATGTTGGAGCCGGAGCCAAAATTATTAGCTGCCTGACGCCTGAGTCAGAGCCGGAGTCTGAAATTTGTGTTCCGGCCACACAGCAATGGTTAATACCATGACCTAGCGAACGAACTCTAGTAGCTAAAGCAAAATTTAACCTGAGGTGAATACCATATTTTGAAAATAATGTTTTTGCGTTTGTCTGAAAACAATTCTTTTATCTCTACAGACTATAGTACTATATTTAAAACAACAACAAACGTAACAGGGTTATACAGAAATAGATTGAACAGAGTTTGAAGCCCGGTTGATTTCATCCGATCAGACCGGTGGATAGGTTAGACCAATGCAGCTTTTTTGCTGCAAACGCTTATACCCGGTTGAGCGGTGTTTTATTTCATTGTCTCGGCTATATGTCTTGGCTGCCGTTCTCATCAACCACCGTCTCGCAGTCGACGCCAAATGCTGTTAAACGACATTCTTCGTCTTTTCCAAATAATTTTGCTGCTTTCCACTTTAGTTTGCTTTTTCTTTCAGGGACTCCGAAACGAAAAAAGGTGCGGACTTTTTGTGGAAGGCACGGATTGTCCAAAATAGGAACAAATAACTCTGGATCCATTTCTTCGGGTTTATTCTTTCCTATGTGAAAAGTATTAAACATTATGACAAACCGAGTTGCTGAAAAGTTAAGAGAAACAAATTTCAAGCAAATTGTTGAAGAATCAAATTTCCGGACGATTTTAGATATCTGATTATTACAGTGCTTCTGTGATCAACATCTGCCCAATGGGCGAGCGGAAACACCCTGTTGCTCACTTGATTTGTGAAATGTAGTTAAAGACTATGCGTGGTACAGATTTATGTGTAAAGATGACATTTAACGTAACGATGTGAATTGCGCGCTTTCTTGCACATAGGATTCGGGATTCGGAGTTTTGTAATCATGGCAGTAAAAACGTTACATGCAATCGCTTCAACTTTCTATCTGACTGAAAATTTGGAATAAACAAGCAAAAGGTGATAAATCACTTTGTCACGTTAGTAAATTTTCTGTTATTCTATTTGGTGGTAATGCTGCAGTTGAAATCGGTTTGATTTCAATTCTAACTTTAATTCTCTTTGAAGAAGGCAGGTCTATCTCTACGTAATAATTGCGCTGATGCATTTGAAAAACGTTGACTTAAAACATTTTTTCACCAAATGCGAAAATAGTTGCATTTTCATTTTAAATTGTGCTTTTCTGCAGCCTGAAATCAGCAATTCTAACATCTGTCTTCTTTCGCCATTTCAAGGTGTGATTTGTACTCCAATGAACAAAAATTTCCATGAAAGTCGGTGATAGGCAAAAGCTGCGCATACTGCAGAGTAAAGCTAAAGTGCAATGAAATTGTATTACCTCAAGTATTACGCAACTTTTGCTAAACCCGCTCAGGTGACCGTTGACAATATGCATAACGCGGTTTTCAACTAAACTGTGAAAAGACTTAAAATACATGTAAAGCTGATTCTATAAGTAGCTGATTTTTTACAGCGCTTTGTCGAGCTGTCTTATCAAAACCTGCATACGTTTTGTATATTTCGAATAAGGGGAGATGGTTTTTGCCATGACTTTATGTGTGACTACAAAAGCTGAGGTCCCTCCGATGCCATTTTGGCAAAAAGTAATTTGACACAAATGGAAGAGCAAGCTTTGTAATTGCGGCTCACACGGGAATTCCCCTAGGAGACGCTCTTGAGTCATGTTCAGCGTGTTTTGTTGCTATTTAAACCTGTCAAAACGTCGAAACATCACTTCATTTAGATGTGATGTATGTTTTCAAACGAACACCTCACTGGCTTTTCGTAAAGGAAGTATGTTTGCGTTTGAGGTACGTAAACCTTCTTAATTGGCATGATACCGATGCTTGGCCGGAAGGTTTAAAACACACCGTTCAGCTCCAAAGGTTTCATTCGTGGTTTTGAGAAGTTAGGAAAACGTCTCGTTTAATCAACGAAACTGATGACACGCCTGTGAAATTTACGGCCTGATGTATGTTGGAACAGTGCATAAAAACAAACGTGAAATTCCTTACGAAATTCTGGACAAGAAAAACATTTCCTCTGGGCAAAGTGCTTTTGTTTTCACCACGGACATGACACTGGTCACTTTTGAAAGTAATTTAAGCAAGACCCAAAAAAAAAACAAGTTTGTCTTGTGTCCTAAAGGTGGTGTTGACACTTTTGATCACATGTGTTCGTTCCAGGTATGCAGTCGCATGACCAAAAGATGGCTTCCAACCGTGTTTCATTGTATATTGAATGCAGCAGTGGTGAATGTATATGTTCTCTAAGAAGGGCACAAACCGTAAAAAATTTGAAACGCCGGTTATTTGAAAAGGCTGCAGCAATGGGTATGATCAAAGCCTTGGCGCAAAGGCGCGACTTTCCAATTCGAGGTTCCCTCGCAGGTTGCGATTCACAATCCGCAGTGCATTTCCTGGACTGACGTCAGCGATACAGGCGGAAATCACTCAAATGTTGCCGACAAGACAACTCCGCGAAACCTGCCGCCCATCGAGTCAAACGAGGTACATGTGCCGAAAGTGCGGAGCACCTGTCTGCATCGACCACTTTCGTGTTTTCTGTAAGGACTGCTGAGAGGTAAGCAGTTACAAGCAATTTAGATTCTGTTGTATAGCATATTTCAATGTTGCTGTTATTATTTTGAGAGAGATTTTTTTATTCTAATGACCTAGCTAATAAGCAAATACAATGCAAAGGCTGTCAGGCAGGAAAGCAAACCAATTTTCAGTGGAAATTATTATAAATAAGCAATTGCGTAAAAGATGTTTCTCTGCATGTACTGTGTGTCAAGTGCTTTTCCGAATTATGCTTGCTAGTTGTAACTGTCAGAGCAGAGCCTACTGTGACACTTTGTTTCAAATTGCTTGTGGTCTATGGTTTGCCGCTAATTCCAAGGGGTTGTTGTAAACGAACTTTTCCACTTTCGCCAGAACCTTATACACATACAAATTAGAAAAGTATCATGAAAATAACGCATTTCATGACTCAGTCGCTTTTTCTCCTTTTGCACGTTCATCTGCAAGCTTCGAATAGGAAACGACCTGGATCTTTTACAGGCCACCAACACGTGCTACTAGCGGAACTTCGGAATTTTTGTGTATTTTTCGTGTCTCTTGCTTGCGTACATCAAGCGTTTTTACGGGGTGGGTTATGCTTGTTTCTGAAGTGATAACATTTTTTCAACATTCAACAAGTTATTTTCTGAGGTAAGATGGCTTGATAATCAAGAAATCATTTTGTTTTAATATGTTTATGATCGATAATTTGCCATTGATTGCCAAGGATTTTCGTAAATGGATTTTCCTATTTTGGCTTGAAGAACCTTATGCACAACAAAAAATAGAACATTATCCTTAAAATAGCAAGTTTTTATTTCCCAACCTCATTCACTTGTATTGCGTACACACCTACAAGCTTCCACCACAGTACGGCATGGCTCTGTATAGACTGCCAATAAGAGCTATTGGTGGAATTTCAAATTTTTCGTGTCGTTTCTATGCCTACCCAATTCGTCTTTTTGGGGGGACTTGTGTTTGTGTTGCAATGATAGCATTTTTGACATTCAACAAGTTACATTTTTAGGGTCAGATGAGCTTGAGAATAATTGCTACAACCCAATTCTGCACCGGAAACGTTGCAGTAAGCCTGGATAAAGGTGAAAACATTTTTTAGCCAAAGAGACTTTGATCACTGATATTGTTTGTTTTATTATAGGTATCTGAGCGGGGTTTTGTATGTTCCTCTGTGGACAAGGAGTGCAGATTCCTTACCCTTTGACTCCCGAGCCTGCCAATGTTTTGCCGCAAGGATTTTCCCCAACACTTTCAACCACAACTCGCTAGCCAATTGAGCTAGAGAACTTTGGAAGCCTCAAGAAATCCTGTTGGACTAGTATATACCTTCGATTAAAAATTTTTTTTGAGGTTTCGGATTTGAGGTTGTTTGGGGGGTGGCACATACTAAGTGGATAGGTTTAGGCTTGTTTGGCCCTCATTTTAGCTAAAAACATGTCGTGAGCTTGTTTGTTAAGCCTGCCCGTTCGCAAATGATCTAAGGACCATTGCATCACCCGCGCCTGGCTGGAAATTGTCCACACGCTATCGCATGTGCGCAGGAAATGCACGCGTTTCCTGGTAAATACTTTGCGCTGAACGCTTAAATCTGAAGGCTTACAGAAACGCTAAAACATTACAGAAACATTTCAAAATGCGATTTAAACACTATGAAACAAAATAAACAATGCGAATGCTACACGAAAAAAACGTTTATATTATTTCCCGTTAAAATAACTTCTTCACAAAGCGATTTTATGCTTAAATGTAGCAACTTTATGACGAAAAGTTTATGTCACGCCCCAATAGAAGCGTGTGCAATCTTTTGGTTGCCGCTGAAAAGGAAACGTTTGTTAAGGATTTATTTACAGTCTAGCTTAATGCTCATGCGAGCGAAGTTTGATTTCTATCACATCATGGTAAAGCATTGTTGCTCCGCAACATAAGCTTTATATCAAGACCATCGTAAATTTAACTTTGATAACCGTGGGTGTTAAAAATATAACCTATCCTTGTTTCCAGTGTCAGCGTAGCCATATAGGCGTAAGAGGCGCGGGTGCGTTAGCCACCCCGGATTGAAAAATTTCAGGGCAAACTCTGTTTTCAGGGCAACCGCAAGTTGCTCAAAAATCCCGAATGTAAAAAGTATATTCAATACAGCGAAAAATTTCAGGGAAAACTCTGTTTTTCAGGGCAAGCGCAAAGTTGCTCAAAAATCCTGAATGCTAAAAAATATATTCAATACAGTGAAAATTTTCAGGGAAACTCTGTTTTTCAGGGCAAGTGGCTCAAATCGGATTAAACTAAAAAAGTTAGTTTCAGAGCAAATTGTCTATTTTTAGGACAAATTGTTACTTTAAGGGCAAAATTTTTCCATCCCCCAGTAAAATGCCTTCCCGTACGCCTATCAGCGTAGCCTCAAATCAATATCGTAGACTTTTGTTTTTGCACAGTTCTAAAACTAGATGCGTGAATATGGCGGTAATATAAATTTTACATGTCTTGAAGCTCAAAGTTTGGCGAAGAAGCGATTCAGTTTCAAAGTCCTCTTCATTGCACTATAGTCACTGTTTAACAACAATAGCATTCATTCTAAAGATTCATTTATGATGGCATGTATTGTTACGGTTCAATCACAATTATGTGGAGCCTATTAACGTTTTCATCAACACGGCTTCCCTTTGCCTTGCCGGCGAGTAAAAGATCAGTCTTTTAAGATTTTTGACTTTGACCAACTGTTCACAAGCTCAGTGTTTCACCTTTCATCTGATGTTAATTGCCACGCTATCCTACAGTAGATAATTTTAAATAATTCAACTGCAACGAGAAGAGTCAGCAACAAATTCTAACGTAAGTAAGTTCTGAGGAAATTGACACTGCCATTACTTACATATACTGGAATAACTTGCATAGGGATGGATATTGAAATTTGGGGGCAATTAAGCTCTCAGAAAGGGACCCAAAAAAATCGCTATTGCGAAAGGTAGATATGGGATTACGTGGATAAAAGACTTAAAATTTTTTAATGTTTAAATTTATGAACTAAATTCAAGAGCATAATATACATACGAAAGGAACAAGAATTTTAAAATTTTGCAGCTGGGCACTTGAAAGCTGCCTCCTTTGGCACATTTTCCCATGTAATTTGGTTTATTTTGAAAAACACATGACTTGTTACAGAGCTTCTTTAAATGTGGCTCTAGAGTGGTACATAACCTTTTTAACTAATCAAAAGCGCAAAGCTCGCAAGAGGGGCACGGTGTCTCTAAAAAAGGGGCCTGAGGCGACTGTCTCGTTATCCTTCCCTTTATTCATCCCTGAGCTTGCAATCTGTCTTGTTGGCAAAGTCCATGTGACTAAAATGAAACTAAATTTGAATTTTTTCGCATTAGGGCTTCAAATTCCGCAGACAAGTTATAGTATTTTCTAGAAGCCCGTGATTTATACAAATTTAATTACGTGCAGGGCTAAGCTATCTTTACATGCAGCTGAGCGTGATGAATAAGTTTTGTAATATTGTGGTCACCATTGTGTTTACAGTTTAATTCTATTTTATATTTCAATGAAGTCAGTTAAATTTTGCAAAGTCTCAACAAACAATTTAAAGGAAGTATGTTTAAAGTAGCTACAAAGTTTTTACGGAAAAAGTTGAACATGGCTAAAAGATCTTACGGCAGTCTTTTTCAACCTTTTTGCTGCAGCGGAACCCTTGGCAAATGTTGACGTTGCGCATGGAACCCAGGGCCGGCCTTAGCAAGTGCGAGGCCCAATGCAAAACCTAGGTGCGGGGCTCCTGTGAGCAGTGATGCTATGACGTCATACTCATTGTGCTCAGTCAACTGTGGTACAACCTTTCTATGAACATGTTCTTTCAGCAGAAGAATTATATGAATATCTGGAAGACGACCATAAACAGTATGCAACTGTGGTGGACATGTACCACTCGTAATTGAGCCGAAAATGAGATCCGAGCGGAGTGGGCAAGTGCAAAGTTACGTCAATCAAACCGAAATAGCAAGCGAATCGAACTTACAGTACAAAGCAACTCTTTCACTCTTGTTGCATTTTCGTTCCAAGAGGAACTGAAAACTGCTATCACGAACTGATCACCTTTCTCATTTTTGGTAACCACAAGCGCAGAGGCGTTCTTGGTAACGTTTGGACGCACGATCAGCTATCTGCTTTATGACGCAACACATGAAAAGAACCAGGTTTCACAAGAGAGGAACCCGCCCAAAGTTACCCAAAAATCAAATTTACAGTTATTCTTAAATGCTTGGGCTTGCGATGCAAACTGTTTTATGAATTAAAAAACTTAATGTACAAAGTTTTTTTATCAAACGCAATATGTAATGCGCATAGTTGATTGATGAAATATAAGCCTATACCCCCCAATACTCTGATAAACTGGAACGAGTGTGCTGGATGACATGCACAATTTTTACCTTGCCTAGTTAAGCTGCAGGGCAGCTTTAAGTGTCCTTTACGCTGATGAACCTGGACTTTGAAGCACGGTTTTTCTCCCTACTTACGCGCGCAAATAAGCAAAACAATAAAAATTGGTTAGGCAACAAATGGTAAATATACATGCACGACCGACAAATAACGCGGAACAATTTTGCGGACAAAGAAAAGAACGAAATTTTAAGAGTGAACGCTTCACAAAATTTTGCGCTGGTTTGCATGAGATTTTTGGCTTCCACTGGTTCAGTCTCATCTTTTGTCATTTCCTTCATTGTCGTAGAGTTCATTTTATTTTGACAAAATATTAAAAAACGTAATCTATGGTAAATTCTGCCATGAAACAAAACTGCAAGCCTTTGTCAAAATGCAGACGACCCGCAACCCAAAGTTGTAAACGGGCCTTAATTTGAAGCCTGGACCGGAAATCACAAGCCCGAATCTGACATTTATGTTTAAAGCCCGATTTAGACCTGAAAGCCAAGCCAAATGTATCGAGTGAGTCAAGATGCGCGCAACTGTGAGGCATCGGTAGCGTAACAAAGTAAAAACGACTAAATAATTCACAATTAATCACTTTTGATCAAGACTAAATCAACTCGATTGCTTCACCAGTAACTGGCAACAAAAGTGTCCGTCGTTGCAAAAAATTTTGTATGCAGGCCCAGTATCGGCCCGAAACATTTTGACATACTTAATCCAGAACCCGTCCCGACCCGAAAAGTCCGGCCCGACTTACAACTCTTCCGCAGCCAGCCAAAAACCCAAAAACTTTCCAAAACAGAAGGATCTATCGAGAACTGAACAACGTTACGTTGGAAAAACTTCCGCCACAGTTAATACGACAGATACTAGATCGTCTTGATCTGTTCATTGCGAGTGGAATCACTACATAAGCTCATTTGTTTGCAATAGCTGTAGGTCAACTGCAGTCTTAACTGGCATTAGTAACAACCAAGCTCCATCCACAAAGAGCGGGATATGGTGGAGCGCGAAGATAACGCTTTGTATAGCATGAGAATGGAGCGCGAAAGTTCGGTAGAGAAAATTAACAGTTCGTTCAAACGAGATAATTGTTTGCTAACAATGAGATTTATAAGCCTTGCTACTGAATTCTCGAGCTCAAAGAGTATCTGGAAAAAATAAACGACCTTCCCAAACACCGTGTCGGGCCCAATGCAGTTGCATCAGCTTAAGGGCGGCCCTGCGGAACCCCATTCAATGAATGAAGTGTCTATCCTGCTTCGGTAATGAACCAGATGGGTAGAAATGTCGCATCTATATTTTGGTATGAAATGATCAAAAACTTACTTGCGGAACCCCCGGCAGCTACTCTCGGAACCCCGGTTGAAAAACACTGTCTTACGGATTAATCAAAAATCCAAACATTTTTCAACACGTTGAAAGACTCTAGCGTTTGCGTTTATCAACTACATACGTGAATTAATCGCTTACAAATTAGATGATAACGGGATCCACTTTCTTATACGTGCGAAAGTTTTGTAGAAGGCCTAATTCGGAAGTCAATGCCTCAGAGCAGTGATTCTTAACCTGGGATAAATTTATCCCCAGGGTTAAATTTCATCTTTCTAGGGGGTAAATTTACTGAATTGAAAATTATAGGAAACGTAAATTTTTATAAATCTTTGCAAAATATAATACCCTCGGTTATTAGGCTAGTTAGTTACAGGACAAAACACAAAAGTACATCCAGCAGTGTTTTGTTGGTAGATTGATGAGAGGCTTAATGTCAGGCGTCATAGAGCATTGTTACGAAGTAGGTTTACGGATATATCACATAAACTCGAGATGTTGCACCTTGGATTATGATTCAGAGTATGCTTAGTGATAAGTGTTGTTTTTTCAGATCATCTTTACACCTGTAAGCTACCAGATTAATTTGAGCACCTCATGCGCGCAACACTGTTTCTGTTCACGACTTCATTTGGAGTGTGTACGTAAAAGGAGATTGTGGCTCTTTCTGAGTATAAAATCCACTATTGTGCAATAAATTTCACTGTTTTAGCAATGGTCGGAGTCTAGTGCCATTTTTCTCTTTTTTTTCACAGCATGCTATATACTGGACAGTGGACAGCCTTTTTTGTTCTTTTTGGTGAATGAGTTAGGCATGAGTCAGCAAATGCAGGTTTCAACATTCTCAGTTATTATGTCGAATAAGATAACTTAGCTACAATCATACGTTGACTTAGGGTCGACTACATCATAGCAGATGCTGTTCAAAAACCTCAGTGTATCTTTTTCTCCAAAGTGCCTGGTAATGGTTCGATGAAGCCGTCAATTTTGTAAGCTCCATCCCACACACATATATGACAACCACATAACTGCGCTCAATTTAGTGCTGTAGGAACTCCGTCAGGGTTCGTTTCTGAAACCAATTTAAGGCAGTGTTCTTCAACTGGGGTTCTGGTTGAGTGGCTGCCAGGGTTCCGCTAAAAACAGACCGAAATTGGTTGGGACGAAACTCGCAACCACAGTTCTATGTGGTTGCAGCAATATAGACACTTGGATCATCGCATACGGTTCCATCAGCAACGGAAAACATTTGCGGAAGGTTCCGCTGCAGTAAAAACGTTGAAAAACACTGCGTCAAGGATTGGAAGCATCCTGTCGCATTGCTTTTATAATAGCAAAATAAAAGAAACCGCTTACAATTCGGGAGTGACTTATCAAACCGTACACTATGGATATAATCGAAGAGAGAACAAAAGAAGAAACTTTAGAAAATTTGTTTATCAAACCATGCAATCCGTTGTCTATAAAAGTTATGTCTTTTAGCGGAGGCGGAGGGAAGGGGAAGGCAATTCATAAATGAAGGCAATTCATAGGGAAGGCAATTCATAAAATTTTTTCGTAGGGAAAGGGAAGGCAATTCCGAGGGAAGGCAATTCATAAATGGGAATTCTCACCACCCGCAAACGACATTCAAGTCAATCCTGTTTGGAGAAGCTATTAGATTGAGGCGCCTCAACC
>JGI24158J21664_10006768_pt1 | contig 15141 bp, 8 predicted proteins | sample Ectturendosymbi3_FD_21664 | JGI IMG/M metagenome (IMG submission 21664) | reverse complement strand
CAAGGGGGGTTAGGGTTAACCCCCCCTTGAGCTTGATATTTTACAAAAACTTTATTATCTGCTCAAATGAGATTAACTGTTTTCGCATACTTTTTGCTTGTTAATTTGTCGACGTAATGCAAGTACCACACAATGAATTTGCATGCAAATTTCAAGGAACATTGTAAATGGGCCAAAAAGTAATAATCAGATCTGGGGGAATCTTCGTTATCGTCTGCGTCCAGAAACCATCTCACCACTTTCTGCAGATCTTTCGTCCACTACGCATGTTTAAGATTGTACTCCGCGATAGTTCACTTTATCCGAAACAATTGCCTTTATTTTGTCTGCTAAAGCTGATCAGCGCAAGCACTAAACGCATTGGCTACATTAGCAATTTCTGTAGCATGCTAAAACTGTTGCATGAGCTCGAAAACCGCAGTTGTTAACATAGAAGTATTCAGGAATTTGATCAGGTTGCAGCAGGGAAAAATGAAAACTAAACGTTTGCTGGACCTCCAGGCTCTTAACCAGCTTGTGACACCACACCAGGGGAGGGGCCAAGAGTTTTCTAATAGGGGGACAAATTTTTTAAACTATGTCCAATAGTTTCAAAATACGTCCAACACATTTTTCCTATGGGGGAAAAATTTTTTTAAGCGGACTTTGCCGCCTCTGGTTACGGGCCTGTGGACTTCTATACATCACAAAACTATACATCACAAAAAACAAAAGTTTTATTGCTTACTTTATCCGCATTCTCAATTCTTGTGTAGTTTAGCAAAATTCGATCTCGCAAACCAGGGTGTGCGCCAGCCAGTCCAGCCACACACCTTCAATGCTCAACTGCTCGTATTTGACGAGACCTTGGCGCAGCCTCATTTTGCTGTTGTAAATGGCTCTGACGTAATGATGAGCGTGTTTTACTCCCCTGTTTTAACGCGCAGCCTGATATTTTTGCACTTATGCACTGCTGTGTTGTGGCGTTGAATTTGTTTTTCTCCGATAGCCTAACTTGTAGCGCTGATAGTTTATATTCAGTGCAATGACACATAAAATAAGGGGAGTGGATGTAGAAAAATATGCATACTATGTCAAAAAACTTCGCCAAAACATTGGTTTGGAAACATGGACATGACGTCAAATTGTGACGTCACAAACAGCGCACACCAAATACAAATGACCGCCATTTGACCTTGAACTAAACACCCCCCATGAAAATTTTCTGCATACGCCACTGGTTCAGGCAATGCAAAGATACATTAAAAGTCAGGGTATCACAAAAATACGAACCAGGAAGAAGCACAAGTCTTTCCATTATTACCGACCCAGTAAAAAATATTTGTGTTCATGGAAAAGTTAAGTAAACATTCTGAAGCAGTAGCACAGCCAATCATTTTGTTTGGACAGTCAATGACATCGTTAGTCACTGACAGCATCTTTGGTCCAACTGTTCCTTCCTTTAGTATGCAAAAGTTAAAAAATTGATAGAAAACCGCCAGTAATCTTAGCAAGTTTGTTTCGTGGGCCCATGGCTTTTTCGACCTCATTCCGACTGCGATACTGTTTTGATGCCTTGTCAGAACCAGACCTACTTGAACATATAATAGTAGCAGCACAGAAGTCCGTAAATCATCTCATGAAGACAGCCATGCTGTAGTAGCAGGCCTGCAACCAGCTTGGGATACCAGGATGATGCAAAGATTTTTCTGAGGGGGACCAATTACATGTACAATAGTTTTACACTGTGTTCAACACTTTTTCCACGGAAGGCAAAAAATTTTTCAAGGGGACTTGTGTCCCCCATAGTTCGCTCCTGTTCAGTAGAACCAAAAAAGAGCTGTGCGCTTTTGCAATCAGTTGCACAAATAAAAGTTTTTTTCATATATTGGGCAGGTGCTGAAAATAGGCGTGAATAGCTATTTACAGGAAAGGTTTCATAAATAGCATCTCAGCAGTGTTGAATGTAGTTTTATTGAGCCGAACATAAAAGATATTCATGTGGACTCCTATCTCCCTCTTGTCACGTCAAGTTCAAAAGGTTTGGCATTAAAACGTTTGCTGTGAACATTCACTGGATGTATGCATTGATGATTTATTTTCTTCAGATGTATGAAAACATACCTTGTTGTAGTATTGTTCAATTTTCAGGATTGATCTTTGAAATAACATTTCGCTTTGATTCACCTTCAAATATTTAATCCGAAGATCTACTTTCCATAAATTGGTAAAAGCCAGTGATAATAAACCCTTTAATGTGTTTCAGTTAGCTGCTTGAAGTTTCGTTAGTTCGATTTTTAATGTAAGGAATGGTGCACATAAACCATGCAGCAATGGACCAACAGTTTCTCACAGTTTTAAGCATGGTTCATTGATCCCTCAAGCCGGTTCATGGGTCCCGATGCATGGGGACCCTTGATCCACTTGGATGACGAATGAAATAATCCATGTCACTTTCAAGATTACAGGTAATTGCTCCATAAATTCCCACAGAGCATGCCACAACCCCAAGACACTTACTGAAAAATTTGACGAAAAATATTGCACCGTGTTGTAGCTACCCTCGATATCATAAAAAGTGGGTCGGTGCCGACTTTCCCCTATGCTTTTTCTCGTTCTCTCATGCTACTGATATCGAACGTTCATTCAGACTTATNGTGCAACTTTACCGTTTAATCCACATCGAAAAATGGAAAAAAATTTTTCACCAATTTGTTCTTCAAGTCAAATAACGTATAACCTATGTGGAAGCGGAAGACTTTTCGCGCTTCCGCTTCCACATAAAAAGGACCGCTTCCACCACTTCCAGCTTCCGCATCCCTGCTTAAAACGCAGCCACTCAGCCCCTCATAAAACCTCAAAATACAGCTGTAAAACCAATAAGACTAACTAACCATATCTCCTTGGAAAAATCTTTTCAGCATTTAAACACTATATGTGCTTTTCCAAACTTCGTAAATTCTCAGCAGGTAAATTCATGCACTCCTATTATAACAAACAGCTTCCAAACCATTTTGATGANTATTTTATTCCAATCTGCTCCGATTATCCTTGCTCCACAAGACTGTTCACTTCTAACAACTTGTTTTTACCTGGTTTTGCTCATCTTCAGGAAAATGTTCCCTTACATTGATCAACCCTAATGATCTTCAATACCAGACTCAAAAGTCTTCCGCTACCTATACCTTCAAATGACAACTTAAGAATCACCTATCACATGAAAAAGATACATAATAATGTATGTTAGCAACATTTCACGTTCTGATTACTGTATTTACTCGATTGTAAGCCACACGAAATGGTTCACCATAATCCCTCCTGTGATGGATGTGCACATGATGCTGAAGAGAGAAAGATAATGCAAAAAGAGGGTTTGGTCAACAAAACATAGCCAAGGAAAAACTTGGCATCATCTAGACATTTTAATAAGCTAAATGAAAAAATATAAGCCACACTTGATTGTAAACCACATGAAATGATGAAAAAAAAACTTTATTAAGCCGCGGCTTACAATCAAGGAAATATGGTACATGGAAAAAATGCTATTTTTACTGGTTTTAGTTGGTAATTTGAATATTGTAAGTTGTTGTGCCGTATGTATCTTTACTCCTATAATTTGTCATTCTTTCCTGTGCTCATCCCATTTTTTACATAAAATTACACTAGTTTTTTCCTTAGTATTTTTATGCCTTTTGACACTTCAATTATTTTTTTTATTTTTCATTCTGTGTTTAACAATTTTTAGACCACAGCCAATTTCCTCAATTAAGCTAGATCCAAACATTACACTCCATAGTTTTTTATTTATTATTTTTGTGCTTTTTATCACTTCAATTATTTCTCTTATTTTTCATTCTGTGTGTAACAATTTTTGGACCACACCCAATTTCCTCAATTAAACTAGATCCATTCTTTTGTGTACATAGGCATGCATTCTTCATCTGCAATTTTTCCTTTCCATGTTATGTGTTTGTTTGCTTGTCATTGTAAATGTGCCTATTTTTCAACTGTTGTTTTCTAATACTCGCAAAAAATGTTTTAAACTGGATTGGTTGAATAGATAGCCTACGTAGTCTTTTACTAATCCTATGTGACACAGTGAAAATCTTTCTTAACATTGATGAATTCACTTGCCATTTTATTTTTATTTGTCTATTTTCTACTGACAATTGGTTACTTCTTTCTATGATGGCTTTCTGTTTTGTTTTTGGTTAAGTGAATCATATGAAACAACCAATCAAGTGTGAGAAACTGTGTATCACTGCTTTTCTTGCAGATACAGGCATTAAGTTTTGTCATCTGAAGAAGATTTTCATATCCATTATTGAGTTAATATTCTGATTGTGATCATGTTCCTCATCTTGCCCCATACAATAGAGGTTAATTTTGGTTCATATTTGATCTGTCTTCTAATATTTTCATGACTTCAACCATCTCTGCATATCCATTGCTGCAATTTGTCAGGAACACAGTCCTTAAATTGTTCATTTGTTTATCCAACATAGGGTGCAGGAAACATTGGACATAAACCTATTGCAACATGCTGCATCTGAATCACACATGACTTCTTGACACATACCACACTTTAATTTGTGTTTTTCACCTTGGTATGCGTTAGTGTGCTAGTGGACATTACTTTTCAGTCATTAATCAATCACACTAGATATTTTATTTGTGAAATGTTTCTCCTTCAGTCATTTTGCAATCGACTTGCAAGGAATAACTATATGCTCAATGTATATCAGTGGTGGAGTCTTGAGACTCGGTCTTGAAGTCTCAAGATCCATTTTTATGAGTCTCAGTCTTTGAGGCAGGGGTGGCCAACACTTTTTCACTCAAGGGCTGAATTTGTGACTGCTTGGCCACTGGAGTGCCAGACACAGTGCGATTTATGTGTTAGGCAGCAGCTAATGCTGTTGCACTGCTGTGCACACTTCGGAAAAGTGGTGCTTAAAAAATGCACAAGGTGCTGGGAAGGCCGCATTCAGCCCGTGGGCTGTAGTTTGGGTGCCCTTGCTCTAAGGTTTCACATCTTGTCTCAGTCTAAAACCTACTATATTGAGACTCTGAATATACAAAGATATCAGCTTAGTAAAGCTTACTTTAATTCAACCTGTTTTTGTCTGCTGTATCTGCACTTACAAAGAAAACAAAATATAAGGCTGAAAAATGTTCTGCTTGGAAGTTCTGATAACGTTTGTTACAAATTTTCTAGAAAAATTTTGGAAAAACTGACAAACTTTTAAGTCCCAGTTTCAAACTTTCAGTTCTCGGTCTTCGATTTTTTGATGAGGTCTCAGTCTCAAAGCTTTAACCAGGTATCCATCTTAAGGTTTTGGTCTCGACGATATCACTGATGGGTGTGTGGGGAGAGTTAGTACCATTTCTTCTGCGCAACTGTATGGATCATCTTGCCAGCATCCCTGTTTGGGTGCATCGTTTCTTATCATGTGTCACATTGCCCTATTTCATTCACTGTGATGTATTTTCTCATGAGTTCCTCTAGGGCATAGGTTCCCAACCAGGGTTTCCCGGACCCCTGGTTGTCCAAAAGAAGATTTTAGGTGTTCTACACAAATTTTCAATGTTGAGAGTTAGTATGTTTTTGGATGTACTTTTTTTCAAAAGAACAGAATTTATCAAAGATTGCCAGTGTCATTACTCAAAAGAACATTATCTGGCCTAATTATCGCAACTAATGTTACTAATTTAACATATTTAAATGGCTAATGTACTGTATTGCTATTTCTGCTTCATGATGTGGTTACCACACTGAAGATGGCTGGTCATGTTATTGTAAGCGCATTGTGATGTTTTAGCTAAATGTTTATGGTGCAACTATGGTGAGATTGCTGTTTGATGCTCCAGAAATCAAAATTCTGGTGTTCAACCATGCAAAGTTACCATAAATTGAGTACAAAAACACTGTCCATTATGTGCCTTTTGCTATAACACATTTGCGCGAATCTGGATTTTCCTATCTCTTCCTTCAAAAAACAAGCATCAGGACCGTTTGATCCCCTTGAACACACAATTTGTGTGTGGCTCTGAGTAAATGTGTACCATGTTATGGGAAATTTCAGACAAACAGCAACAAACAATCACTAGGTTTGTTTCTAGTGAGCAGTAAAGTATAAAATTTAAACAGTATGACTGAGTGTTTTCTGTTGTGTTGTCAGCATGTACTATAAGTATTACTTTTAAAAATGAAGATACTTGCAAAATCAGACTTTTGTGATTTGTACACTTTTGAAACGAGGGGTTGCGAATGTCACTTTATTTTCATGAAAGGGGTGCCGACTTCAAAAACGTTGGGAACCTATGCTCCAGGGCATAGGTTCTCAAAGTGCTCTGTATGGAGCCTCAGGGCTCCGCAAGCTATTTGTTTTTGTTTTTATTTTTAGAAATTTATTGTGGGGCTCCGTAAATTATGGCCAATCTCTTCATGGGCTCCATAACACAAAGTTTGAGAACCCCTGCTCTAGGGAAGGGGTGTACAACCTTTTGCTATTGCCGGCCGCATTACTTTTATTTATATGAAGTATGGCGGCCAATGAGTTTGAGTTATATTTATTAGATACGTTTAATTAAAGAATAGGTTTCATCCGGTATATGTCATTTACTTGTGCCTAAAAGTATGATCAAGTATCAAACATTTTAACGAATTCATTAAAAGAAAAGTTTGGTCGACTGATTCGTGTCAACTGATTTTCTTGCCTTGCGTTTGTTTTACTTCAATATACGCCAGCATGGCCACCTAATCTTATATTTTAAATTAAGTGTTGATGGTCACAAACTTCATTAGTGAAGGCTGCAGGTTGTGCACCGTTGCTCTAGGGTCACCTGACATGACAACCACTCTGGTTTTCCAGTGTCTGTTTATTTTGGAAATGTGGACACATATATCCCTTTATTGCCAATAATATACTACTATATCTCAGGTGATATTACTGCTAACATACTGAAGAAGTTTTCTGGAAATATCAGCTGAGATTCAGCAAAAACAATGCAAAAAGGAGAAATATATATTTTTATTTGTATAAGGTAGTGAAGGATAGATGTGTAAGCACTGTTAACTGGAATGTAAAAATTAAAAACTGATTATGATAAGTGCAGTTGTAATCAGCATAAACAGAGCAAGTCTTTCTGACGAAACACATCCTTTCACAGATGAGAGTTGGACACTAAGATCTTACAGAACATTCATTTTGTCTACTAGATAGGCATCATTAGCTCTTATTCAAATAGAATCATAAACATACCACTGTTCTAAAAACCTCTGATAATAAACTTGTGTGTATGTGGTAGCCTATTACAATTATTCTACTGTAGAAACCAGCATTTGTGTTGCAACATTTGTATATATCCCATTATTTTTATGGTCATTATGTTTATTTTGCTGCAGTAGTGGAATTTCATCCTTGTATTGTTACAGAATAAAGCAGTGCATAGACCTTTCTTTCTTCTACCACTTCTATACAAGCCTACATTGGGATTGCCTGCTGCAGCTGTATTGATGTAAGTCCAACTCTTAATGTCTTAAATCAGGGGTGAAAAAATGCAGTCGGACACTCACACCATGTAGCCAAAACCTTGGAAGTGCGCGAACAGGATTTGCAGCAATGTAGCAGTGCATATAGCGAATAACATTATGGAATGCTTCAGATGGGCAGAGGCATACACATAATTAAAAGAGGATAGTCAACTTGATTTTGTCTGTACATGTGAAAGAGGATAGCCAAAATCATTCTTGTCTGTAAATATGAAAGAAGATAGCCAACCATAATTTTGTCTGTAAATAAGTAGAGGTAAGAAAAAAATTGATAATTTTTTCCTGAAGTGTTTACATTTTATACTTTATGCATATGAATTCTATATGGCAAAGCTTATGTGTGTGCACTAATACAAATTTGTGCGCACCACTAAACTTCACAGAAAAATTTGCCCAATGTCTTAAATCATAAAACCAGTGGCAGTGCCTAAAATCTTGGTGCTGTTGTGTTGTAGATACGGTAAAAAATTTGATTATAGCTTCTTTGTGACTTATTCCACATGCAGTATATCAATCATTCATCACCAACATACTTTTCTTCGTTTATGAAAAATATGATTTTGGGTTTATCTTTTGTGCTTTTAAAATCTAAAGCGTTCCTAATGTGTAATCAATATTAGGGACTGTGACCAGTAAATGTAGGATTGAACCAGGCAGGTAAGATAGAAACCTTCAATAAATCATTTGCTTGAAATTCAGCTGAGGTGCATTATGTATGTACAATAAATATGCTCAAATATTCTGATTTTTTTGAAAGCAAGAACTCTTTTTTGCCATTATATATGATGTTGCTCTATTTCAGTTTTTTGTGTGGCAGATCTTTCAGTTTGTTTTTCAATTGCGAGCTGATGTCTTTATGGGCTGCAGAAAATTTTTTGTGATGTCGCTGCCTGGTACAGCCCTATGCATATTTATGCATCTGAAAAATAATTTTTTGTACCAACCATAATCTTATGGTCTTGTATGTTTATGCAATATATATACATACACTGTGAAGAGAAAAAATCAAATTTTTGAGTGAAACTGCTTGTTCACTGTGGAAGGGAGAGTACTAGAGGGCAAATCATTTCTAACTTGTTCGTGTTTGAGTGAGGAGCTTGTTGCAGGGCGTCTGATTGTTGTTGAAAAATTTTGGAATGTTAAAGGCAGGGTGTGGGCCATTTTGCATTGCCTTTAGATGTTTTGATATTGCCCAGCAAGTTAAATGATGTGTCCGGGAAGCCACAGTGTGGTGAGGAGTTTTTTGCAATGTTTGAGTGTTCATGCGCGTTGCAGGACAAGAAAACTTTGTGTATAAGTGATTGCTTGCATAATGAAAGAAATGATGAAGCTAATGAAATTTTTGGTAAGTAATGTATGGAGTTGCCGTAGATACTTATTGCGAACAATATAGCTATAATTATGTATTCAATAATTGCGGCTACTTTGTTTGCAATAATGACATACAAAACACAATTATGTATTCAAAACACAATTTGTATTTGTTATTCAAAGCACAATTTGTATAATTATGTATGCAAAACACAATTTGTACAAAACATAATTACGTATTTCAATACAAAACACAATTATGTAGTCAAAAATTGTGGCTATATTGTTGGCAATAATGACATCTTGTATTGCATTTAGTTGCTTTCATTTCAATTAGCGACTTAGTTGACAGTCAACAATAAGGAAAATTGTCAAAAACTTCCTGGTATCCAGATTTCTTTTTCTTGCTAACCACCCGATTTTAAATATGTTACAAAAGTTGCATTGACCTTAAAGATGGAAAAACAATGGTTTTCTCAATGGAGTTGATGACAAATAAATATATACACAATTTTTAAACCAAATAAGCATAATTGGTATGTCAGTTTTCAGTTGACAAATCTGTGTATGGAATTTTTGAAACAGAAAATGTAATTAATGATTGTTTTGTTGATATTAATCAAATTGAATTTTGCTTTTCTGTCGGCTGTTACAAATTTACATGCTGTAAAAAGTAGTGGTTTGTCAAAAAGTATTGATCATTTTATGCACAGCCTATGAACATGATGTTGAGTGTGTTTAAAGTTTTGAAAAAGTTGTGCATTGATTTGTTGCAAGTTTTTAAAAAATCTGTGAATTGTGCAAAACCTTTTCAAGTTGTTTTATTTGCTAAAAAGGTGTTTCAATTTGTGTTTCATTTCAGCAACATTTTCCCAGAATGGTTCTTACCTCAGACTGCTTGTTCATTGAAGCAAAGGCAAAGATTTCATAGACGACTCCAAACAAAGAGAGCTCGTGCATACACCAGTTTAATGGACCACATGAACCATCACAGATCTAGCAGTCACGATCATGTTGTTCATTCTGTTTTGCAGGATGTCTTTGAAACAGTAAGAAATGCTGTAGGCTTCGTTAGCAATAAACGTTTGGTAGTTCTTCGGCGCCACTTTTCTTGCAGAGCTTGGCAATCCTATATCTTGCCAGGCGATTGAGCTAGACGGATTCAGCAAGTCTTGTAGTCAAAATCGAAAAAAAATTTTTCGTTTTGGGTTTGAGCTTTTCTGGGGGGAACGACACAAGTAGGGGTCTTTTGGGGTTATTTTGGCCATCTTTGCCTGGCCCTGGGCGCCGTCTCATGGGCCATTTTTTGGACTCAAGGTTTAGTTGAAAACTAGGTCAAAATCCGCGTCTGAAGAGCCTTTGATTAACTTTCTAGCATATCGGGAACGAAAATTATGGCTCATAAACCAAAAATTGACCAAAATTTTGCTCCCTCAAAGTTACTCTTGGGGGCATTCCACCGCAGGCAATAATTCGCCATCAGATTGAGCTAGAGAGCTGTTCAAACCTTCTGAAGACTCGTGAAGGTATGTAGCTTGCAATAAAAAAAAATTTTAGTTTAGGATGTTTGTTTTTTTTAACGCTTATATATTGATAGGAAAAAATAACATATATTGATTTATGTTATTTTTTGCTGACGTCAGCATTTTGGCCGGCCTCCCTTGAAGACCCGCAGGAGCCATTAAAATGACAAAAATTTTTTTTTAGTTTAGCTGTTGTTTGGTTACTATTCGGGACTTTGAAGGGTCCGAACGGGTTTTTAGCGTTCCTGGTTCCAAGATTAGGGCCAAAAAAACCTCAAAATTAATTTGGGAAATCCCCCAAAGGTATTGAGAAAAGCCCCTTACCAATTAGTTGTTTTTTGGCCTAACTTTTGAACCAGAAGCGGTTGAAACTCAATCAAGGGCTCTGAAAACACATATTCTGCCCTAGAATCAAAAAAGACTACGAGCCAAAATATTGGCGCGCGGGATCGGATGATGACGTCATATAATTAACCAAAAAACATGCCCCTGTCATGATCCCATTGGCCCAAAACCCTCCAACCAAATTCAAAAAATTTTTTTTTCTAAACTACACAACGCCACTAGTCATTACGGGGTTTGAACAGCTCTCTAGCTCAATCTGCTGCGGAGTTATGGCTGGCCAAAGTTTGTCCTAAAAGGGCAAATTATGCCTTTTCTGAAAAGTTTTGAATTGGGCCAAAAACTGGGTTTTTGACCCATAATTTCGGCTACAGATATGCTAGCAAGTCAATCCAGGGCTCTACAGACGCGGATTTTCAAGTCAAGTCAATCCAGGGCTCTATAGACGCTGATTTTGACCTAGTTTTCAACAAAACTTTGAGCCAAAAGAGTGGGTTAAAGGGCTGGGGCCCAGGGCCAGCCAAAATTTCCAAAACATGCCTTCTTTGTGCCATCACCTCCAGAAATCCCCCACCGAAAACGAAAAACGTTTTTTTAGATTTTGATCTCAAGACTTGCTGAATTCGTGGATGGTTTGGATAGCTCTCTAGCTCAATCGCCTGGTGAGTTTTAGGATTGCAAAGCTCTCCAAGATTTGGGGCTTTTGCGGGACTGAAAGGGTTATTATATTGTCCCTTTCTCGTGTCATCGAACAACTAATAACTTGTTTGCATAACTGAAGGAAGTAGACAGAATTTTTAATTCGTTTTGCGTTGTGAAGCAAGTACATCATTTCAAGACTGCAAAGTCAGGTTGATATCTTCGCTGTAGTATGCTTGAAAACAAAGAAAAAATAAACAAAAATAAGAAGCATCCTAAGAAATTGAAGACTTTCATGGAGCAGCGTTGCATAGCTTCATATTCGCGAAAATGTGCTGGCAAGACGCTATGGTCGTAGTCACTACAGTCATAGAAAATGTAGTAGAGCACAAAATGGCGCCTCCAGGTTTGAACCCCTGGGTGAAATAAAAACTTCTTTTGTTTAATTTTCAGCATACTGAATAGTTAGTTTTCATCTCCTTCGAAATACTTGGTAAGTGGAAACTCAACTGACAGTATATTCAGATAGACCAGTCGTTGTAATGAAGTTTCTAGAAGTGTTCACGAAATGATACGGGTTCAGCGGGAAAGTTTATATTGATCCTGAACAAAACTGTGTATTGATCTGTTTCAAGAATACATTTTTGTCTTCCAATATCGAGAAATTCTCAATTTTTATGTGCACTCAGTGGTTTCAGGTGTTCCCATTGGTAGTTGAAGGTACAAGTTAAATCATTTCTTTAACAACCTCAATTCTGGCTCCAAAATCGTTGAGCCATCACTACGTGTGCTTTGTGTTCCGTTCGCAACGTGTTGTACAGAACTTCGTTTTTCATTTCTTATGTAGGCCTACAGTTAGTGGAGTCTTGTTCTGAAAATTTCTTAACTTTGCCGCCTTTTCATCCTGTGTGTTTGAGGATTTATTTCAAGTGGTGCACTGTTTTTTCGGTAATGTTTTTATCGCACCAACCATCATCACATTATGTTTTGGCCAACCAGGTTTTAGAGCAAACCATATTTGTATGTTTGATGCTGCAGATTGCCTAACATCTCGTAGCGCTGGACTCAATGGCGAAGCCTGCTCACCTGTTTTATTGCAGTAATGATAATCGTATTTGGTTGCGGACTCGTGGTCCTTATCACAGAAGGAATCATAGACACAAGAGCACGAAATATCGTTAGCCATACAGCAATGCATTACGGAGTCGGTGTTTGCACATGACCAACATTGAGAGGAGCAAAATACTTTGTCATCACCACAACTGCATCCTCGTTCACAAGAGCACAAAAAATGGTTAGCCATACAGCAACACTTTACAGAATCGGTGTTTCCACATAACCAACCTTTCGAGAAGCAAACCATTTTAACAGCGCTTGTTTTTGTATGCTTGGTTTATATACATTGCACACACATTTTCTTTTTACTACACAAAAGCAATGCTGATGAGACGTGAACACCGAAACAATGCACAAAGAACTAATGCAGTTGGTCTCCATCATTCGGTCTCCATCATGAATAATTCAGGAAAAAGCAAGACATGTGAAAAGCATCAGAAATTTGAGGAGAACGAATAAAAAAGTTGGATGAAGATGCATCGTATAAAAAATCGATACAAATTGTTTCTTAGCAAGGCATCGAAGGCCCTGACACAATAGCTAACCTGGTGTGGGCGAACATTTTAAATTCTGGGTTGTATCAGTAATGCATAATTCGGTAGACATAGCTATACGCAGCATGTAAGCGCTTCATACTAATCTGTATATATTTGCTCCACGATTGGCAAGCATTCACTGGCATGCAATAGGCACGAAATAGAGTGTTACTTTTGCTGCAGGAGAGCACTGATCAAAAGTGTCTGAGTGTTTCACTTGTCTCTGAATATCATCATCATCCTTCAGTGATGCATTTATCCACACACCAAGGTATTTCACTTTGTCAAAAAATTGCACACGTACATCATTTAGAAAAACATTTGATTGAGCAGGATTATGGGGCGCCGTTCGTAAAAAATTTATATCGGACATATTTAGCAAAAACACTGCTATCTCTGCGCATATATAGCTATCTCTCTGCGTAGAGATACTGTAGCTCTGTGCGCATGTAGCTATCTCTGCGCAGAGATAGCTATCTCTGCACATATTTAGTTATCTCTGTGCAAAGATAGCTATCTCTGCACATGTTCAGCTATCTCTGCGCAGATTTAAGTACCTCTATGCAGAGATAGCTATCTCTGCAGATTTAGCTATCTCTGCACAGATTTAGCTATCTCTGCACAGATTTAGCTATCTCTGCACAGATTTAGCTATCTCTGCACAGATTTAGCTATCTCTGTGAAGATTTAGCTATCTCTGCGAAGATTTAGCTATCTCTGCGCAGATTTAGCTATCTCTGCACATAATTAGCTATATCTGCGCGGAGATAGCTCAATCTGCATGCATATATAGAGCTGAAGCGTGTCGGAGGAAAGCATGGTATAAAAGAGAATGCTCTCACAGAAAGAGCGCGTTGAAAGCGGAGAGCTCGCTTGGAAACGAGAACTGTATTGTAAAGAGAAAACGCTGTCAGAGAAAAAGCGCATCGAATGAACTGGTCGGTTAGGCCTTATTGCCCGAAAATAACGTCGGCAAAACACCATATAACTTTAGCACTTGCAGCATTATCACAGTAAACTCTACTGCTTCGAGATTCAAAGAAACGAAAGAATGCATACGTTTGTATATGTAATAAGCTGCAGTATTTACTAATACTTAAAATAAACAGCATTCCTGCACTGAAGTGCGAAGTTCAGGTGCGAGGTTTAAAGCAACTCAAGCTGCAAGCATGAGGTGCAATGCGTACAGAGCATACGCATTGCACTTAACTAGCATTCCTGCACTGAAATACAAAGCTTGTAAGCTGTGGTTACTCGCCGGTTTGAAGTTTAACTATCTTACCACAAAAATTGTACGACGGATTGGAGATTTAACACAATGTTGGCTATAACCTAACTACGATCCTTGCTCTACAATGTTAAGTTTGCAAACTGTGGTGTCTCGTTGTTGTGAAGTTAGCCTATCACAAATGACTGTACGAGCTGGAGATTTGAAACAGCGTAGCCTGTAGTAGCCTACCTGCATACATTTAACCCAGGTGTGTGCAGGCGTGTGCCTGCACACAGAATCATCAAGCCGGCAAATACAATAATTTTGTTTGTACTGAAGAGAGAGCAACAATTACAGGCTCTAGCTTTGCAGCCGGCTGTGTGAGGAATCTCCTGCCTCGTTCTGCTTCCATCTTCTTGCAATGATTCAAGCTTGTACTCATCATTCAGCAATAATTGTAAAGCGACAGCAGTGACCCACACGAAGCCTTAACAACGTCTTCATCAATGATTTCCCATTGCCTTGCCAGCAAAAAAAGATCGGTTGTGCCACTCCTCAGTAATCAGATGAGCATCCAGTTTTTCACTAGCGCTTTTGCAACAAAGTTTTACAAATGGTGGGTTTAGTTCAAAATAGAGGCTGGGAAATACACTAAAAACAAATTTTGAAACCTCTCTCTTCAGTACAAACAAAATTTTATATTTGCCGGCTTGATGATTCTGGGCACACGCCTGCACACCCCTGGTTAAATGTATGCAGGTAGGCTACTACAGGCTACGCTGTTTCAAATCTCCAACTCGTACAGTCATCTGTGATAGACTAACTTCACAACAACGAGATACCACAGTTTGCAAACTTAACATTGTAGAGCAGGGATCGTAGTTATGTTATAGCCAACATTGTGTTAAATCTCCAATCCGTCGTACAATGTTT
>JGI24158J21664_10006765_pt1 | contig 15146 bp, 9 predicted proteins | sample Ectturendosymbi3_FD_21664 | JGI IMG/M metagenome (IMG submission 21664) | reverse complement strand
GCTGTGTGTCCCCTTTAAAATCCTCGAGAGACTCATCTACGCTCGTGTCGAAACAATCACCGACCCACTGCTCCCACAGGAGCAGGCGGGCTTCCGAAACAGGAGGTCGGCCGTAGATCAGGTTACCCTGTTGACACAGGACATCGAGGATAGCTTTTCAGCTAAAAAGAACGCCCGAGCTGTGTTTTTCGACCTCACAGCAGCCTACGACACCGTATGGCACCGCGGCCTCACCTGCAAGCTGCTGCGAATGTTGCCTGACAGACACATGGTCCACATGATCATGAAGATGGTTAGCAATCGCAGCTTTACCCTTACCACCAGAAATGGCCAAAGGAGCAGGTTACGACGCCTCAAGAACGGCGTCCCACAGGGATCTGTCCTGGCGCCCCTACTGTTCAACATCTACATATCCGACCTGCAAACCACCATCTCCAGAAAGTATGCACATGCTGCCAACCTAGCAATCATGCATGCTGATGGAGATTGGCTGGCAGTGGACCTCCCCACGGACTACACGGCCTGACGGTTCTGGACGATGAGACAACCGAATGGCTGCTCAACACCTGCCCCGATATCTAGGCGGGCTAGCAATGGACAAAACTCGCTCAAACGAAAGAAGAAGAAGCTCTTTTGAAAGTTTTAAAAGTTTTAGTTGGGAGTCTTCCACAAATATAAAAGGTATTATTCTGCAGAAAAATGATATTTTCGATTTTGATTTGTAGATTTTCCTTTCACACAATCTTTAGTCATGTTTAGCGCTAATCGATTTAGACTGTTTTGCTTGAAAGTTGTCTGTGCCAACGAGCAAATCGCAGCTCTCGGGTCAGTTTTGGCCTGTGGTGCCAAAAGCGATGGCTCACAAAGACTCCTTGAAAATTGCAATCGAAGTCAAATTGAATAACTCCGTAAATGACTCGAATCGTCAAATGCAATGAGAGTGTTGCGCAACAATGAGGGTGTTGCGCACAAAAGAAGCAGAAAATTTAAAAAAGCGCTCTGTGCACACTGTGAGATCGTTTTTTCATTCATCCGGAATCGAACATGAAAGACGACGGGTAGAAACGCTCTAGTCCTGCGGGTCACACGACCAATGACATTAAGCTGCAAAGATTCACACTCTCGCAGTTAATAAACGCGGCCTGCCAAGGCAATAATCTTGCTGCAAAAGAGTTGTTTGTGGAAAGCACCTTTGTAATCTACATACTTTCATTTACCGGGCTTTCAAGTGCGTGCACGTCAAGATTGTTGGAACGTTGCTGTTTGCTCCCATAAACGGGACTCAGTTTTCATAGCTAACAGCGCGAATAATATCTTCGAAAGAACCTTATCCATGTGAACAAGTTATGCAGACTAAATTAGCAATGTCATTTTGTAGAAGAACGACAGAACCGATGAAACGAGGAGCTAAGTGGGGAAACAAAACAGCGATGGCCAGCAACAAGAGAAAGGGCCTGTGGATGGGCTCAGACACCATTTTCGGGCAACGTTTACTATACTTTTGACCACCGCTGTGCTAGCACTTGCACACTTAACAGTCTTGTGCATTCTAGCATTGCGCAAAGAAGGAGCTACGTATGTGCTGGTCAAACGTATTGTAAAAAACGTTTAGATGAGTTCCAAATACTTCCAACTTCTACAATTTCAATAACCATATTTAGTGCACCCCTTGCAGTAAGTTTCACATTTTGCAGCTTCATATTAATTGGTATGAAAACCAAAGTGAATTAGAAGTAGCACTCTTTATACAATACAAGAGAAGCACATATTATCTCATAACTTGGCATATGAATGTATTTGAAACTTGCTCAATGAAATTGCAATAAATACAGCGAAAATCATTTACCTTTATTTGCCACTTCTAATGCAACTTCAAAATTGAAGAGAGCTGGTGGTTCATCCATATTCCGAAATAGAAAGCAAGAGTGTTACAAAGAAAATTGAATTAGAACACCAAGCCTATCAACAGAAAGCTTTTCCAAAGCACGTCAGCTGAAAAAAGTCAAACAATTTAAGGTTTATTTCAAAAGTTCACAAAACTTTGAAAACTTTATGAGATGCAAATGCTCTATATAAGATGCTTATGCTGTGTATAGATACAAAACTTTCATCAAATTACCCAATCCATCATAAATGCAATCCCATCGGGTGCTTCCTTTAAGAAGCACATAGATATGAACGTGTTCATATAAATATGCATATGATTGTGCTGTTCTGCACACAAACATTTTGATTCCCTTCAGTTTTTTGACCAGTGCTCTTGGAAGCTTTTTTGAAAACCTTCTGACTAAAACTTTTGCTTCAATTGGCTGTCAGGTGACACATATTTTATGAAAGAATGCTCATAAACATCACAAAGAGCCTAAAGCTCCACTTTCACAAAGAGCCTAATCTCCAGTTTACAACTTAAAATGAACAAAAGCTTTACAAGCATACAGGTACATGGAAAGTATTAATTAGGCCCCTAAAACAAAAAAGTAGCATAAAATACTTATAAGTTCAGCCTTGAAACATATGCTAGACATTTGAAAAGCTGCAAACAGAAATGGAGGTTGAAGATCTACAGCTAGAAAACTTACTGTTGAACAACAAAAACTTGTACTCATGCATAACATTGTAACCTCATTGAATATACTTAGTAGCAGAACCATGAGGTGTGGTGGTGAGCAGGTTAGATTATTCAAGATTGCATGAATGAACTGACTTGATCCTCATGCTTGCACACAATCCACAATAAACCAACAAGTGATTTAAAGCAGTCATTTGCAATTACACCAATGCATTATTGTTGTCAACCACATTGCTTTATGACTACACTAGCCACATTGAAATATACTTGCCTTTTGATGATGATACTATGGTTCAAAAGACAAGACAGAAAGCTGATATCATTAACTGATATCATCAAAAAAGGCTAAAAAACAGTGTTGTGTATGTGAATCAGTTTAGGTGCTGACATAAATATGTTTATAGATCAAACTTTCTCAAGTCTTTGGTTTAGGCAATTTATTTACAAACTGCAGTAATTCTACCTGCAAAAACTTCAAAGGTATCCCAATACTGCCACAAAAGTACTGAAAGGCAAATGATGGTGAACAGGTTTATTGTGACCCACTATGCCATACACACTGGTCTTGAAGGTAACCTGTAAATGATTTTTTGGGCCAAAAATAACATGAAATCGAAAGAAGCAGCCATTTAGGATTTCCTAAATTGGCCTTTAGGACATATGTCACTTGAAAATCTCTTTAGGGCAAAGTAACTTCCAAAAATATATCAATGGTTTTTTAAAGTTTGTGTAACAATCCAACTAACTGCATGTGTTCTCAGGAACAAAGATCAGTTTCCAACTCATTACAGGTCCAGTCTGAAAACAAACTGTTTAAAAATAAACAGTTTTGTCCACATTTACACAGCAAACAGAAACACGGTGTATGTTTCGACTTATTTCATTTGTGATGTTCATAATAAAAAACAAAAAATAAATGCATGTTACAAATATTAATCAAAAAACGTATTTTGAAAATAAAGCATTATGGTACTTTTGCCTATATTTTTGCCAAGAAGTTGATGAAAATATGGTATTGTGCTAATATCAGCATTCACCTTCAGTCTGAAGCAATTTCCAAACAATGGGTAAAGTGCAAAATTCCAAATTCAACAAGATAAACAATGACTCAACAAAAATGAATCACTTTTTAAGTTGTCTGCACACATATTAGGTCAGTCAACCTGAGTCTGGAAGAATGAAAAAAGCATGGTGCATTTGAGCTGGAAGATCTTAAAATATAAAGTAAACTGCTAAATATCAAGCTACTTGATCAACAAAAATATTGAAGAAAAATTAAAACAAAATCAATGCAATCTAGGTTTTTTTCAATCATTTTTCCATCATGTAGACTGAATTTTTTCTTAATTGCCGAAAAACTTAGTCAATTTGGTCAGGAATATAGACTAATGAATGGTGTCATGGCACGTTTCAATACTACTATGGTAAAAATGACCAAACTGTCTCAACAAAAAAAATAACCGAAATATCTCAGAAAAAAAGCAGGATGCAATATAATTTCCGTTCTGTGCTTGCTTTTAATAAATCTAAAGCTCAATGAGGTAGGTTAGATTTAGGTCAACATTTAAGATCAACTGGGACAAATAAATTGAAACCAACTGAAATGTGAGGCAATGCTTTATTTATTATAGTCACATAAAATATACTGATGATAGCATACCAACAACTGCAAAATCCTTACAAAAGAAACATACAAAACTGTCCTTGTTTAGGCTTCAGCAGCAAGGTGTTTTAGTAATCTGTCAAACACTGCCCAGTGTACAACCAGTTTTTTTGACAAAATCACCTATGAACTAGTACTAATAGTGTTAGCATTCTCCCCAAACACATGGCACATTGAGCACAATGCTTCTAACCATTACAAGTTCCTAGTCCAGGCCACAGTGGCACTATAAATTTGATAAAAGCTGAAATAACCTATATGAATGCAAGTTACTCCTGTATATCTTGCTGTGTTGCTGTAATACTAAATAAACGAATGACATATTTCATGTGCTACTACTGTATACATACTGTTGACTTTACATGAGTGAACATTTATCATGTGGATTGTATTAACATCGCTGTTCTACTCAAGTATTTCAGTGCTAAGTCCCATATGTGAATAAATTCCCTGTTTTCCATATAACACACAGGGGGTTTCAAGTGATGTCAAAAATGTCACAATGTTGTGGTTTCACCACAGGCAATGCGGTTAGTCAGGATAGGTATAAAATAAAGGGGAACGAAATAATACTGCACAAGAGGACAACAAATCTACAGAAAAGGCAAACATTTGGAACGCAATGCCTATTCACTGAAAAATGGCAAGTTGTGGGCAGCAACACTGGTTAATATACTGGGGATAGCTAAAATCAGATCAAACTTGCACACAGGGCAATATTCTGGCAGCGATCCCTCTGACCACAGCCAGCGACAAGCGCTGGTGAACCACCACTACACTGCTCCTGGAGTCGCCTGACATATCAACAAGTTTCTTTGCAAGGCAGTGGCCTTGCCATACACACCAGTGATTTCAGTTGCAACTGCTAGTTGACAGCAGTAATTGTCATGGAGGTCATTGTATTTTCAACATTTTGTAGCCTTGGCATCCAATGCTGCAATGCCTGCTTGAGTAGCGCTGACTACATCATGATAGTGGCTATGAGCAAAGGTGTCCACAAATATCACATCCCATACTAGGCTGAGGCCTCTGTGCTGGGGACTCAAAGTTCAATCAGTCATCTTTCCATCCCTTGTCAAGCCGACATAGGTTAACTGGCTGAGTGGTGGAAGGCTTAGCTATTAGTTCAGATGTGCTTCAATGTCATGTGCAGACTTAATCTTCGCATTGGTCAACTACATGCAAGCATCAAGCTTGGGCACCTATAACTGATATGCAATGCAACGACTAACATTCAATTAGGCTTATGATTAGACCAGGCCTACCAAAGTAAGCACGAATAAAACGATGGGAGCCAAGACAAAAACAATGGGCAAAGAAAGCAACACTGCAAATTTTTTAGTAAGAATGTTGCCAAGCAAACCTGAAAGTTATGTAGNAGCGTTTCAGGATTCTGTGAGGTACTGTACGCCCTACTAGCTTAGCTAAACTTAAATTCAAAGCTAATACGATACACGAAGTACATGCATTACCTACAGTTACAGTACTCTACCATTCTTTGATTCTAGATATGAATGATGTGCCGTCGCAGCTCTTGACTAGAAAATTAGCAAAACAAAAGACCATTCAGCATCATGAGCTCAACACACGCGTTGCCACTACTTGCTCATGCGCGGACGGATATACGGAGTTGCTGAATATAGGCTAGAACATGAGTATGGTAGGCGTAGCTCTGAATTCCTCTGCTACGTTTACAGCGAGAGTCATTGCTGCGATACGCTCGACGCTAGCTGTGTCTGCACGCCTGCTTTGCGGCACGTTCACGGCTCGTTGACGTCATAATCCAGACCAGCACCTGTGTGTCATTGTTTTGTTGACAAGGCTGGAGCGAGAAGTTTCAATCGTAATGGTCAGAGTGTTTAGCATCTCTACGCAATTAAAAGACGGAAACACCTAGTGCGAACGCAGCCGTTTCGCTGAAGTCGGCGTCCGATTTTATTTTGTTGCATGCTAGGAAAGCGTTTTAGCAAACAAACATCTGACCAACGTGCTGGAAGTAGCCTACGAGTGGCAGCTAGAAATCGAGCCTAGCCTTAGCCTACGGATACATCGTCAAGGTCGCTCAGCAAACTTGGGCATCCTTTTGAAGTAAATATTCCCGATAACCTTTGTTATGTGGTACCAGCAAGTGGCGATCACATTGCAGTGCTCTAAAGTGATGCTGAACCCAAGAGGGTGACCGATTTAAAACATGGCCACAACCAGCTGATATTTTTGGGTGGAAAATGGTTGGTAACTTGTTGTAATCCTAACAACCAAACATGTTTTTGAAAGTTTCGGGTGGGGGTCAATTGCTTGGTTATCCCCCCTGGTTGTGGGCCAGGTTTTAGCAATGTTACGATCTACGTGGGTTGAAAACTTACCACAAGTGTCTCATTACGGAAATGTACAAGCTCAGGCGCATTCCGAAAATGCCCCCGTTTGCTATATCTACCGCATGCACTACACGTATTCAGACGCTGTAAAATATAAAGCAAAATGTTATCCTACGTTTTTATCAAGTAAGTAGTCTCCACCAAGGTTGCTGGGTTGAAGTGATTCGCAAATTTTTTTAATAGGAAACCGATGTCACGTAACACTACGCATCCTCAGGCCCAAAACCTGCAAGCAATACTTACGGGTGAAAAGAAACCAACTCAGTAGCTTTGGTTTCTCGGCTAAAACAAGAGCAGAGAAAGCAAATAAATTCAAGACTAAAATGTATCAACCAAAACACAAGCTACGGCAAGTAGGCCTACAGACTGGAAAATACCTCGTTCCCATATAATTGCTTTCACTGGAACTGTAAAGCTAACTAACGCCAATTATTGAGCAACGCAACAGACTCACATTCCCTGAAACAAGCCGCTGTGACTCGAACAGAGCGTTGGTAGAACGCGTTAAGTAGAAATGCGTTTGTAAGGCCGGTAACTGATCCCAAGAGAGGAAACATTTTTCTCGGCAGTTGTCTTTTATAGTTTTGTTGTTTGTTTGTTTTTCAAACTGACAGGTAGACGTCGGCCATTTGCAGTGGGGCCCAGTCAGCACATGAATCATGCAAATGTCTGCACTGAGACACTATAAACTGCTGCGCTTGCAATATGTTAACATTACAAATTTGAAAAATTTCTTTCATGGACATTGTTCGCGGTAGCCTAAAAACATTGATAAGTTTTGACAAATTGCTTTTCCCAAACATGTTCAGTTTTCCGTTGTGTTCTTGACCAACAAACTAATGAACAACTTTCATTATTTTCTAGAACACGACAGAGAATTATGTTTGCTTCAATCCAGCGAGGCAACAAGCCAGTCCAAGTATATTTGTTTGCAATAGGTCAGTTTGGTTGGAGAGTGGAGTTGTGTTGCTGACGCCAACACTCGCGTGTATACGTCGTTGTGTCTTGCTTTTTAGGTCAGAGCCTTGACAACATTAAGACTGCTATTTGGTAGTTTGTTTGTTGTAGACTACAGAGGTGAATCTTTGCGGCTAAGGTTTGATGAAAAGTTTTCAGATTCTAGTCAATTTTGAGGTTTCAGTTAACCTTAATGAAAAATTGAGAAAAAAAGATTTTAACCGCCGTTATACGAATTGTACAGAAACTTCCAAACAAAAACAATTCACCGTAACAATTTTGGTTGAAGTGCCATTGACACAAAATGTCAACTTTCCGCCGTCTGCTCTGGCTGTTTCCTGCTCATTCATTTCGCATTAAGTTGCAAGCATGTTTGTCCGTGCTGTTGCGATAAAGCAATAGTTTTTACGCGGTCCCCGTTAAAAAATCTGTAGTCGCCAGATAGAATGCCAAAGCGTTTTCTTCCAACCCTCAGATGCAGTGATGCACAAACAATAACGACCACCACTTTAACTAACGACATAACCACAGACCGTGGGTCCCCAACCAACATCTTCAGGAAAATAGCAGTCCCGGGGGTTGGAAAGGTTAAGAACACTGCGATAAAGTCAAGCTAACTTTTCTCCTTATTTGTGACGCAAGGCCCTTGTCATGTCGCTTGAATCAGCCGCATGCGACCAAATTCCATATTAATAACACTCGGAATAAACTTTGAAAGGACATGATCAACAACTGCAGTTATCTCTCATCACCACACGGACGCTTTTGGCAATGCGCAACAAGCAGTGTCCTGTCAGAACCACCATGCGCGATTAAAAAGTGAAAAATACCCAAATTTGTTACGAGCTATCTAGAATCTAAGAACCAAATGTTGAAACGAAATTTTTGAGCAAATGCGAAAAAACACAACATGCTTTGGAATGTAAAGCGATATTTAACAAGAAAATCTGTAAGCAAAGATGTCCGAGACATGACTGCCTGAAACTTGCTTCAGAGGTTCCACGGAAACATCAGCATACAATAGACTTCACATGAAGTACAGTAGTGGTTCCCAACCTTTAGACTTACGGCACATTATAAAATAAAAATATAATTTGTGGCACCTGGCGGCAAACCCATAGCAATTTGGGTTGAGGTTTGGCGATATTTTGAAACTATCTTTTCAATGATATCCTGAAAAACGTATTAGCTCGCGGCACCCTTAAGCTTCGTAAATGGCACGCCGGTTGGGAACCACTGAAGTACAGTATAGCTGGCGGCACTAAAACACTTCAAGATATCTTTCCAAGTCTGTTGTCAATACAATTGACAAATTTTAGGCTAATATACTTGAGATTTTGGGGTCATTACAACAGTTCAAGCAATAAATTTAGGAAGAACATTGGTAAGCACAGCCATCAACATTGTGGCAGACGACTCAGTTATCTCAGAGCAGAATAAGCCTGACTAGGAGTAGCGCACTCGTTATATCAATAGGACTTTTTAATGAAATTTCTGTGAAAATGAGTAATTATATTACGGCAACCAGTGTTCTCTCTAAGAAAATTTACACTGAACAAATGTTTGTTTTAGTGCGCATGCTATTGCAACAACCATGCATGGACAGTAGACACACAACCAGTGAAGCGTTTCAAGCGTTACAAGGCCTATGCAATGCATATACAGTACGATATTAAATTTGGAATATTAGAAGTGCGTGGTAATGAGATTTTACTGCGCAAATGGTCTGGTGGTACAGCGCATGCGCACCTCAGCAGGAGCATTGACGGGGACCCACCTCTGGGACGCGAGCCAGAGGTTGTATGAGCTTGAGCACCGCTTACGGCAGCAGTCTAACCTGCAATTACAGCGACGTTCAACATTGCTGCAATAAGTTATCTCCATTACGCTCTCAAACTACTTCAGCGCGACGTTGGTAGCTTACTGTGATGTCTTCATATAAGAAGTCGCTAACGTGCAAGAAGGCCGTGTAGGGAGCGGCGTTGAAAAGCGGCATTTAAATCTGTTGAACAGCCTGGAACTAAGCCAGTAGTTTTCCACATTTATCAAACTGTATTACATTAGCACCCCAGTCGTGGTTTATTTTGTAACAACCGTTCACTACGAAAAACTGCTTTCGTTCATTGAGAGAGTGAAGGTGTGATGCCGTCAAATACAGACAAAGTGCACGATAACCTATGAGCAAATACTTTTTGCATTTGGTTGTTTCGACTGTTGCAACAATGTGCTCGGATGTATGTTTATTAAATAACTCAATATAAGTATGAGACGCGTTCGTTACTTGTCTAAAAATTTGCATTTCGTAATTGTACCACCAGTGTTTGTTGTTTCTTATTCGTATATGACTCAGCTAATAAACAGAAACAATACAAAAAGCCATAATGTTAAGAAAAAAAGCATTGTTAGTCAGTGGATATTAAAAACAAATGTAAACACAGTGGAAAGATATTGATCATTGTAAACAAAGGTTGTCACTGTGTCACATTTGATTAGCCATTTTCGTAATGCGACATGTGTCAAGTTGTCCAAAGTCTCTATTAAACTCTCAAGCTGTGTTATGCTTAGTGTTACAAAAATAAGAAATAAGCTTTATCTATCTACAAACGAGAGGCAGATCCCCGGTAATAACAGAGGGAAACTAAACCAACAGAAGGTGTTTCCACTCCAGACCTTTTCTAACAGATGTTTTGCTTGTTTTTGACCCACTTTCAATTCTGCTGACATTTTATTATATTACAAGTTGCAAATTGTACATAGCTTTGCATTGTATTGCGCCCAGCAGATCCAGCGGTTATGCTCAGTAACCTTGCCCTCAGTGAAACGAGTTTGACTTCACTGGGCTGAATGAAAAGGAAAAAGCATTTCTCCTCCAACCGCGTGAGGCGGTTGAGACTGCTCTGCTATGCTCTCCACAAAGGAGGCGGGGCATTTTTCAGCCAATCATGTTACCCCACCGCTGGTGTGCTTTTGGCAATCATATACTTGGCCCAACCACATCCTCTAACGTTGCGTCGCGTTAAAAATCTGATGGAAGTTTTAAGAATGGCAGCACTTCAAATGGACAAATCACTTGTACTACGACATAGGCGTAGCCAGGAGGGGACCAAAGGGGCCATGGCCCCCCAAATTTTCAGAAAATATAGTCATTTTGTGCTTTGAGAGGCGTTTTTCTAAAAAAAATAGTGCTATTCGCCTAAAATCAACCATTTTGCCCCCCCCCAAAAGTGTTTGGCCCGCCAAATTTTTGGGCTGGCTACGCCACTGTACTACGATAGCACGCTCAAATGTCGAAGGCTGTTTAACCAACTCCAGACATTGAAAGAAGTTCTGACAAAAACTGCAAAGTAAGTAGTCTCCACAAAGGTGACATACAAGTGAATCCATGAACGAATCCATGTTACAACAAAAGATTCGAGCAAATGATCTTATCAAAACAATTTTCAAAGAAATGCAAAGTAATCAACCAACATAGCTAGCTTTCAATCAAAGTAATGCAAATACGGAAAACCCATTTTATTGATTACATGCAGTGGCGTTTTTGTTCAGTGAAAGTTTGTAACATCAACATGGTGATGTACACGTTTGCTTTTCATCACTAACTCTTAGGTCTTTTATCATTCCGGCTGTTAATTTATGCCACCCTTTCACTGCGCAGTCGCTTATGAAAGAGTTAAATTATCTAAATTAGATGACAAAACATAATAGATATCCCGATTGAGCTTTGAGTAAATTAGACTTCTCAAAAATGGTATATCACTAATTTTTGAAAGGAAACTACATGCGTATGTTGTTTTTTTTTGTCTCAAAGTCCGCAAATGATCCAAGTCAATCAGTTGGCAAAATCTAGCAAATGTTCTTGTCTGTACATATCGAAAACCTGCGATTGATATTTGCAAAAAAACTTTCTCCGTGCATGGTACTAATTTCCACGCTAAAACACAAGAGAAAACTTTGAATTGCAAAACACCAGAGAACTTATCTACAAAACATGATCTTGCTGGCTGACAACCGACAATCAAGCGTTATTGTGGTGAAACGTTCGCTGATAATCAAGATTTCCGCCTGATAATCAAGATTTCCGCCAAGTCATCGTATTCAGCCACGCATGATAATCAAGATTTCCGCCAAGTCATCGTATTCAGCCACGCATGTAACGGGACTGAAGCTTCGCGCCACCACGTCACGGCCGTAGGAGTTTTTCTCGCTTTTTTATCCTTTTCCTACAGCACCATTCTCCCAACAGGCCACACAAACTTACAATAATGTCACCGCAATTCATATTTTACCGTATTTGATGATAGGCTATTGTTCCCCGAAACATTTACGAAGGTTCTCTTACTTCCTTATTTTGGTGGGTGTTTTTTTATTTTGCGTCGTTGTTTCTTTGTTTTTTCGTAAAATGCTTCTTCAGTAAAAGGCACAAAGGAGCAAGAACCCGTGCTTTTCAACGATCGTAATGCTGCTGAGGCCAGCAGACCAACTTCACTTGGCCAACTTTGCACGAACTGGAGCTGATGGAAATTTTGTAGACTGCTGATTGAGCGTTCGCTTTGATCACATGCCTCGGCCGCGTCTTTGTTTCAAGTCCGTTTGTGTTTGTCTGTCCACATTATTTCGCATTTCGGCCTCGCATGCTTTTCGTTAATTGACCTTCTCTCACCTTGCTTCAAGGAAGCGAACACGATCCTGTGGTTAGATTGACGTGCAGGCCCGTAACTTAGGGGGGAGCAGGCGGGATTCGCACCACCTGGAAAAATTTTCGCCTCCTCTGTAAAAATATGTTGGACATAGTTTATGGTTGACGTACATTGCTATTGATGTAAATTTGGGCCCTCCTCGGAAAATCCTTCGCCCTTTTGGTGTCCCAAGCTGGTTACGGACCTGTTGACGAGCGCTGGCAAAATTCTGTCCTGTGTTATTCTGAACCGATTCCTGATCCATCTCGAGCAGGGACCTTCTCGCCAAGAATCAATACGGATTTTGCCAAAGCCGAGGGTCAGTTGACATGATCTTTGCGGCCAGACTTCTTGAAGAGAAATTCATGGAACAAAAACAAGACCACCAGGCGCGCAACCAGGGGGGGGGCATTTACTCCCCCCGAAATTTTCAAAGCATTGCATAGCAATTTTGACATTTTTGCAGAAACGTTCGAAGAATAAAGATGAAATTCTATATTCTAAGCGTTTTAAAGAAAAGTCCTAATTGGATTTTTCTTTGTACTACTGGTTAATTATCTCCTTACAAGATTTATCTTGCGACAAGCCATCTGATCGAAAATTTCGTAAATGATTGGTATTTTAACGAAAAACTTGCTGGAATTATCAAAATGTTGGAGACAGTTTGAAATGTTGGAATTCTAAGGCATTTTTTATCCTTTTGATGGTGTACAACTTTTTTTCTGAGACAGGCCTCAATTTGGCCTCATGAAACTTTGCAACATTAGAGCACTGCTGAACCGTGCAAACTGCTGAAACTTTCAAAGTGATAAGAGAAATCTTGACATGTTGGTTGTTATTAAAAGAGTTTGGAGCCATGTCCAACCGCTTGTTCTTCTACGACCTTTTGATCATATTTGTTAGGGGCAAAACGGATCACCATATTAACGTAGTACATTTATTTAAAAACGTTGTTTAGTTGTATTTTCGGTTCGAAATCTCATAATTTTTAACTAAATTTAGCGTGAGGACTGTTTCATATTTGAGAGTTTTCTTGGGTTGTTACCAGTACCACGGCTTGGGAAAAAGGGTTTAGTATAGTGTCGTATGAGTGTTGGTCAAGTGTTGAACGCCCCTACCTATTACACCACTTGGGCTCCAAATGACGCTATACCAGAACCTAACTTTTGCAACCAGTGCAATGAAAGCTCATAGCCTTAAACTTGCTTCTAAAAACTTCCACACAACTCTGGGATGCCAGATAAGGCCTTTTTGCCCCAAACACACCTGATCCGTTATGCGCCAAAGACACAAGACACCTGATCCGTTTTTCCCGAAATGGAAGCATTTAAAGATCCTCCCACCTTTGACATAGGCTATACCTCAAGTTTGGGATCTTCATTTGTGATATAAATTCAAACACATGCGAGAAGAATAGGGCTAGAACGAATTTGCTAAAACAAGACGAAAAGTTAGGCAGGTTTACTAGTAGCCTATACATCTGCCACACTGAAGCCATGACTGCANTAGCTGAGTGCGGAACCAGGTAGTGTTCCAATTCGGGACATAATGTTAAAATCCAGGTTTCGGGTAGCTGAGGAAAAAGGTTTTAGGGGGTTTTGAAATGAATGCAATTTTGAGGGATAAAAGCTCAACATCATTTAGATCAGGAGTCTCACACTCAAAGTGTACCATGGGCTAAATTAGGATCTACAAAGTAACCCGAGGGCCGCATTATGACGCTGACGCAACAGTGACAGTACCTCAACCTCACAAGAAACAGATTTTACATCTTATTTGCTGCGAAAAGTATCGTGAGTTACAGGCAAATAATTTCTAGCCGTCTCTACGTTGGTTTATAAGTCTCAACGTTCGTTTGAAAGGAACTTATTCACTCGCTGGCCAAGCACTTTTAAACACCTGTGAATAATCTAAATAACTTAGGTGTTGTTTGTATGAAATTTCCCAAACGCATCGCGGACTGCACAAAATACCCTGGCGGGCAACGTGTTTAAAGACCCCTGATTTAGATAGTACTACTGTTGGTCACTGCGCAGTTTATTAGTGAATTATTAATTAAGTTAAGCACAGTGTTTCAATGATGTTTTTAATACTGACGCATGACAATCAAAGCATACTCTCATCATTCAGTGAGCTTCTGAGTTTTATGACAAATAGTCCAGTTGCTAAAGAACCCTCTCTGGCTCCACTGATGTGGGTTTGTTTGTAAGAAAGGCATGGTACAGTTTTGCAAGGTTATTTGGTCTCTTCTATGTAACCTCAAAAAGACTCATTTCCTTTATCACAAATTGTGATCGGATCTCTTCATGTGCTGGGGTAGTGTTGTGGCCTTCACTCTCAAGGATTACTTGAATTCTGTGCTGTGATTTCAAATGGTTGATTAAACTTTCAGTGCTTGAGTCACCTCTTTTTGTATAACGGAGCACAAATTGCACTTTGGTGTTTGTTGAGCCTTATTGTATGAGAAGTGGCTATAAGTGTCTGGGTTTTTTTTATTACTAACTTCTTTAAACTGAATACGTATGATTAAGGATCTAGTAGTTAACGCCGTTTCTAAAAGAGAGCCAAATATTTTGTAGAAAGTTATTGCAAACTGAAAAGGAATGAATCGATTCTGCAAAGAATCACAGCTTGTGTATGAATTGGCACATAACAGCTTGTGAATGGACTAACTAGTAACTACGGGGTAGCTTTGAAGAACTATTTCACATGGTAGTTATTTAATTAGGTTAGCGAAAAGACTAAACTTCGCGTAGAGACTTATTACGTACACACAGACACTTATACAAATGATGTCACGATCCGTCTAAATAGGTCAATTGAACGAAATTATAAACGGACCAAACACGAACGTACGGTAGTCAGTGAACAAAATCCGCACACTCGCGCTTCTACAGTAGGTAACA